>JACCEA012308985.1_pt1 | contig 13195 bp, 7 predicted proteins | sample 7449851 | NCBI WGS metagenome assembly JACCEA01 (sample SAMN15323453, study PRJNA562643) | freshwater metagenome | isolation source: river surface water | place: USA:Blue River Watershed | collected 2017-08-18 | reverse complement strand
GATTAAACCATCTTCAGCACGAATACCATATTGTACTGATTTTAACCACATGCCAGAAATTGTGCGTTGCGCGCCATGCGTTAAATGTCCGCCAGCGGCCAGTGACATTCCTAAAATTGTGTCATTTGGTTGAAGTAGTGCGAGGTAAACCGAAAGATTTGCTGAAGCGCCAGAATGTGGCTGAACATTGGCAAACTTTGCGCCGAAGAGTTGACAAAGGCGGTCAATGGCAGCCTGCTCAACTTCATCAGAAAATTCGCAGCCTCCGTAATAACGCTTTGTCGGATAACCTTCTGCATATTTATTGGTAAAAATTGAACCTTGCGCTTCAAGAACGGCGCGGCTTACGATATTTTCTGAAGCGATTAATTCGATTTGATATTTTTGGCGATCAAGTTCGTGTGAAATCGATTTGGCGATTGTTGGATCAGAGTCTTTCAGGGAAGAGGAAAAAAAAGTCATAATTTGTTGTTAAAAAGTTTTTAATAAGTTGCTCAATTTTGTTAATGTCGCTTGGTTGGTTGTTGATCGGAAAAATTAAGAATTGCATTAGTTTTGTTTAAAACATGATTTTGAGCTGATTTGTATTTTTCAGCTTCGATGCAATTTTACGATCCAAATCTGTTAAAAATTAAACGCTCCTCGATTTTGGAAATGATATTTTCGGCAATAGAAGTTTTTTCACTAAGAAGTGATTTTATGAAGCCTTTTTTGGCTATAATGTTAATAATTTCAACTTTGTCGCCAAACTTTTCCTTCATTTTGCTACGCATGTCGCAAACGCCATCAATCAAACCAAATTCAGCCGCTTTTTTGCCAGACCAAAACGCGCCAGTAAAAATTTTTTCATTTAAAAATTCTTCATTTTTACCAAGTTTTTCACCGCGACGCATTTTTACTAAGGCTTTGAAATTCTCAAAAATATCACGCTGACAATCTTTTAAAATTTCGATATTTTCATTTTGCTCGGGAATGAATGGATCAAGAATCGCCTTGTTTTTTCCTTCGGTGTAAACGCGCCTTTCAATGCCAAGTTTTTTGATAGCTTCAACGAAGCCAAAGCCAGAAAAAATAACACCAATTGAGCCAATAATTGACGAATTATGGGCATAAATTTCGTCGCCAGCCAAAAGAAGCCAATAGCCGCCGGATGCTGCAACATCTTGGGCAAAAGTGTAAACGGGAATTTTTTTCTCAATCGAAAGTTCGCGAATGTAGTTATAAATTAATTCTGATTGAACTGGCGAGCCGCCTGGTGAATTGATCGCAAGCGCTACCGCTTTAACATTCTTAACTTCAAAAGCATTTTTTAAAAGTGGTTCGCAATTTTGAAAATTAAGTCCCGATTCAAGTTTTGAATCTTTGCCGATAACGCCGCTTAAATTAAGGAACGCAACCTTATTTTTTGAAGATTTTTTACAGATTTTATGAATCATATATTTGCTCAGTTTGCTGTTTGTTAAAAATTGAAAAATCAGAAAATTTTATTTCGCCATTTTTAAATTTTTTGCGATAATTTACGGCGCAAAATAACAAAAATATTCCGATTATAAAAATGATGGAAAGCCACAATCCATTTGGTCCAAAGAGATTTATCAAAATTCCAGTACAAAATAATCCAACAATATTTCCAATTAGGCCAAATCGAGAAAAGGCGCTATTTACGGCAAGCCTTTGAGTTGGTTTATATTTTTCGTTAATCAAAACTAGCGCCGGAATTTTTAGTCCAGAAAGGCTGGCGAACATTAAAAATAGTAGAATGTGAATATTTTTTAAGTCTGAGGCAAAGTTTAAAAAAATAGCGCAAATAATCGCCAAAAAAGCCGATAAAATCATGATAAATCTGCGATTAAAAATGTCGGCAAGATAGGCAATTGGCATCGAAAAAATTGTTCCAAGTAGTAAAATTGAAAGGAGAATGGCGGCTTCGTTTTGCGCCATGCCAATTCTTATTCCATAAATAATTATAAATGCGCTAGCTGAAGACATTGCATAGCTTACGCAAAAGCCAGCAAACATAATTTTTGGTGAGTTTTTGATATATCGCCATACGCTAATGGCTTTACTTTCGCGTATTTTGCTGTCGATTTTTTTTAGTCTTGGCAAGGGTAATGTGGAAAATACAAAAAATAACGCCGCCAATAAAAAGGCAAAAAAATTGTCGGAGCTATTAAGGAGCTTTAAAATGAGAGGTCCGGCGGCATTTCCAACTGCAACAATTATTGTGCCAAAAGAAATTATTAAGGCGCGAATTTTACTTGGTGCCAAATCTATCATGGCGGTATTTCTGCTGACGCCACAAACAAAAAAAGATGTGCCGATAAAATAAATTATCATTAGCCAAAAAATGTAACCGAAGTAATGGTACAAAAGAAGAGAGCAGGCGGCTGAAATTAAAGAGCCAATTTGAATTGTTTTTATAAGTCCAAAATTTTGACCGATTTTTGGTAAAAATTTTGAAAAAATAACGCCAGCGCCAATTTGAGTTGCGGCGGAAATTGAGATTAAAATTTCATTTTTTACATTCGCTTCAAGGCGTAGCGAAATTAGAACCATTAAAATTCCATAACCAATTGAGGATAGGAAAATAGCGAGGAAAATGGCGACTAAATCTTGAATTAGGGTTAAATTATTTTCGCTATTTTTTGATGAGTTAAGTGGAAGCGTTGCAAAGCCAGAGCCGCTTGAGTTATAGTTGCGCGAGATCAAAATCTGTTTTTTGCTGAAAAAAAATGGCATTTGCTCAAAAAAATAGGAATTTGAGTTTCGTTTTTGGCAAAAAACTCAAATTCCTTAATTTGTTAAATTTTTCTTACATCAACCAAATGGCCGTAAATAGCCGCTGCAGCCGCCATTTCTGGACTTAAAAGATGAGTTCTTCCGCCGCGACCTTGTCTTCCTTCAAAATTACGATTTGAGGTTGAAGCGCATCTCTCGCCAAACTCTAATTTATCAGAATTCATAGCTAAACACATCGAGCATCCTGGTTCGCGCCATTCAAATCCAGCGGCTTTAAAAATTTCATGCAAACCTTCTTTTTCAGCTTGTTCTTTCACTAATCCAGATCCCGGAACGGCCATTGCTAGCTTAATATTTGAGGCAATTTTTTTATCTTTTAGAATTGATGCAGCGGCGCGAAAATCTTCAATTCTGCCATTGGTGCAAGAGCCAATAAAAACTTTATCAATTTTAATTTCGGAAAGTGGAGTTCCGGCGCTTAAGCCCATATATTCCAAAGATCTTTTTGCTGCTTCTTGCTTTCCTTTGTCGGAAAAATTTTCCGGATTTGGCACTTTTTCACTAATTCCTAAAGTGTCTTCTGGGCTAGTTCCCCAAGTAACTTGAGGTTCAATTTCTTCGGCTTTAAGGTGAAGTTCTTTGTCGTATTTTGCGCCTTCTTCTGATTTTAAAGAATTCCAATATTTTATAGCTTTCTCCCAATTTTCACCTTTTGGAGCAAGTGGGCGACCTTTTAAATATTCGTAAGTTTTTTCATCTGGAGCGATTAATCCAGCGCGCGCTCCGGCTTCAATTGCCATATTACAAACTGTCATTCTGCCTTCCATTGAAAGATCACGAATTGCACTTCCGGAATATTCAATAACGCATCCAGTTGCGCCAGCCGTGCCAATTTTAGCAATTACAGCTAAAGTGATGTCTTTTGCGGTTACGCCCTTACCAAGCTTTCCTTCAACTTTGACAAGAAAATTTTTTGCGCGCTTTTGGATTAGGGTTTGAGTTGCTAAAACATGCTCAACTTCAGAAGTTCCAATGCCAAAAGCTAAAGCGCCGAAAGCACCGTGAGTTGAAGTGTGCGAGTCGCCGCAAACTATGACCATTCCTGGTTGAGTAAGTCCTTGTTCTGGTCCAACTATGTGAACTATTCCCTGTTTTTTGTCATCAAGATCAAAATATTTAATACCAAATTCGCGACAATTTTCCTCTAAAGTTTCAACTTGAATTCTTGAGGTTTCATCTTTTATGCCGCGAGTTCCGTTGCCGCGATCAGCAGTAGTTGTTGGGACATTGTGATCAGCAACAGCTAAATGAGCTTCTGATCTTCTTGGTTTTCTTTTTGCCATGCGAAGACCTTCAAAAGCTTGTGGCGAAGTTACTTCGTGAATTAATTGGCGATCAACATAAATAGCGCTCGAAGAGCCGTCATCGTAAACTAAATGCAAATCCCATATTTTATCGTAAAGCGTTTTGGTCATAAGAATTAATTTTAAGTGAAAGGAATTTTTGTAAAGGAAGGTGTTTTGTGAGGAAATTTATTCGATTGTTGGCTCTTCTTTATTTAAATTCAACAATCGCCTCAATTTTGATTTGATTTATTTTGCAGCCTTTTTTTAAGTTAAAAAAATAACAAAATTAATAATTTTAAAATGCCTGTAACTAAAGAAAGCAATTATTTGACTACAACTGAAGAAAATAATTACTTACTAAAGCAATATCCAGCACCCAAAAGTCTAAAAAGCATTGAAGATCCAGCGTTTGAAAATCCAAAAAATGAGGAATTAAGAAAAGGCGAGACGGCTTCGAATAATCCTTTAAAAACAGATCAAAAGGAAAATCAGGATGATGAACCAAGCTTGATCCCGCAAGATGAAGGTTTTTTTAAAAGTTTAATAAAAAGTATAAAAAAATTTTTTGAATTAATTTTGGCGGCGGTATTTGGTATTGGTTCAGTAGAAGATTTGCTTAAAGAAGAGCAAAAAGAAAAAAATGCTAAAATGGCTAAAGATATTTTTGGCGAGCTTTTTGGAACAAAAGATAAAGAGAAGGACGAAAATAAAAAAAATGAAGAGCAAAATATGGATGTAGTTGAAGAGAAGATTGATGAGGTTGAAAAAGAGCGTTCGAATGTAGTTGAAGAGAATGTTAATGAAGCTAAAGGGAATGATAATGAAACTAATGAAGTTAATGATAATGAAGTTGAAAGCGGGAAAATAAGTGCCGATTTAACAAAGCAATTAGATTCATTGGCTAATACCATTTGCATGCACAGTGAGTCAAATAGCAACAAAGACCACACAGTAGGGGATGTTGCTGTTAAAAATTTGCCGCAGCAAAATAAACAACCTGTAGCGCTCGTGCGTTAAAATCGCTAAATAAATTTTTTAAATAATTTCAAATTTTGCTTAAAAAAGTCGAAAAAAAAATAAAAACATCTTCAGCAATTATTTTGTTTTTGGCGATTTTTTTTGGCCTGCAAAATAAAGTTTTTGCAGCTGAAAAGGCTCAATTAAGAAAAGTTCAATTTAGCAAAAATAATCAAATTGAAATTATACTTTCGCAAAAAACTGACTTTAAGGTTTTTACCTTGCAAAATCCTGAGCGTTTGGTGGTTGATTTTGCTTTAACTCAATTAGAGAAAAAAAATATCGAAATTGCTTTACCTAATTTCGTAAAATCTCATCGCAATACAACAAATCCACAAAGTTTAAGGCTGGTTTTTGACCTAAATCAAAAAATCTTTTTGGGCAAAAGTTATTTTCAAGGCTCTAAAAATGGGCGCGAAGAAGTTTTGCTAATCAATATTTCTGGATTTTCTGAACAATCAAAATCTTTAGAAAAAGAGTCTGAAGCGCAAAAATTTATCCTAAAAAAAATTGAAGAATTTGAGGAATATGAAGGTTCGGCAAAATATGTGGTTAAAAAAAGCGATACTGAGAATCTAAAAGCTAATATAATAAAGAAGACTCCGGTTATAGTTATTGATTCTGGTCATGGTGGAAAAGATCCAGGAACGATAGGAAATTTTGCGCGAACAAAGGAAAAAAATATCACACTTTCTTACGCTAAAGAACTTGGAAAGCAGCTCTCAAACACTGGAAGATATAAAGTTTACTTAACTAGAGATGACGATCGTTTTATTCCGTTAAAAAAAAGAGTGGAAATTGCTCGTAAAAAAAAGGCGGATCTTTTTATCTCGCTTCATGCAAATTCAATTTCTGACGAGTCGGTTTATGGTTTTTCAATTTATACTTTATCGGAAAAATCTTCAGATAAACAGGCGGAATTATTGGCGCAAAAAGAAAATAGGGCTGACATTATAAGCGGCATAAATTTTTCAAATGCTAGTCAAGATATAATGAAAACTTTAATTGATTTATCGCAGCGCGAAACGATGAATGGTTCTTCGCGCTTCTCGTCGATGGTTATTAAATCAATGCAGCAGCTTGATGTTGAAAATCTGGAAAACACTCATAGATTTGCCGGCTTTGCAGTTTTGACTGCACCCGATATGGCTTCGGTATTAATTGAGTTAGGTTATCTTTCGAACAAAGAAGAGGAAAAACTTCTAAACAGTCTTAGTTACAAAAGAAAAATCGCCATTGGCTTAACTATGGCGATTGATGAATATTTTGCAAAAAACAAAACATGAAAAAAACTTTTAGCGCCATTGTGGCAACCGGAATTTTCTTAATTCTTATTTTGGCGACATTTGGTTTTTTTATTTTCAAGCGATATAGCGAAAATCTTCCCGATTACGAGCAGCTCAAAAATTATAACCCAATAATTACAACCAGAATTTACGCTGCTGACGGCTCTTTGATTTCGGAATTTTCGAAAGAAAAGAGAATTTTCGTTCCAATTAATACAATCCCAAAAAATTTAATTAACGCCTTTCTTGCTGCTGAAGATGCAAATTTTTACAAGCATTCAGGAATTGACCCTTTAGCGATTTTTAGAACTTCAGTGCGAAATTTTTTCGGCATGTTGAAGGGTGATCAAGGCATGGGCGGCGCCTCCACAATTACGCAACAAGTTGTTAAAAATTTTCTATTAACTCGCGAAAGAACGATTCAAAGAAAAGTAAAAGAGGCAATTCTGGCTTTTCGCATGTCACAAGCTTTTTCAAAAGATCGAATTTTAGAGCTTTATTTGAATCAAATTTATCTTGGGTCAGGATCTTACGGAGTGGCAGCAGCAGCTCAAGTTTATTTTAATAAATCAATAGATGACTTGGCGATTGAAGAAATGGCCTTATTGGCAACTTTGCCAAAGGCTCCTTCAAAGCTTGATCCGCGTAAAAATTTAGAAAAAGCAAAAATAAGGCGCGATTGGGTTATAACCAGAATGGTTGAAGAGGGTTTTATTGAAGAAAAAGAAGCTAATGAAGCAACTTCCAAGCCAATTGTTTTAACAATTAAAGATGATGAAGAGGTTGTAAAGGTGAGCTTTTTTTCAGATAGTGTAAAAAAGGAATTAACCGAACTTTACGGCTCCGATAGCGTTTTTGAGAATGGAATCGTAGTTAGAACTACGCTAGATTTAAGGTTGCAAAAAATAGCTGTTTCCGCGCTTGAAGCTGGAATTGAAGATTATGACCGCAAACACGGATATCGTGGTCCGTTAGGTAAAATTGATCCAACACAAAATTGGCAAAAAGAATTAGGAAATTTTGATCCAAAAAAACTTTATAAAGAAAATTGGAGTAAGGCCGTAGTAATTTCTTTGGCGAAGGATGTTGCGACAATTGGTATTGAAAATGGCTCTTTAGGATCAATTGAATTTTCTTCTTTAAAATGGGCAAAAAAATTCATTAACACCAATTCACGCGGCGCAACTCCTAAAAAAATCAGCGATATTTTAGCGGTTGGTGATGTGATTTTGGTTGAGAAATCAGAAAAAAATGAATCTTACAATTTGCGTCAAATTCCAGAAGTTAATGGAGGATTTATTGCGATGGATCCTCATACTGGAAGGGTTCTTGCTATGAGTGGTGGATATGTTGATGCGCCAAATCAGTTTAATCGTGCTACTCAGGCAATGCGTCAACCAGGTTCAACGATGAAAACTTTTGGTTATATTGCGGCATTAGAAAATGGCATGACGCCAGCAACAATAATAATGGATGAGGAAATTTCTTTAAATCAGGGGGTTGGTCTTCCGCCTTATCGCCCAGCGAATTATTCGGGCGGATATTATGGTCCAACAACTTTGCGAGCTGGTCTTGAGCAATCGCGCAACATCACAACGGTTAGAATGGCCGATCAGGTTGGTTTGGATAAGGTTGTTGAGGTTGTAAGAAGGCTTGGGGTTAATGACAATCCGCAAAAAATTTATTCTTTAGTTTTGGGTTCAACGGAAACTACGGTTTTAAGATTGGTTACAGCATATTCTATGATGGTAAATGGTGGTAAAAAAATCATTCCATCAATGATTGAAAAAATTCAAGATCGTGATGGTAAGACTATTTATCGTCGCGACAAAAGAGACTGCAAAAATTGCTTCATTAGCAATTTTGATGAAAATGTTGAAAAAGACGCTCTCGACTTGCCGCTACCAAATCTTGATGATTCAAAAGAACAAATCATTGATTCGGCTACCGCTTATCAAATCACTTCAATGTTGCAGGGTGTTGTTGATCGAGGAACGGCAATGCGTGCAAAATCAATTGGAAAAATAATTGGCGGTAAAACTGGTACAACCAATAGTTCGTTTGACTCGTGGTTTGTTGGCTTTTCACCCGATTTAGTTGCAGCGGTTTATATCGGATTTGATATGCCGAAAAGCCTTGGCTCAGAAGAAACCGGCGCTTCGGTTGCGTTGCCGGTATTTATAAATTTCATGAAGCAAGCCTTGATAAATAAGCCTTCGACGCCATTTCGCGTGCCAAATTCGGTTAAATTTGTAAAAATAGATCGTGGAACTGGTAAAATGCCAACTCCTTACACTCCAAAAGAGGAGGTGTTTTTTGAGGCCTTTAAAGCTAATGAAAATCCTGAAATTTCGGAATCAATAAATTCTGAAAATATTGATTCATCGGAAGAAGCAGATTCTGATCCAAGTGGAATTTATTAGTTAAAATATGCTCTCCTTAGTATCATTCTTGATTATTTTTTCTTTATTTTTGGTGGCGTTGCGGCTGTTTTTTGCGCAAAATTCTTACGAAAAAATCACTGGATTTTACTTTATTTTTACCAACATCATTTTGCTTATTTTGATTAACGCGATGACCAGTTTTGATGATATTTTAGACATCATCATCATATTGTTTTTGCTAAAGTTGGTGGCCGTGTTGTTTTTGTTATTTAATCGTAAAAAAATTTAAAATGTCAGCGATAGCATTTTTAATTTCAGTCTTCGGAGCCTTCTTTTTATTGGTTTCATCTTTGGCTTTCTTTAAAGCGAAAGATGTTTTTACGATGAATAAAATTGTGATGATTGCCAATCTTTATATTTTGCCGATAATCTTGATTGGAATAGAAATTGAACGCTTTTCGCTTAATTCCTTTTTTAAAATTACAGTGGTGATAGTTTTGAATATTGCGGTTACTAATTTGCTGTGTCACACCATTGCAAGACGCGCCGTTATTAATAAAATAATCCCAGACGCAAAGCAAAAATAAATGATTTGAGCAAGATTTTGGCTTCTTGCTCAAATTTTTAATTTTTAGGATTCAAATTTTTCCAAACAAATTCGGTAGTGAAAGGAAGAAGTGGCGCCGCAGCCTCGCACATTGACATTAAAGCAGTATAAAGAACATCGTAGGCATCTTGCTTATCTGAATCGAGTTCGCTTTTCCAAAAGCGCTGACGACTTCTTCTTATATACCAATTATTTAGAGCTTCAAAAAACTGATTAAACTCCTCACAGGCAATAACCGTATCGTAACAACTCATGGCGACATCAATTTTTTCAATTGAGCTTTTTAATTTTGCCAAAAGGTAAAGATCTAAAACATTTGCAAAATTTTTATTAATTTCGATTCGTTTCGCTTTGATGCCGTCAGCATTAGCATAAAGACAGAAAAAGTTAAATGCGTTAATTAGTGGTTTTATTGAAAGGCGAAGAGTGTCGCGAATAGCCTTTCCTTCTTTGTCAATTCTAAGTTCTTGGCCGCGCATTACTGGTTGCGAAATCATGTAAAAGCGCATGGCATCTGAGCCGAAGGTGGAAAAAATTTCCAGCGGATCGGCGTAATTTCGCAGTCGTTTTGAAAGTTTCTGCGAATTTTCGTCCAAAATTGTGCCGTGACAAATCACATTTTTAAACGGCGCGCGATCAAAAAGAGCGGTCGATAAAACCATCAAAGTGTAAAACCAGCCGCGAGTTTGGGCGACATATTCAGTGATAAAATCGGCAGGAAAATTTTCCTCAAACCATTCTTTATTTTCGAATGGATAATGAACTTGCGCGTAAGGCATTGATCCGCTTTCAAACCAGCAATCAAGCACATCAGTGACGCGGCGATAAGTTTCTCCATTTTCTTCAAAAACAATTTCGTCGATGAATGGACGATGCAAATTTTCGATTTTCTTGCCCGAAATTTTTTCTAACTCGGCAACTGATCCAAAAACTTTGATCTTGCCAGATTCGCTTTTCCAAACCGGCACCGGACAGCCCCAGAAACGGTTGCGCGTGATTGACCAATCGCGAGCGCCTTCCAACCATTTGCCAAATTGTCCATCTTTAATGTGCGACGGAATCCAGTTAATGCCTTGATTTAACTCAACCATGCGATCTTTGAAATCGGTAACTTTAACATACCACGAAGAAACCGCGCGATAAATCAAAGGTGTGTCGGTGCGCCAGCAATGCGGATAATTATGTAGGTATTGTTCAGTTTTTAACCAAGCGCCAGTTGATTTGAGGTATTTGATGATGTCATCGTTGGTTTCAAAAACTTGGCGGCCTTTGATTGAAAGCTCGCCAATGTCGAACATTTCGGAAGTGAATTTTCCGCCTTCATCAACTGGGCAGAGCGTTGGAATGCTGTTTGCTTTACATAAAAGCTGGTCATCTTCACCAAATCCGGGGGCGAGGTGAACAATGCCAGTTCCTTCTTCAGTTGAAACGAAATCGCCGTGAAGAATCACGAATGAATTTTTAGTTTTTTCGACGAGGTAAGGAAAGAGTGGTTTGTATTTTAGGCCAATTAAATCCGAGCCTTTGATGGTTTTTACTTTTTCGAACTCGCCCAAATCTTTGGCGAATTTCTCGACCAATCCATCAGCTAAAATAAAGAGTTCTCCAGCTTTTTTCAGAACCGCATAATCAATTTCTTTACCAACAGCTAAACCTAAGTTTGAAGGCAGAGTCCAAGGAGTTGTTGTCCAAGCGATTATAGAGGTTTTTGCGTTGAGGAGTGAATTTTCTAGCTCGAATTTAATCGTCACCGCCTTGCTTGCTTTCTGGCGGTAAGAATTATCCATTCTGGTTTCAAAATTCGACAAAGGCGTTTGGCAAGCCCAAGAGTAAGGTACGACGCGGAAATCTTCGTAAAGCAAACCTTTGTCAAAAAGCTGTTTGAATGCCCAAATCACTGATTCCATGTAGCTCAAATCCATGGTTTTGTAGCTATTTTTGAAATCAACAAAACGGCCTTGGCGCGTTACATAATGCTCCCATTCGTCGGCATATTTCATCACTGAAGTGCGGCAAGCGTCGTTAAATTTTTCAATACCAAATTCTTGGATTGCAATTTGTCCGGAAATTTGACGACCTTCGGATTTGGTAAGTTCTTTTTCTGTTTCCATTTCAACCGGCAAACCGTGGGTGTCCCAACCAAAACGACGCTCAACTTTTTTACCTTTCATGGTTTGGTAACGCGCGACCAAATCTTTAATAAAACCAGTCAATAAGTGGCCATAATGTGGGAGTCCGTTAGCAAAAGGAGGGCCATCGTAAAACACAAATTCAGACTTTTCTTCTTTAGTATGACGACAATTGGCGTGATCTTTTAAAGCACATGGCTCAACAACTGGCGACACATTATCTTCATCTAATTCACCAGAAAAATTACGGTTTTCAACCGACTTTTCAAAAATTTTATTTTCTTGCCAAAAGCGCAGGATTTCTTCCTCCATCTTAGCAAAATCAAGGTTTTGATCGCTTTGAGGATAGTAAGTTTTTTTTGTCATTGATTATTTTTTTGGGAGTTTTTTTGCGAGGAATTTCTTTTATTTAAAGATAACAAAGCGCTTGAAATTAGGTCAATCAAAACTTAGAAAAACCGCCATCTCTCCTAAATTATCAGTCTAAGCTAAATCTAATCAAATTCATTCATGTTTTTGAAAAATTTGTTTTGGGTTTTTCGTGCTGTTTAAAAGTTATTTTGGCTTTTACTCAATCAGTTTGCGCTTAGTAAAATCAATCATTCATGAAAAAAATAAAAGTTGGGCTTGCTGGCCTTGGAACTGTTGGCAAAGGTGTTTATGATATTTTAAAAAAAGATGCCGATTTAATTTCTTTGAAATGTGGCGCGAATATTGAAATTTCTGCCGTTGCCAATCGTTCTAAAAAAGATTTTATCGATCCAAAAATCACTTTTTATTCAAATATTTTAGATTTGGCTAAAGATCCAAATATTGATGTAATTATTGAAGTTATCGGCGGCTTAACAATTGCCAAAGATTTGTGTTTTGAGGCTGTTAAAAATGGCAAAAAACTCATTACCGCCAACAAAGCTTTGCTTGCAGAATTTGGCTTAGAATTGGCAAAAATTTCAGAGGAGAAAAATTCTTATATTGGTTTTGAAGCTTCAACCGCTGGCGCCAATCCAGTTATTAAAAATTTTCGCGAAAGCTTTGTCGCTAATGAAATTTCGGAATTTTACGCCATTTTAAACGGCACTTGTAATTTTATTTTAACGAAAATGCTTAATGAAGCTTTGTCTTACGACGAAACTTTAAAAGAAGCGCAAAGTCTTGGGTACGCAGAAGCTGATCCAACTTTAGATGTGAAGGGAATTGATAGTGCTCATAAATTGATGATTCTTTCTACAATCGCCTCTTCAACAAGGCCAGAATTCGCTAAATTGCATGTTGAAGGCGTTGAAGAAGTTACTTTAGAAGATGTTTCTTTAGCGAAAGAATTAGGCTACAAAATCAAATTATTGGCGGTTTTTAAAAGATTAGGCGCAAAAATTTATCGCGCCGTTTATCCGGCTTTAGTTTTAAAAAGTGAAAAAATCGCACAAGTCGACGGCCCTTTTAATGCCGTTTTAACTAACACCAGTAATGCAAGTTGGAATTTTGCGGTTGGTCGCGGTGCTGGCGGATTAACAACCGGTTCGGCGATAGTTGCAGATTTAATTGATGCGATTCGTGGAAGTAAAATTCCGCTTTTCGGCGTTAATTATTCTCAATTACAAAATCCGGATTTATTGCCAATAAATCAAAGAACAGGAAAATATTTTATTCGCTTAATTATTGATAAAAATAATGCCCAAAAAGGTGATTT
>JACCEA012159957.1_pt1 | contig 13195 bp, 11 predicted proteins | sample 7449851 | NCBI WGS metagenome assembly JACCEA01 (sample SAMN15323453, study PRJNA562643) | freshwater metagenome | isolation source: river surface water | place: USA:Blue River Watershed | collected 2017-08-18 | reverse complement strand
TAAAAAACGTGCGGATGATCGTAAAGACTGGTTAAATTTATATGATCGTAATAGTTATTTAGACACTAATAATCAACTAATTAATTATGAAGAATTTATTAATAAAGAGCTAATTCACTTCTCAAAGTATGATTGTGACCGTTCTATTCCGAATTTAATGGATGGTCTTAAAATTTCTTTAAGAAAAATCTTATTTAGTGCGTTTAAAAAGAATTTAACAAGTGAAATTAAAGTAGCACAATTTTCAGGTTATGTATCAGAACAATCTTGTTATCATCATGGTGAAGCAAGTCTTAATAAAGCAATTGTTGGTATGGCACAAAATTTTGTTGGTTCTAATAATATTAATATGCTTGTTCCATCAGGCCAATTTGGAACACGTATGCAAGGAGGCGATGATAGTGCATCTGAAAGATATATCTTTACATATTTAAATCCAATTACTAGATTAATATTTAAAAAGGAAGATGATATGGTTTTAAAGTATTTAAATGATGATGGACATCCAGTTGAACCACTATTTTATGCACCTATTATTCCAATGGTCTTAGTTAATGGGTCTAAAGGTATTGGCACTGGATTTAGTACAGATATTATGTGTTATAATCCACAAGAAATTATTCAATATATAAAAAATAAGTTAGAAAACAAATTAAACAAGTATGAATTTATTCCTTATTATGAAGGTTTTAAAGGACAAATAATTGCTTTAAGTACTAGTAAATATATGTTTAAGGGATGTTATACTAAAATTGCACCAGACAAAATTAGAGTTACTGAATTACCTGTTGGATTTTGGACACAAGATTTTAAGGAATATCTAGAAGAATTACTAGAACCAGTTGATAAGGAAGGTAAGAAGTTACCACCAATTATTAAAAATTATGATGATATGAGTAAAGATACTACAGTAGATTTTACAATTACATTTCCTAAGGGTAAATTAGAAGAATTAGAAAGTATAGTAGATACTAATATTAATGGTGTTGAAAAGTTACTTAAACTAACAACTACTAACACAACTACAAATATGAATTTATTTGATGCAGAAGAAAAGTTAAAAAAGTATGAAAATGTATCTGATATTATTGATGACTATTTTGAAACTAGATTAATTTATTATGATGAGCGTAAAGAAGCATTAATTGATGAATTAGAAAAAGAGTTAGTTGAACTTTCAAATAGAGCAAGATATATTAAAGAAAACTTAGCTGGAACTATTGATTTAAGAAAGAAGAAGAAGGAACAAATTATTAAGATGTTACAAGATAAGGATTATGATATTATTAATGATGATAATGAATATAAATATTTAGTTAAAATGCCAATGGATTCAGTATCAGAAGAAAATGTAGCTAAGTTATTAAAAGAACATGGTGATAAAGAATATGAATTAGAACGTATTAAGAATACAACTATTCAACAAATGTGGTTAAATGACTTAGACCTTTTAGAGAAAGCATATCAAGATTATTTAAAGGAAAGAAATGCAGTAGATGATACTAGTAATGAAAAAAAGAAAACTAGCAGTAATAAAGTAGTAGTAAAAAGTACTAAAAAAACAATTAGCAATAACAATAATAATAGTAAAAAACAAATAGTATTTGATGAAGATGAATAAATAATAAAAAAATAATAAAAAATATAAATAATTTTTTTTATTATTTTTTATACCATCAGCTATTTAAATAGCCTTAGTAACTGTTACTTTGTAATATAAGTCAGAAAGGTTTAAAACCAAGATTTCATCTTATAATTACGTTTATCATTTTGACTAGCCATAACTGGATGTGCTAATGGTGTATACATTGTACTAGCATCTACTAAATATTTCATATATCCTTGTGCTTCTGAATAAACACGAGGAATAATATAATCTAATACCATTTTATTCAATGCCTCTATTTGTTGTGTAACATGTGTTAATTGATTAGCTGAATATTGTAAAAAAATACTACGCATAATTATTTTAAGAGAATCGCAATCTTGTGGAGCAATTACATATTGTCCATTAGATTTATGATAAACACCAGCACGAATACCATTTTGAAGAATAGCAATATTTTCTTCTGAGAAAAATGCTTTAGATAAATTGGTATCTTCCCATTGTCCTAAAGTAGGTTCTCTTAAAGTAGTACATTGATTAGCAGGAATTTTATCATACATAGCAAATAAATTACACATATTAGGTCCATCCTTATTAATAATATCAATTCTACCATTTGAAGCTTTTTTATCCATAATATATTTATATATAAATATATAAATATATTTATATTTAATATTTACATTAATAAAAAATATATTATCGTATAATATATTATATATTTATATAAATGGAATTAAATTTTCAAAAATCAATATTAGTAATTAGTATATTAATTTTTATATTAGTTTTAATTGTTGTAGGGACTGTTATTTCAAAATCTAACAAAAAACAAGCATGGCCACCAATTGTAGGAGATTGTCCCGATTATTGGATTGATTTGTCAGGTAATGGTGAAGCTTGTCTGAATGCTCATAGTTTAGGAACATGTAACAAACCAGAATTAACTGACCAATTATTTAGTGAAATTCCTGGTAAAGATTCGCCTGGTAATGGCTTATCTAATTATTCAGATGTTAGTTTAGACCAATGTAAAGGTTATTGTTTAGCAAATAATAATTGTTATGGACTAACATATGGTACAGTATTAGGCGATGATTCTGGCTCAAATCATTGTTTTTTAAAGGGACAAGGAGTTGTTAGTGCTGCTAAAAGTACAAATGCAAATTTAGATTTATATATTAAAACTAACAATAAAAAAGCCTTAAATACAATGAATTTTAATCAAGCTCCTTATACTGGAAATCAAGGTGAATGTAATAAATATAAATGGGCTCAAAGTTGTGGTGTAACTTGGGATGGTATTACATCAGGTGTTCCTAATCCATGTGATGCTTAAATAATATATCTTATAATATTAAATATATTATAAAAACTATTTAAAGACAAATTAATATATTAATGGTTAGAAGAAACTTTTGCAGTTATAATAAAAACCCCCATAAAAAATAATATAAGTGGTAAAAATAATATTACCCATGCTGTAGTTCTATATCCCCAACTACATAATTTATTTAAAAACCACATCCAAAAAAACATAACTAAAGCCTTAATTACTAACGCACCTAAAGTTATACCTTGAAATAAGGCAAAAATTAATGATACTACAGTAAAATAAAAATAAATACGAGCTGGTCTACATAAGTCCTTATAATCAAAACCAATTTTCATTTATTATATTGTTAGATTTTTATTTTATTTTTTCTATAAAATTTATATAATCATAAGAAAAATCAAAATCATCTGTTAAATCATTTATGTTAATAAAATTTAAATTAAATAATGTTTTTCTATTTTAAAAATATTTTTAAAATCATTTATATTAAAATTATTTAAGTTATTTGTATTATTATTAATATAATAATAATATGTTAGTATTTCCCAATGTAAAAATCTATCTAATTTATTTAATTTATATAAATTATTAACATTATTTAAAATATTAATAATTTCTTTATGATAATTATTATGAATATAAAAAGCAAATAATTCATCATATTTTGTATTTTTATTATTATTTATATTAATTCTTCCAAAAAATGCTAATTCTTTATTTATGTTATTTTTAATTTGTAAAAATGCATTGTCTGTAAAATAAACGTCACCTAATAATAATAAAGTATTATTAACTAACATATCTTTAATTGTATATAAAGCAGGAACATTATGTATATCATTATTTTTTAATGTAATAATTTCACTATTATTAATAATTTCATTTAATAAAAATTTATCTTTATTATTTTCATTTACTAATATATATATTTTATTATAGTTTAAATATTGTTTAATTTGATTAATTGTTCTTATTAATAATGGTTTATTATCTATATTTACTAACTGCTTTTCAGTATTATTATAATTATTCCATCTAGTTCCTAAACCAGCACAAGCAATAAAAATATTCATATATAAAATTATTATATAATTATTTAAAAAATTTTTATATATTATTATTATGGAATCTAACAAAAAGAAAAATAATAAAACAAAAGTAGATGAATCAAGATTACTTTTATCAATTAGTAAACTACCATTAGAACTATTTGATATAGTAAAATCATATGTACCATTATTTATATGGCGACCATTAAATAAAACACTTTATATTGAAAATTATAATATAGTATATGAAAAAATGAAACCATATAATGCTGAAAATTATATTAGAGATATTGTAAAACGTGATTTTGATAATGTTTTTAAATTTATTGTTTTACGTAATTTATTTAAATGGGCACAAATGAAAGATTATTTAAATGATTTTTTAATATACCCTAATTACATTTATTTTATTAAAGACTTTTGTGTTTCTAATCAATCTAACAAATGTCTAAATATTTTAAATAATATATTAAAAGAATTAGGTTTTGAAAAAAAACTACCTAAAAAGAAGACTATAAAATCTATATTAAATAATGGACGAAATTAATATAAATAGTTTTTTAGGAAGAGATATTGAAGCCCAACGCATTAAAGACATATTGATTGATTTTGAAAAAAATAAGAATGACCTAAATATTAAACGTGGTATTTATGTTTATGGCGACCCAGGAACAGGTAAAACTACATTTATTATGAATATTTTAAAAGAAATGGATTATGATGTTATTAAATATGATGCTGGTGATATTCGTAATAAAAGCATTATTGATACAATTACAAAACATAATATGTCTGATAAAAATATTATGAGTTTATTTTATAAAAAAGTTAAAAAAATTGTAATTGTAATGGATGAAATTGATGGAATGAATAATGGTGATAAAGGTGGTATTAATGCACTTATTAAAATTGTTAGACCAAAAAAAACCAAAAAACAAAAATTAGAAGAAATTACCTTAAATCCTATTATTTGTATTGGTAATTATCATATTGATAAAAAAATTAAAGAGCTTATGAAAGTTTGCAATACTATTGAATTAAAAACTCCTACTAAGTTACAAATGACAAATTTAATCAATACTATTATGCCTATTTCTGAAGAACAAGTTAAGATAAATATTATTAACTTTATTCAAGGAGATTTACGTAAGTTAAAAACACTATATGATATTTATAAAACAAAGCAGTCAATGATTAATAATGATATTATTCAAAATATTTTTCAAATGAAGTCATATAATGATGATACTCGTGATATTACTAAAAAATTAATTAATAATCAATATACTATTGATAATCATCTTAGTTTAATGAATGAAACAGATAGAACAATTGTTGGTTTATTATGGCATGAAAATATTATTGATGTTTTAAGTAAATTAGATAATAATCAATCTATTCCATTTTATTTAAATATTTTAGATAATATTTGTTTTGCTGATTATATTGATCGTATTACATTTCAAAAACAAATTTGGCAATTTAATGAAATGAGTTCTTTGATTAAAACTATGAAAAATAATAAGCTTTATCACGAAATGTATAATAATATAATTATTAGTAAAAAGAAACCTAAGTACAATCCAAATGAAGTACGTTTTACTAAGGTTTTAACAAAGTATTCTACTGAATATAATAATTTTATTTTTATTCAAGATTTATGTCAACAACTTGGTATGGATAAAAAAGATTTATTTGCATTTTTTATTGGTTTACGAACTAAAAACCTTACTGAAACTGAATTGCTTACTTTATTTGAAAATTATGAAATTAGTAAATTAGACATTAATCGTATTTATAGATATATTGATAAATATATATGCGAAGATGCTCCTGATTGTGATGATATTTCTATTAGCAGTGATGATGAATAATAAGTATTTCAATTTTTTAAATAATAAAAAATAGTATTTTTTTATTATTTAAATAATTTATTTTAAGCAACAATACCTAAAAACTTTTGTTGCTTATTACGCCACTCATCCTTAATATGATTAGGTAGAGTAATACTATTATGATCCTCGTACTCACTAGGTGAGCTATAAAATAATGTTACAGAACCTTGTGCCTTAGGAACTCTAGTAGAAATAACCTTAAAATATTTATCTTCATTAATTGAACCTACATAATCACTAGTTCTTTCACCAGTAATAGCATTTCTAATAAATGTTCCTTGAGAACCAGAACCAAAAATATTATAAGTTTCTACATATTTTCTATAGAATCTACCATTAATCTCTACATTATTTAATACCTTCTTTAAAGTATATACTCTAGTGTTTACTTCTTGTTGTAACTTTTTAAGTTCTTTCTTAGTTTCTTTAAGTTCATCGGAGGTCATAGACATATTATCGGACATTTTGCTTGTTTATTGTATTTGTTTCTTTGTTATATTATATATGTAAGATGTCTTTAAGTTATTTTAGACTATTTATTATTTAATTAGTATTTGAATAATAAAATTGTTAGATTATTTATTCTTATAAGTATTTAATTCATTTGTTAGTTCTCTTACTTTTTTTAATAATTCATTAATTAATAATGTTTTTTCTGATAATTGCTTTTCATATTTATCTTGTAAAGCTTTAATATCATTATTATTTGATGGTACAAAACTATTTATTTGTTGTTTTAATTGGTTTAATTTATTTATATCTTCTATCGCCTTTGATTGTGCTTCTTGTCTCTCTTTAATTTGTTTCATAGCAGTTGGCTTATTTTCTGGTTTACCTGGCTCGTAGCTCTGTAATAATTCATCTACTTCATTTAAATAAAACTGTTTTAACTCTGATTCTTTTATAAAATCTTCTACTTTTAAAGTTGATAATTTACCTTTTTTTTCATCTAACTTATTTAACATATCTTTTTTATTATATGTATTATGTTCGTGTGATATAACTAAAATTGTTTTTGTAATATCTAACTGAATTAATGGAATTGTATAATTCTTTAGAAAACTTTTTTCCTCAGCAAACTCAGCTTCTTCATCATATTTTGTTTTTTTAAGTAATTCTTTTTTAAAGGCAAATGTTGCTGCTGTTGAATGGTTTTCTCTATATGGACCAAATTCATACATTTTATTAATATGCTTATAATAAATTGCTAATAGTGATGAACCTGCTATCATATATGATGGATTTTTTAAAAGTGTATCAATAGCATGACTAATACGTTCTGGTGGATAATAATCATCATCATCCATATATATAATATAATCACCAGTGCATTTACTATGCATATAATTACGCTTCTTTCCTAATGTCATTTTTTTATCAATGTAAAAATATTTAACTTGTGATATATTTTTTACTAAATCACCAATTGGGTCAGTACCATCATCAATTATAATCCATTCTAATTTATCTTTTGGATATGTTTGATGTTCAAAACATTTTATCATAAATGGTATAAATGGACGTCTATTAAATGTTGGTGTGCATATTGATACTTTTGGATATTTTTTTACCATTATTATTATAAATATTAATAGTATTTAATATTTATATTATTATTTTTTAACTTATTCTTTTATTTTTTTACCACCTTTTACAATTGTTTCTTTTGTAATTGGATTATATTTTAGGGTTTCAGGAGTACTTCTTTGTGATAATTTATTGTCTAATACAGTAATTTTATTAGCTGAATTTATTATAGGTGTACTTCTTTGTGATAAAGGTGTTACTGGTGTTACTTGTGTACTTCTTTGTTGAGGAGGTATACTAACAGGATTTATTACTGGTGTAGTTTTTGTACTACTAATTATTTCTTTATTATTATCACTACTACTACTATCTATTTTAGTATATATATGTAATACTAATCCAGCTATAATAATTGCTAATAATACTGAACTAGCATATGTTTTTCCTAAAAAGTTTGTTGCTGAAACTAACAACTTATATGATAAAACTGCCATTATTGAGCCTGAATTGTTTTTAATCGTATCTTTAATAAATTGTGAAAAAGGCATATTTTTATCATTATTTTCATATTTAGCTTGTATTGATGAAGGTGCTAAAACTGAATAAACTGTTAACACAATTGGAGCAAAAGGTATTATAACCATAAAACATAAAATACCATAAATTATCATTGCTCCAAATCTCCAAATACTAAAACCACCCTCAGGCATCCATTCTACTTTATCTATTGATTTTTCGTTTATTTTTGCAGTCCAATCACCTAAATTAACTAAATGTGCTATTAAACATCCAAAATAGTTTGCTATAGTTGTTACACCATATATAGAACTTGCAATAAATGGCCATAAAATTAACATTACCCAATCAGCTAAATATTTATTAGTAAAACCATATAAACTATTTATTATTGTATTATTCCAACTAATCATCGTACATATTACATCTCTAAAATACAAACCAATTGCACCAAATCTACCTACTTGTTTAGGGTCATATTTTAATTTATTTAATGTATTAATAAACCCTTCTTCTTTATATGATTGATTAATTTCATCCATATTAAAGTAAATTTTTGTACTACTTGTTTCAATAGGTGTAAAACTAAATATACTATCATATTTATTTATCTCATTAATATCAATTGGTCCTACTTTACCTTTTAATAAAGGTTCAAAATCTGGTTCAAAAGGAAATTGATTTATATCTGTTGGTAGTAAATTAAGTGAAGCAACTTTATTAGTATAAATAGCAACACTTCCTAAAAATATCATTAAAATTAATATTGTAATTACTAAAACATTAATACCTAAGTCCTTCCAAAAAGCTGTCCAATCTGCAGGTTTTTCAGCATTACCCCTTGCTTTATCTATTTCATTTGGTTCATTATTATTAGTTGACATTTATTAATATTCTTATATAAATTATATATTTTATTATAATTTATATTATTATTAATTTACTACAAATTCTTGTAATCCTGTTCCAAAAAATAATACTTTTTTGGTTCCATTTGACATTGTATATTTCATAGCTGTAAATGCTGAAGTTTTTTGTGTAGTATTTCCTAATAAATCAATATAGTCATATGTAAATATATATGACATAGGATAGTAATCTTGTACAACTGACATATCGGGACAACCTGCTACAATAATAGGTAAATTTAATTTTACAGTATCCATATAATCTTTTAGAGTAGCACCATCTTCACCATATTGATTTGAATATGTAGTATTAGATTCTACATCATCTATTAATTTTTGAATAGTTTTTGTAGCATAATTATTTCTAGCAATAACTCTATAACGAGGTCTAGAACTAAAACTAGAAGAAACTTGAATATATTGATATGTCGTGTTAGTATAATACATTAAATATGTTGAGTAATTTAATCTAATTTGATCATGTGAAATAACCTCTGTACGACTTATACTATCCTGAGTAGGATTTAAAAAATCTTGTAAATCAAAATTATATATAAATGTATATTTATAACCATTATTAACTAATGTTTGATAATTGTTATTATTATATTTATTAACAAACTCTGAAGCAGGAGTTATTCCATTTATTGTTAAAAATTTATCTTGTGTAAATCCAGTAATTTGAGACTGATAAATATAATTTTGAGTAACTGGTTGAATAATAGTATTTGACATTAATTATATAATATAAAATAATAAATTTTTTAAAATAAAATAATTTAATATAGTAGATAATGTCTAAATATATTTATTTATTTTTTATAATTTTGTTAGTTTTTGGACTTTATTATTATTGGAATTATTTGTCTAATAATATTTTATTTGTTTCGCTTAAAGAATCTTTAACTAATAAAGAAACTATTTATAAAGATTTAGATAGTCCTTTAACTAGTCATAATGTTGATTTACCTTTAACTACTTCATATAATTGTCAAAATAAATGTGGGCCTAAATCTACTTGTTCTATTACTGGTGAGCAATGTACTTCTGATGTAGATTGTTATGGTTGTCAACGTAATATTAGTAAAATGCCTATTTACCCTTCTTTATATAGTAATGTACCAGGTGCTAATGATGCTGGAAAATTAACCTACAATCAAACACCTCAATATACCGATTTAACTCATGATATCGGTGCACTTGCATTTACTTTTAATCCTGATGCAAATATACCTAGACCATATCAAGGTGTAGATACTTGGAAAAATTCATATAATGTAGGTATGGAGTTATTTAATAAAAAACAAGAATATTATAATGACCCACGTGGAGGTATTACACCACAATATGAAATAAAACCTACTGCTACAGGCGAATTTTTAGATTATGGACCGTTAGCATCAAATTCTACATTATAAATAATAATTCAATTTGTTAGATTTAATTATTATTTTACTTTATTTTAAATTAATATGTTAATTTAACATTTTTTGTATTTTTTATTTTAATTGTTTTAGATTTATTATTTACTAGTTTTCTAACACCTGATATATTATTACTAATAGTACCATTTATTGCTGATGTGTTATTAATAAAATAATTTAAATCATTTATTGTTTTAATATCTGTTGGATTAGTTAATGTATTCTCATTAATTATAATTTGTTTAATAATAGAAATTTCTTTATATATACCTAAATCTAATTGTGTTGCTTTTATATATGTTGTTCCAAATCCATTAATAGTTACTATATTATTTAAAATACTTATAATATTAGTACTATTTGTTGGTACTCCATTTATATTTGTTACAGTATAAACCCATTGTCCAGAACTATTTGATGTAGGATTTATTAAACTAAATGGAGCATTACCATACACTTTATTTATTGGAACTTCAAAATTACCTATAGTAGGATCTATCTTAAACATAATTTGTAATGGTTTTATTATTGATTTTGAAAAAAAGTTTCTAGTTTCAGATTGAACAGCTTTAATATATATATTTCCTGCAGCATGTATAGTAACTAAATTTTCATTAATAGAAATAACACTAGTATCATTTGTATTATTACCATTAATATCTGTTACATAATAATTCCATTCTCCAGAACTATTTGTAACTGGTTCATTTATATAAAATGGAGCATCTAAAAAGGTTTTATCTTCAGGTAATATTAAGTCTACTAATATAGTTGGATTGCTTTTTGTAATTGTTACTAAAGTTGTAACAGTTGTTTCAAAATAATTATTTGTTTCTAATTGTGTTGCTTTAATTACTGCTGTTCCTGAATTATTAATAGTTGATATTCTATCATTAATACTAATAACATTATCATTATTTACAATTTCTTCATCTAAATTATAAGAGTTAATAACTTCAAACCTCCATAATTCATTTATATTTGTAGACAATGGTGGTGTTAAACTAAAAGAACCATTTATATATTCTTTATTATTTATTCTAAAATTACCAAATGTTGAATATATTTTACTAATATTTAATAATGTTGGTTGAGTCGATATAGAATAAAAATTATTTGTTTCTGGTTGAGTTGCTACTATTTTAACTGTACCAGCATTGTGTATTGTAATATAATTATTATTAATTGTAATAATTTCATTATTTAAAACATTTTCTTGATTTGAATTAAATGATTCAGTTATAGTATAAATCCAACTATTTCCATTATCATAATTATTTGATATTGGAGGTGTTAATTCAAATGTATCATCTAAATATTTTTTATTACTTGGTAAAGTAAATGTTCCTATTGTTGGAATAGATTTACTAATTATTATACTAGATATTCTAAAATCAGATAAGTAATTTCTAGTTGATAATTGTGTAGCTTTTATATAAACAGTGCCAGCACCAGTTATAGTTACAACATTTTCATTAATACTTATTACATTTGTTAAATATGTTTCATTACCATTTATATCTGTTACTGTATATACCCAATTACCATCACCATATGTATTTGGATTTATTAAATTAAATGTTTCATTTGTATATTCTATATTTGTAGGTAATATTAAGTTTCCATATATTGGATTTGTTTTATTTACTGTAAATAATGTTATTGAGCTAATTTCATTAAATCCATAAATACTTGATTGTATTGCTTTTACTAAAACATTTCCAGCATTTATAACAACTAATTCATTTAATTCATTTATATATGCAACATCACTTTCAATAATATCACCACTTGAATTAATTAAATTAAATGTCCAAATACCATCTATGTTAGTTGATGTTGGTGGAATAATTGGAACTTTTATTATTTCTAATGGAGAATATGTAACGCTATTAATATTAAAAGTACCTAAAATTGGATCAATTGGTAATACAGTAATATTAAAACTTGTTTGTGATTCATTAAAATTATTTGTAGCATTCATATAAACATATACTTCAGCTGTTCCATCATCATTAAAACTAATTATATTTGAATTTATACTTATTACACTAGGATCATTAATTGATGTAAAAATAAAACTATGTATATCTGTATTATTTGTAGTAGGATTAATTGTAATTGGATTGGAACCATAACTTATTGTTATATTAGAAATTGGATTTATAAAACTATTAGCACGAGATATATAAATATATTCACTAATACTTTTAGATAAAAAGTTAAGAGTTTCAGATTGTGTTGCTGTAATTAATGCTGAACCTGAATTATTTATAGTAACTATATCTTGATTTATTGATATAACAAAATTATTAGATAAATTATTTTCTAACATATTTTTAGAGTTTGATACTGTATATGTCCATATATTATTTATATCTTCATTATTTGATGTTGGTGGTAATAAATTAAAACTGTTAGATAAATAGTTTTTATCATTTGGTAATATAAAGTTTTGTAAAGTAGGATAAGTTTTACTTATAGTTATTGTTTTATTAATTGAATAACTAACAAAATTTACTGTTTCTGCTTGTATAGCTGTTATAGTTGCTGTTCCGGCTCCATATATTGACACAGTATTATTAGTTATTGATATTATTGAATTATTTGTTACTAATTGATTAGCACTATTTAATGAATTTGTTACAACATATGACCAAGTGTTATTATTATCATAATTGTTAGTTGTTGGATTTAATAAATCAAATGAACTGTCTAAATATTTTTTATTAGTTGGAATATCTAAATCTATTATTAGTGTAGGACTAGTTTTACTTATAGTTATTGTTTTACTAATAGAATAACTAACAAAATTTGCTGTTTCTGTTTGTATAGCTGTTATAGTTGCTGTTCCGGCTCCATATATTGACACAGTATTATTAGTTATTGATATTATTGAATTATTTGTTACTAATTGATTAGCACTATTTAATG
>JACCEA011201948.1_pt1 | contig 13203 bp, 12 predicted proteins | sample 7449851 | NCBI WGS metagenome assembly JACCEA01 (sample SAMN15323453, study PRJNA562643) | freshwater metagenome | isolation source: river surface water | place: USA:Blue River Watershed | collected 2017-08-18 | reverse complement strand
TATAAAATCTCTGATTACTTTTGTTTTCTCTTCTATTAAGTAAAAACCTTCTTAATGCTATAGCTATAGAAACAATTAAAAGACCATAAACAACATAAATATTTACATCATTTCCGATTCCAGCTAAATAAATCAACATAAATAAGGGAAAAATCCTCTCCAAAATAATAGTGCTTACAACAAGTGCTTTCATTTATATTTAATAAAATTTATCTCAAAAGTAGAAATTATTACAATTGCTTTTCCAAATTCGTTTTTACCTTATCAAACCACTCGTCCTTCAAAATACTCAAAATAATACTATCTCTTCGTATTTCGGGAGTATGCGTAGGCATATGATTTCTCAAAATACCTTCCACCGTGCAACCAATACGTTTCATCGCCGCAATACTGCGTTGGTTATTGGCATCGGCTCTAAATTCTACGCGCTCCATACCTAAAGTCTCGAAAGCAAAACGAAGCAACAAATATTTGCAATGCTTGTTGAGTCCCGTTCCTCTAAAATCTTTACCATACCAAGTGTAGCCCAATTGCAGCGTTTTGAATTCAAAATTGATGTCATAAAAACGTGTGCTTCCAGCATATTTTTCCGATTGTTTATCGTAAACAATAAAAGGAAATTCTTTCTGCGTTTCCTTTGCCTTCAAAGCTAATTGAATATAGTTTTCGAGATTGGCCTGACCATCCGCTTTTACTAATGAGAATTCCCAAGTTTCGGGTTCGTGCAAAGAAATGGGTAATAAATGAGTAACATCATCCATTTCTAGCGGGCGCAATTGCACACGGTCATTTTCTAAAATAGCGTTGGAAAATAAATTAAAGTTCATAGTATTTAAATAAGTCTTATAAAGCCTTAGTTGATTATTTTTTTTTGCGAAAAATCAATAGGAATGGGCTTTAGCCCGTTCTTAAAAAATGAGGTCTATATTGGGCTTTAGCCAAAATCTACACTAATTTCGGCTAAAGCCAATAACATAGTAATCATTATGTCATCCCGCTAAAGCGGGATGCAATTGATTATAGTGTAATCAACTAAAAATCATCATTTTGTTTATGGGATAATAATCTAATTAGCTTTAAAGATAAAACTTTAAGCGTTGTATCAACCTTAAAAACCATCAAAAATAATCAAAACTATGTAGCGACTTACTTAGCCCAGACCGCAGTGGAAAGCCCGGAGCAAAAAAAATTGATTTTTCTTGTTCTAAAAGAGCGACTAACAGAAGCTCCTTTTAGAATATAGAAAAATCATTTTTTTTTGTGAGGACTTGTAACGGAGCGCTGGAAATAGCTCCTAAAAATTATTCGTTGAACTCGTCGTAGCGAACGGGAACTTGAGGGTCGTATACTGGACATTTGAACTCTTCGAGCGTATCAGCCAATAGATTCATCGTTTTTCCATCGGTGCCATAGCAGTCAATTTGAATGCTTTGCGGCGTGGTTTTGACCTGAAAAGCGCCTTTGCCTTTGGTGTTTTTCCAACTGCTGTCGTCTACTTTTTCCCAAGTAGCGAAAACACTATTCAACCGATTCAAAATAACCTCAACAGGTAAATCTTCTAAACCTTCAACGATTTCTTGTTCGACCAAGGCTTCGTAAACCAAATGATGATTGAGGTAAATGCCCTCTTGATAGCGCCAAAAAAGTAGTTCGTACATAAGGAAAAGGGGTTTAGGGTTTAAGATTGTTTAAAATGGTTTAAAAGTTTAAGGTTTAAGGTTGTTTAAAAGATGTAATCGTCAGTTGCTTAAACCATTTTAAACTTTTAAACAATTTAATATTCGAAAGTACCGTATTCGCTGTTGATGGTTAGTTTTTTGGCATCCGAAGCTTCTACTCTACCCACAATTTTCGCATCAACATTAAACGATTTTGAAATCGCAATGATGTCTTGCGCTATAGCTTCTGGCACGTATAACTCCATTCGGTGTCCGCAATTGAATACTTGATACATCTCTTTCCAATCGGTTTTGGATTGTTCTTGAATCAATTGAAACAAAGGTGGTACTGGAAACAAATTGTCTTTTATGATGTGTAAATTATTGACAAAATGCAAGATTTTAGTTTGTGCTCCTCCGCTACAGTGTACCATTCCGTGCACTTCGTTAGCAGAATATTTATCTAAAATAGCTTTTATAATTGGCGCATACGTTCTGGTTGGTGACAAGACCAATTTACCCGCATCGATAGGCGAATTTTCAACAGCATCTGTCAATTTTACTTGTCCAGAATAAATCAATTCTGAAGGAACAGCGGCATCGAAACTCTCAGGATATTTGGCCGCTAAATATTTCTCGAAAACGTCGTGACGGGCAGAAGTCAATCCGTTACTTCCCATTCCTCCGTTGTATTCTTTTTCATAAGTGGCTTGACCAAAAGATGCCAAACCAACAATAACATCACCTGCTTGAATATTGGCATTATCAATTACTTTGGAACGTTTCATACGAGCAGTTACGGTTGAATCTACAATGATAGTGCGAACAATATCTCCAACATCAGCTGTTTCGCCACCTGTAGAATGAATAGTCACCCCAAAAGTAGCCAGTTCCTGAATTAATTCTTCAGTACCATTAATAATCGCCGAAATCACCTCAGCAGGAATTAGATTTTTGTTTCTTCCGATAGTGGAAGAAAGTAAAATATTGTCAGTAGCTCCTACGCACAATAAATCATCAATATTCATAATCAATGCATCTTGTGCAATGCCTTTCCAAACAGAAATATCCCCAGTTTCTTTCCAATACATATACGCTAGTGACGATTTTGTTCCTGCGCCATCGGCGTGCATAATCAAGCAATAGTCTTTATCTTGGGTAAGGTAATCGGGTACAATTTTACAAAAAGCTTGTGGGAATAAACCTTTATCGATGTTTTTAATAGCATTATGCACATCTTCTTTGGATGCCGAAACACCGCGTTGTGCATATCTTTTAGAAGTATCTGAACTCATGAAATTAGTTTGTGTTGATGTGGTGCAAAGATAAGCAGTTTTTTTAAATTCTTGGTTTAAACCAGAAGTTGGATTACAAAAAAACCGATAGATTCTAAAATCGTATCGGTTTTCAAAACAAAATTAAAAAATGAAGTGGTATTTATTTCCAATCAGGCATAGAAGCACCTGAAAATAATACAACTCTTGATTCAACATTTGTCAAACTTATCTTTTGAATATTCTTTGATGAAATACCATCATTTGAAGTATTGACATAAATTACTTCGGCTTGATTTGGTGAAAAACGAACGTCTAAATCATTAAATCCTGCTGGTTTATTACTATTTAGCTCTGTGCTCACTTTTGTAGACGTATTAAAAGAAAAAATTCGAGAATCCAATCGGCGGTATTCTAAATTCTGAAACCCTGAAACGTCACGAGTGTATACAATCTTACTATTATCCACAGTCATATCTAGCCCACCTACTGCTCCACTAATCCCGTTTAAAACAGAATACTGCAGTACTCCTGAAGCAGAAATCACATTCACTTCTACTTCATAACCAATATTGTTGTTTACTTTTACTACAATAGAATTCCCATCATTACTCCACACACACTCAGAAATGAGCTTCCCGTTCGGTGTTTGATATATTTGTGTGAGTCCGGTACCATCAACATTTATTTTGTATAATTTATCAAAATTAGGGTAGATCAATTGACTACCTGTGGCGTCCCAACTGAACCCAACATGTTCCATATTAAATCCAGCAATAGGAACAGTATTCGTAACTTTTTTTATAGATGAACCATCGGCATTCATGGTATAGATATGATTCTGCGATCCATCTGAGCTTATAAATGCAATTTTATTGGCTTGTAAATTCTTTCTAGGACGATAACTATTCATTTCAGAAGCTGTTAATTGCAACTGATTACCCGATTCATCTGCAGCGAAAATAGCATTATTAGCATTTACTTTTTTGATAAACAAATACCTAACATTCGGAAATGGCAAAGTAGTAAAAGAAAAAGTGACACTATTCACCGGTTTATTAATTCCATCAGAAACAGAAACTTGCCAAAAATATTTAGTGTTGTAACTTAAATTAGACAAATCTAAACTTGTAGTTTTTAAATCAGTAAAAGTTGTGACTGCATCTGTAGTGGCATTTTTTAAAGTAATCGAATAAGTCAAAGGATCTTTATCAATATCAGTTGCTGTCCAAGTTAATTTTGGATTGATCGTTTGGCCAGTAGCATTATCAAGAGGAGCATTTAAAACCGGAATTTCTGGAGCTTTATTATTGGCTGTAGAGACATCCAATTCAAAAACAATTTGACTCACTCCGTTAATGGTCACTGTAGTGGGTTCAAATTTTGCCAAATACCCGTCTTTTTGTGCTTGAAAAGAGTATTCTCCTGTGGCTACATCATTAATGATAAAGTACCCATCTTTATCTGAAAAAACAGTACTTGTGGTGGGGCTTGAAGTTATTTTGGCATTGGCAATGGGTTCGAATTTTACTTTATCGACTACCCTTCCTTTTACGGTTCCTTTACCTGTATCATCAATTTGTTCTTCGCTACAAGCTAAAAACAATGAAAAGCAAATTATTAATATGAAATGTATCTTTCTCATTTATATAATCTTTATCTAAAATTAACTGCATTCAAAAACTGAGAACTATCGCTTTTTATATTTTAACTTTTTAGGAAAATAATAAGTCATCCCCAATCCAAATCGCCAATAATAATCATCCCTAACCCCATTACTGATATAGTCGATATTATCAGAAAAAGTCATGTTGTATTCTCCGTATAATTTTATGCCAAAATTATTAGTAACTAAATACTCTAGCCCTCCACCATATTGAATCTTAGCATGAAAGTTTTCATACTTTGAATTGAAACCGGTACCTGAGCCAATAAAAACATAAGGACTCAAAGCATCGTAAGGAAGTACTAAAAATTCAAGATTAGCATCTAATGTAGCATAACCTACATCTAATTTATTTTTGTTACCAAGTTTAAAAACATTTGAAGAAGCACTTATACAGAAATTAGGAGTAAAATAAAACTTTAGCGCTCCTCTTCCCATTGGCTTAACAGTTGGATCAGCATAATCCCCATCCATATAAGTAACACCTCCGCTAGCTTCTATTCCAAAACGACCTCTTTTTTCATTTCGATCTCTTCCAAATAACAAAGCGTCTTCTGCCTCAACTTTTTCTTCATCATATTTTGCAACCAAATCATTTACTACTTTCTGAGGTGCATTAGCTTGCCAAATATCATCTTTGAGTCCTTCAATAACCAAAGATTCAACTGCTTTTTCGATCGCTTCGGTTACAGCCATATTTACAGGCTCGTTCGTGGTATATCCTGTCTCAACCTCTAATAATCTTTTGAAATTGACATATCGAAATAGACTTTGGTCTATAGCTTGTGAAAGTATAGTTTTGGATACGTAAACAGACTTTAATATCTTACCATTAGCTGTAGATATCATCCTTAAGTATACACTCACTCTGTCCTGTCTGTATTTAACAGAACCGCCCGCTCCAAAATAGCGAGCTCCAAAACCACCGGTGATGATATTAGAATCATAGGAAATTATTCCTCCCTCAAGTAGAACACCAGCATATAATAATGGAGAAATTTGCGTCTCGTTAGGATTTGCATTTTTTGCATATTCCTGTCTTGTAGAACGAATTAGATTTCGTTCTTGTAGTAAATTACCAATATTTTCTCGCTCAATAGGAACAAACCATTTAGAATCTTCAAGGGCTTTAATCAAAATAGAAGTTGCTCCTTGAGTTACAGCCGTACTGAAAGTAGTTCCATTTTCAGCATCTTTGTACTGTCCTGTTTGATCACGAAATTTGTATATACCTACCACAACTTGTTCTTTTGGTAATGGTAGATTTTTCAGTAGAGAAGTTGCTGGAGTACTTTCTCCAATAATTGCTTTTTGAACACCAGTGGGTTGGTTAAAATAAGCACCACAACTATTCAAAATAAAGCATAAAATAACTAGTAGGTCAATATGTTTTTTCATACTATTTCTTTGGGATGATCACTTTTGTTTCTTCTCCGGTTTTAGTGTCCAAAATACTTACGGTTAGTCCACCCTCCGAAGGATATACATCTACGGCCAAGCTTCCAAAAGTATAGGATCCTACTGAAATTCCATCTGTACCAAATTGTTGTGCAAAAAGCGATCTGGATATCTGACTAAGCAATTGAGAATTCAGACTTTGTGTAAATTGTTCTAATTCAGTTTTACTTTTATTAGAAACAGATTTGTCTACATGCTTGTTTTGATTTTCAGCAGAACTAAGTAACCATTGATAATTAAAAGTATCACCTCCAAAAGCAGGATTTTTGGGCTTATAGACCATATCTTGCGCAGAAAGTGAAAAACAAATACTAGTTAATAGAAAAAGAAATAAATTAAATTTCATAACACAAAAAATAAATTAATACTGAGTGAAATATTTGCTTTGTTGTTCCAATTCTTTTAAATAATAATACGTTGCTTCTATTGATTCTTGAGCAACTGCCTCAATAAAATCATCCTCAGGTCTTGAGAAAAATTCATATACAATTTCATTATTTACGGTAATCATTATTTTGGTATTTCTACCAAAACTAAATTCTTCACCTATTGTCACTATTTTGTTTGCATTTATTCCAATATCATTGTATTTGTAATAATACTTATCATAGAAATCTTTTCCGATTTTGGTCTTAGTGTCATCTAATACTATTCCCTTCATCTCAAAACCGTCAATAGGAATTACTATATCCTCTTTTTTTTTTCTTCACCAATTACCACTCGATCCTTGCCTATAATCTGTTTGTTTTCATCATATAAAATCAAAAGTACTATGATATTATCTTCATCGCCTTTTGATATTTGAGTAACAGAAAGTTTTTGAGTTTCTCTAGGATTTAATGTAAACACTCCTTCTTGAGCATTGGTGGATTGATTTCCATTAGCATTATTAACATTATTTTTTATCACAGATAATTTATATGTTGCACTTTTTATAATCTCAGTCAAATTTTCGACCATTCCGGTTACTTTTATGGAACCTTCAATAGTTTCTAATTCGATTTTGGCCTTTACTTCATTTTGAGGAACTTGACTGTACGAATACATCAAACCAATGAAGAAAGTGAACAGATAAATAATATAGCTGTGTATTTTGTGCATGCTTTAATTTTTATTAAATATGATTACAGAAGAACCTGTACCTGATTGAATGATTTTCATGTCTTTAGACAATGAATTGGTGCCATAATTTTGTATACTCTGATTGTCACCTTTCTGAACAATCTCCATATTTATAGCATTATAAGTAAAAGAACTATAATCCGTTATAAAATTATTTTTTCCTTGTTGAGCAATATTCTGTGTTACAGAATTTGCTTCTTTACTAATCATTAGGTTATTGCCATTGCCGGTTTGACTAACGGAAACCTCAACCTTTTTTGCATTTACATTTGTAAATGCTTGATTATTATTTCCAATTTGTTGGATCAAAACACCGTTAACGCTTGTCCCTCTAAAACCCTTTTCTCTATTAGAATTCAAAGTAGAAATGACATTTAATGCATTCTCGGTTGAATTAAAAAGTGAAGAACTATAATTTTTAAATTGTCCACTTTTTTCATTTTCTTGACCAAATAAAATAGTTGATAATAATAGGAAGAAACAAAAGAAATTTGTTTTCATTTTTTTTTAAAAATTAAAAAATGAGATAGTCTTTTTCGAATTAGACTATCTCATTTTTATTATAGGTATTACATTCCTGTTTGAGTAACAGTAATTGCATTTCCAGCACCATTTTGATAGTTCACACTGCTATGTCCATACCCAGTTTGAGAAACCCAAGAAGTGTTATTAGCTCCAATTTGAAGGCTGTTTTGTGTCATTTTTTTACCATTTTGCATAGTTGTTGCCATGTTCGATGTACCATATTGATAGTGGTTTGAAACATTTTTATCAGCTGCAATAGTACCTCCAGGAGAAGTTTGTGTTTGATAAGATTTATTAGTCACCCCGCCTTGGCTAGCATATGCAGTATTAAAATCTCCAACTTGAGTTTGTGTTGCTTCATTGTTGTTGTGTGGATCTACAGGTACAGCTACACCATTTGAAGCAGCGATTTGACTAGCAGTAAATGGAGAACCAGTTGGTTTATCATTACCTGTGGTTCCTTGGTCAACAGTAGCTTTATTATCTCTACCCGTTTGTGTTTGCCAAGCTTTGTCATGTCCTCCTAAAGCAGTTGCAGAACCAACAACTTGATCTTGCCAAATAGTTGCACTGTTTCTTTCACCTGTTTGTGTTTGGTAAGCTTCATTTTTTTTGTTGCTTTGAGAAATAAAACCAGAATTGCTAGCTCCATCTTGTTTCACAACCGCTTTGTTATCCTTAGCATTGTAGGTGTTTGGTTTTACCCCTTGATAAACTTCTGATCTGTTAAGACTCCCTTTTTGATCAACATCTGAGGAGTTAGCCCCTCCATTCTGTGTCACAATTGATGTTTGAGTAATACCTGTTTGAGTAACACTACTTGTATTTGCTTGTGCAAATCCAAAAACCGAAACCAGCATCGCTGAGATGCTTAAAACTACTTTTTTCATAATAAATATATTTAATTGGTTATTAATACAACTTATCATGTAGGTTTTCAAAAAAGTAATTAGGGGCATTCACTTTTTCGTAATAAACATTCTTAACTGTTAAAAAGTTAGGTTTTGTTTATTTGTTGAGCCAAAGATAGTATGGTTTTTAGATACTTCAAAAAACTAAATTACTGTATTTTAAGTATTTAACTAAGTTTTCGATGAAGTGCAAAAGTAGTCCGACCAACTGCAATTTGAAGCCAAATTTACGTAGGAAAAAAAATACTAATTCAAAAACATAAAAAGGAGCATAAAAAAAAGGAACCTAAAATTAGGTTCCTTTTTGAAGTAAGTTGTACTTATATTACTTAGTAAACAATAACTCTCTATATTTAGTCAAAGTCCATAATTCATTATCTACCAACAACTCAAGTTTATCACAGTGGTTACGGATTTCTTCAAAATATGGTTTTACTTTATTACAGTAAGCTTCAGCCATTTCTTGTGCATCAGTTAAGTTATTAGCCACTTTTCTTTCATTCGTCATCAAAGCTACTTTAGAATTGATTCCTTCAATATGACCTGAAATTTGTTTGATCAAAATGATTTGCTCTTTAGCTACTGTTTCATAGTCTGAACCAAAAATATCTTTCAATCCTTTCACATTTTCAATCAAGGTATTTTGGTAACGAATAGAAGTTGGGATTACGTGATTTTTAGAAATATCACCTAATACACGTCCTTCAATTTGAATTTTCTTAGTATATTCTTCTAATTCAATTTCGTAACGTGCTTCTACCTCAACATGATTCATGATTCCTAACTCTTCGAATAAGTCTAACGCTTTTTTAGAGGCTCTAGCTTTCAAAGCTTCAGGAGTAGTTTTGAAGTTACTCAATCCTCTTTTTGCAGCTTCATTAGCCCATGCCTCGCTGTATCCGTCTCCTTCAAAAAGAATCTTTTTAGATTGTTTGATATACTCTCTCAATACATTGAAAATAGCATCATCTTTTTTCATGTCTTTTGCTTCAATCAAAGCATCAACTTCAACTTTAAAATCTCTCAATTGTTTAGCAACAATAGCATTCAAAGTAGTCATGGCATTAGAACAGTTAGCAGAAGAACCTACTGCTCTAAACTCAAATTTATTACCTGTAAAAGCAAAAGGAGATGTTCTATTTCTATCCGTATTATCTAAAAGTACGTCTGGAATTTTACCCACAACGTTCAATTTTAAATCGGTTTTTTCTTCAGGAGATAATTTTCCAGCTGTCACGCCTTCTAATTCAGCCAATACTTTTGTTAATTGCTCTCCAATAAAAACAGAGATAATTGCTGGTGGTGCTTCATTCGCTCCTAATCTATGATCATTACTTGCAGTTGCAATAGAGGCTCTTAATAATTCTTCATAATCATTAACTGCTTTAATAGTATTGATGAAGAAAGTTAAAAATTGTAAGTTGCTCATTGGCGTTTTACTTGGGCTTAACAAGTTAACTCCAGTGTCTGTAGCCAATGACCAGTTATTGTGTTTACCAGAACCATTTACACCTTTAAATGGTTTTTCATGTAACAACACTTTGAAATCATGTCTTTCAGCAACTTTACCCATCACATCCATTAATAAACAGTTGTGATCCACAGCTAAGTTAGTTTCTTCAAAAATAGGTGCTAACTCAAATTGATTTGGAGCTACCTCATTATGACGCGTTTTTACTGGAATCCCTAACAACATACACTCTTGCTCCAAGTCTCTCATATAAGTTAATGCACGAGATGGAATTGAACCAAAATAATGGTCATCTAACTGTTGTCCTTTTGCAGAAGTATGTCCTAACAATGTTCTTCCTGTCATAATCAAATCAGGACGAGAATTAGCCAAAGACTTATCAATTAAGAAATATTCTTGCTCCCATCCAAGAGTAGCAGTTACTTTCTTAACGTTTTTATCAAAATACTTACACACTTCAGTAGCTGCTTCATCCATAGCTGATAAAGCTCTTAACAATGGAATTTTATTATCTAACGCTTCACCAGTATAAGAAATAAAAATAGTAGGTATACACAAAGTTGTACCATAAATAAATGCTGGTGAAGTTGGATCCCAAGCAGTATAACCTCTAGCTTCAAAAGTGTTTCTAATCCCTCCATTTGGAAAACTAGAAGCATCCGGTTCTTGCTGAACCAATTGTGCTCCACCAAATTTTTCTACTGGATCACTTCCATCATAAGAAGTTTCAAAAAAAGCATCATGCTTCTCAGCTGTAGTACCCGTTAATGGTTGAAACCAATGCGTGTAATGAGTAACACCTTTGGCTAAAGCCCACTCTTTCATTCCCATTGCTATGTAATCTGCAATTTTTCTGTCAATTTTTGTTCCATGCAAAATGGCACCTTTTACTGCTTTATAAGCATCCGAAGTCAAATATTGCTTCATTGCTTTATCATTAAAAACATTTGAACCAAAAAGAGATGATTTTCTATCTGATTCCTCAAATTTTACCGGCTTTCTATTCGCTGCTTCACTTAAAGCTTGAAAACGTATTGTAGACATAGTAATGGTTTTTAATTATTATCAATTTATTTTTTAATGTAACAAATATAAGCAATTACACTTTTAGAGCGGAGTATTAAAATTTAATAATTGGACGAAAAAAAAGAAAGAACAAAAAAACAAACTACCACATAGTTAAGCAAACTGCAATAAAAAATTTATCGTAAGACCTAAATAAAACTCAAAAAAAGATAAAAGCTAATTGGATGAACAAACCACAAATACAAAACAAGAAATATTCATAAAAACGAACAACTTTCAATACAAAAACTACTTTTTTACAAAAATATAACAAAAAAAAGCAGTTATTTTATATAAAAAACATCTATTTATCAATCGACACATTAATTACTCAATAAAAAAAAGACAATTATTACGAATTTGTATTTTTAGTAGGTATAAAATTATTTTTTTTAAAATATACCCCCTCCAAAATTACACTTAATTAAAATCCTTCAACAAAAGCATAATTATTACCCCCTATTTTTTAGTAGTAAAAAAAATAAATTTATATTTGACCCAGAAAAAAAATAAAACAAATTCATATAGTTATGGCTAAAATTAAATTAGAGTACATCTGGTTAGACGGATACGAACCAACACAAAATTTAAGAAGTAAAACAAAAGTTGAAGAGCATGAAAATTTCCAAGGAACTTTAGAAGAATTAGGCAACTGGTCTTTTGATGGATCCTCTACTAAACAAGCTGAAGGCGGATCTTCTGATTGTCTTTTAGTGCCTGTTGCCATTTACCCTGACCCAACTCGTATCAACGGATGGTTAGTAATGTCTGAAGTTATGTATGCAGATGGTACACCTCACCCATCTAACGGTAGAGCTACTATTGATGATGAAGATGATGATTTCTGGTTCGGCTTTGAGCAAGAATACTTTATAATGGACACTAAAACACAACTTCCTCTTGGATTTCCAGTTGGCGGATATCCTGCTCCACAAGGTATGTACTATTGCTCAGTTGGAGGAAAAAATACTCATGGAAGAAAATTAGTTGAAGAACACGCTGATTTATGTATTGCTGCAGGAATTAACTTTGAAGGAATCAACCAAGAAGTAGCCTGCGGACAATGGGAATTCCAATTATTTGCAAAAGGTGCTAAGAAAGCAGGAGATGAAATATGGGTAGCACGTTATTTATTGGATCGTTTGACTGAAAAATACGGTTACTATATCGAATACCACCCAAAACCTCTAGGAGACACAGATTGGAATGGTTCTGGAATGCATGCTAACTTCTCAAATAGTGTACTTAGAACTTGTGGTTCTCAAGAAGTATATGAAAAAATATGTGAAGCTTTCCGTCCAGTAACTGCTGAACACATTGCAGTTTATGGAGCATATAACGATCAACGTTTAACTGGTAAACACGAAACTGCATCTATTCATGATTTCTCTTACGGAGTATCAGATAGAGGTTGTTCAATCCGTATTCCTTTAATGACTGTACAAAAAGGTTGGAAAGGTTGGTTAGAAGACAGAAGACCAGCATCGAATGGTGACCCATACAAAATTGCTGCAAGAATTATTAAAACAGTTAAATCTGCATTGTAATTTCTCAATACTTATACAAAAAGTGCTAACTATTATGGTTAGCACTTTTTTTATGAATAAAAAAGTAAAAAGTTACAACTTACATCACCAATATTTAGCCACTAATTAAAAGAACATTTGAGCAAACAAAATGAATGATTCAAAAAAATGTATTTATTTTTTATATACCTTTTCAAGTCAAATTTCAAAAACTATCTTTGCATCTCACTAAAAACAAACTACTATGTTGATTTGGACGCTCTTTTTGGTTTTTATTATGGGAATTTTAGCATTAGATTTAGGTGTTTTCAACAAAACTCCTCATATAATCAACACTAAAGAAGCCAGCAAATGGACGTTGATTTGGTTTACAATTTCAATGCTGTTCTCTGGGGTTATCTATTGGCTTTATAGCAATGAATATGTTGCCAACACTACAGGATTAAAACCTGCTGTTGCTTCAATGAAATTTATCACTGGCTACTTAATAGAACTATCGCTAAGTGTTGACAATATTTTTGTTATTG
>JACCEA010343969.1_pt1 | contig 13208 bp, 9 predicted proteins | sample 7449851 | NCBI WGS metagenome assembly JACCEA01 (sample SAMN15323453, study PRJNA562643) | freshwater metagenome | isolation source: river surface water | place: USA:Blue River Watershed | collected 2017-08-18 | reverse complement strand
TACCCCTTCAAAGCAATAAGACAGTTGCGAAAAACTATAGGTCTTCAGAAATTAACTCTGCATTAGCGAATATTGCAAATGAAGCAACGCCATTAGAAAAAGTAAGATTTGTTGAAGCTCTTAATAATGAGAATCCATGTTCTGTATTATCTAAGGAGCAAATCATGAAGGTTGATAGCGATACTGTACGTTATGCTAAGGCGCTTTTAGAGGGCGATAGTATTGAGATGAAAAACATACTTAGCGAACCAAGTATTCCTATAGTTTCCAAGGAGACTAAACATATTTCTACAAAATCTGGGTCTGGTCTTGTAGGGTTTGATATAAGTAAAATTACTTTAGATGAAATTAAAGAAACTGCCAAAGCACATTCAAGGGCAACAAATGAAGTTAGGAATTCCAGAATATTAGCTAATGATATTAATTTATCTGGAGATAAAGCTGTTGATTTCAAAAATCTTTTAGAAGAACATTTAAAGATTAGATTCGAAAGTATGTATGACATATCTAATGAAGAAGGAATTATACTTGGTGGTTTAAAAAAATCAATTGTTGATTTATTGGAAAATAATGTTAGTCCAAAATTAAATGGTTTTTCATTATCTGATATGAATGGGTTTAAAACAAAAGCTCAAAAAGAATCTGCTTTTAATTTCAATGCAAAACTGAGAAGGGCAGAGCTAACTGAGTCAATTCTTAGAGGGGTAAAATATAGGAGAAACCTTACAACAAATACAATGGATGCTGTTTTAGGGACACATTTAGAAAGAGTAAGTTCTTATGTAGATTCCACTTTAATGCCACAACTAAAAAATTTAGGAGAATCTTTAAGAGAAGCTACAAGGTCACAGCCAACCAAAATAGATGTTGCTGATTTCTTTGATGTTGTTCATGGAAAATCAAATAGTACAAGAATGTTAGGAGTGAAAAATGCTTGGGATTCAATGGTAGATGCTATTGGAGAACTTGGAGTAGAATCTGGTGTTGATTTAACAGTTAAAGAAACTTATTTCCCAAATAAATGGAGTCATTCAAAGATAGTTGTGCCTAAGGAACTTGAAGCATATAGAAAGGCTGAATTTGCATCAGATATGTTGGGCGCTGTAGATATTCCTGCAATGCAAAAACTGACAAACAAAGAGGTTAACGAAACATTCTTTGAGAAAATGTACGATGGAATAAAAAACCAAGATAGTAGCAAAAGTAACCGTGTTATTGTCATGAAAGATGGTGCGTCATGGAAAGCGATGCATGAAAAGTATGGTGACTTAAAAACCGTTGAAGATGTTATGATATCATTTTACAGTGGTGCAAAAGAGAAGATATCTTCTTCTTTACTTGGGTCAAAAGATACATCATATGTTTCTGCACAAACCAATGCAATTGAGCAAATAATTATCAATAACTCAAAAAATGATAAACTTTCTTTTAGGGAAACTATAAGAAATGATGCTAATAAATGGAACGGAATTATAACTAATGTTGACATTATTGGGAATAGGATTCCAGATTGGATACAAGATACTATGTCGGCAATTATAAGTACAAAGGCAGGGTCTGCTTTTAGCACAGCTTTCTTGACAGACAGATTTGGAACAATGCAAACAGCAGCTTCTGGAATTGGTGCGAAAAGTCCTATTATTGATTCATTTAAGTTTTTTGGAGAAAGTAGTAAAAAAGAGCTAAATGATTTATTTAACATTAACTATAATAGTGCCCGTGATGCAAGACGAATAGCACATCAATCTGTACGAGTAAAGAATGCTTTAAATATAGGAATAGATGCTGGTAAGAGTGTTCTTACGATTCCTGGTACTCTAAACTCATTTGTAACTTCACAGAATGAAAGTGCCAGTAATTACGCATTTGGGGCTACTTTAGGAAGAAATCTTGAGAAAAAGTTTGGTAGTTTAAGTAGTAAAACAAAAAGATATTTTAGCGAATCAGGAATTACAGAAGAAATATGGGATTTCCTAAGAGGAATTGAACCAAAATATATTCTTGGTGACGAAGGTAGTTTCTTTAAGACTGAACCAACTCCAATGGTAACATCAAAATTAATTGATTCTTATATAGTTGGTAAGAAAATAGATTCCGCAAATATTCCTTTAGCAAGAACTGCTCGTGATATACTTGCAAATATGGAAACTGGATATTCATTAATGGCATCTCCTAGAAGTACAATTGCAGGAAGAAAGACAATGCCAAAATCTACATCTGCACTTGTAAATATAAAATCTCAATTAACGCATCCTTTTATTAATATTGCGTACTCTGTTTGGGTTCATGGAATTAGAGAGCAAGTAGATAGATTTGGAGCATTCCCTGTTATTAGTAGATTAATAGTTGGAGGATTAGTTGCTGCTGAGATTAATAGTATTTTAAAAAAAGGAAAGCCACTTGACTTTACAGACCCTAAAGATTTATCAAGAGCTTTTGCATTTATTGGGATGCTCGGTACAGCAGAAGTATTGGTTGAAGATTTGTTTGGACCGCAATATGGAGATTTGGGAAATATTTATAGTTCTGCAAAAAGTATATCAGAAGGAAATATATATAAAGGTGCAACAAGTGCATTGAGATTATTTAACCCATTTGCAAACTTTGGGCTTATAGGAAAATCACTAACCAGTTATGGAATAGATAGTTGGTTTTCATTATTTGACCCAAAAGGTGCAGAAGAATACGATAAACAGCTTAAAAGAAAAGTAAGAAATGGAGAAATGTCCGAATTCTTATATCTTGCTTTAAGGCCAAAGAATTTAAAGAAGGTCTTCAAATAAACCGTTAAACTCTATATGACTTTCTCCTTCTTCGCTTTGAACCCTGATGTTTCGCACTTCTCCTAGCATGTCTAGAGTATTTAAGACGCATTGTATCCCGGTAATCATTCGGCGATATGAAAGAATCAAAGAGTCTAGGGGAAAAAAAAACACTGATAGACAATATGGTGGTTCCGTTGATTGAACTATATGATAAACATTCTTTATTTCAACGCCTTCTTTTTTCTTTATTGTATTTAACATATTCATGTAAAAAGCAACCTGAACGTCATATTTATATTCGTTAACTATTTCTGCCCATTGTAATGCGGAAACACTTCTTCTTGATGTTGTCTTATAATCAATTAATGTGTCTTTTGTATACACGTCTGGTTTTATTGAAAACGAAACACCTGTTTTTGGTCCCTGAATCTGAATCCATTCTTCTTTAACTCCATTTTCCAAAGCAACTCTTACATCTTCATAGCGCCCATCTCCTAAGAATTTCCAAAACGCTTCCTTTATTTCTAGGCATTTGTTGTAAAGGTCTTTTTTAACTGGAATTTTACTGCTTTCTTCAGCTAGTTTCCATTCTTTAGTTCCCCTTCTTTTAGCATCTATTACAGTAAATACTTCATCAAACTTTTCTGGTTCTAATATTAAACAGTGTACTATTGAGCCTGTTAGCATACTATCTGTTTGTTCTAGTTTTCCGCCTTGTAAGTACCAGGATACAAGACCTTCATCTTCTAAAGCTGCTCTTATTATAGAAGACCTAATTATTATCTCTTGTTTTTTCATTTTTTAAGGGACCCTTTGTTAAGAAATTTCCCTTTAAAGAACCCTGAAACTGAGAATACATATTTAATCCACGTGATACTGTTGACCCAAAATCACTAAAGAATGAAGATTTTCTCTTATTTGCTCTAGTTTGTAAGTCAATCAATTTTAAAGTTGAAGAAAGGTCCATATCTATTTCATCGTAAATAGTTGAACCAGCCATTAAATTTCTCGATGCTGCATTTCTTCTTGCAAGCGCTTCATTCTGTGCATCTCTTTCTGCTAATATCTGTTGTTCTCTAAGCATTCTATTATAACGTGACCGCTCATCTTCACCTTTTGCAGCATTTATTGCACCAGAAATTCCTATACCAAATAATAAAGCCGCTGAGAAAAATCCAAAAGGTAACATGTTAAGCCGTTAAAAAATTCTTTACAAAATGAGTGTAACATGCATTAATCTCACTGTAAACTAGTAGGAGTAAATATGTTAATAGCATTTGAAGGACCAGATGGCACTGGAAAGACCACAATATGCGATAATATTATAAGTTTTTTAAAAGAAAATGAAAAAAAATGCGTTTGCATAAAAAGCCCTAGTCATACAGAGCTTGGAAACACAATACTAAAGATGTCAAGAAAGAAAGAAATAAACAAATTATCTCTCATGATGTTGTATGCTGCATATACAGTAGAGTTAACCGAACATGTAAATAATGCTTTGAAGAGGTATGAGATTGTTCTGCTTGATAGATACTACTTATCAAATTACATGTATAACGTTTTTTGTGAGAATATCTATAAAGGTAACAAATCAGAGCAAGACAAAAACTATATGCTTAACGTGAAAAAGAATATACTAGACACTGTTATATCTTCTGTTAAGCCAAAAAAGCCAGATATAACATTTATCTTCACTGTTCCAATTGTAAATAAAAAAGATGATATTTACTTAAACATTAATGACATTGTACAAAATTACATACATGTTGCAAAGAATGTTATTGACAGCCCATATCGAATATTATCTAATGCAAAGGAAATTACCGATGTTAAAGAATTCCTAAAAGAATATGGCATCTTTCATGATGTTTCGTAATGCTGTTTTTTTAAACATCTCTATTGCATGTTCCCCCCAGGCACTTGTAACTTTATTGCCATTTAATTCTAAAAGTATTCCATCTTTAATGCATTTTCTAGCAGTGGCACATAAAGCTTCAACGGTGTAATAACGTGCTCTCTCAATCTCATTATTCTCGGTCCTTACAAACGAAATATTAATGCCATGAAGGTTTGCTGTTGTTACCCTTTCTGTTGCTATTGAGGCAGGCAACTCAGACATTTGAATTGGCATTTTCATGTTATTTTCTGTTATATACTCTATTGCTTTTTTAGTGAATGCTTCTTTAAATAAACTAAGTCCACGTTCTTCCGCATACCTACAGGCAATAAACCTAATATTTTCTTTTATAGCAATTTTTCTGTTGGCATACACTAATGCATATTCTGAACCATTAATGTACATATCCTCACGTATTGCATTCGACAACAAAACAAGTAACTGCGGAACTGTAACAGAGTCAGCAACTTCATTCCTTTCCGAGCATAAATTACGGTATGCCGTGATAAACAGGCGTACGATGTTCTCTTTACTTTTGTCTATATTTGCCATATTCACATATTCTATAATCTTGTTTATGTTTCTCTCAATTATGTCAAGTTCTTTCTTGCTACTTTGATTAATTGCAACAAATTTATCTCTATTTACTTCGTTCATTTACCAATCGGTGATATATATATTCGTATATGGATAAATTATTGTGTGATGAAATGCAAATTATATTTTCTGATTTTTGTATACGTGCTAAAAACCGTTCAATTTCAAAGCGTCTTATTGCAAATCGAGTTTACATGTCTAAAGATGCAAAACATGCTGTCAAATTAATAAAAGAGGAGTCATTCTTTATATCAAACTTTAAAAGCATTAGAAGAGCCAGGATTGCAATATTGTTAGATAAAATAGCAAAGATGGTTGACCAGAATATAACGTTCTCAGATTTATCAAGGTGTAGTGGTAACAAAGGTTTTGATAAAGTATTTGAATTTGTTGAACGTGAATTATCCTATATAAAGGACCCAGAAGAAGACATAAAATCTGTTTACGCCTATGCAACATTTTTGCTTTTAAAAGAAGTTGTGAGTTTTCTTAGTTTAACGAGAACACATTATTCAAATATAGATTTTCACTATGAACCTATCCTGGTTGGTTGTGTTGGATAGGTCCATTGGCTTGTTGTTAGGTAAAAATGTGTATTATTTTTTTTAAACTGGTTCACTAGTTTGTGACTAGCATAAATATATTCTCACAAAGCAACAAATAGTTCAATAATTTTCTGTTCAGTGTTTCTCCCAGAAATAAATGCTTAAAATAACACAATGTTACTTAACTCCTTCCCTTCTAAGCAAAAAGGTTAGTCATTAAAATTATTCATCTTTGGAAAAGCCTCTCTAAGTTTTATATAATGTCTCTGTGTTGTGGCTAAATCTTTATGACCCAAATGATTTGCAACCTGATTTATTGTGGCATTTCTTTCTACTATAGTTTGCCCGTAAAATCTTCTTAAGTCACGAAACTGAAACATCTCTACGCCAAAAGCATTGTAAAAATGTTTAAGCATTAATGCTCTTTTAATTAACAGTATTTTGGTTCTATATCCTATATCCCCATCTGTCGTTATAATATATTCATCTCCTGTTTTTTCTTTTAATACGCCAATCAATTCTTCATAAAACTCTGGGAGTATAGATTCAAACTTTAACACTCTACCCTTTTCGCTGTTCTTTGCAGTCCTAATCGATATTGTTTTCCTTTCAAAGCATATATCACTATATTTTAACCCTATTGCTTCTGATGGTCTAACACCAAGAGATGCACAAAATAATACCAACTTATAAAAACCAGTCTGTGTTGTTGTTCTTCTTGAAAGCGCTCTTTGCATAACAAATCTTATATGGCTAATTGAAACAACATTATTCCTTGGCACAGATTTCCTTGGAAGATTTGACCTTAGTGGATTCTGAAAAATCATCCCTGTTGAATCCCTAACAGCTGTTATGAACTTCTGCAAAGCCAATGCCGCATCTTTCTTCTTTATATTAATATTGAACTCTAAATCAATATCATAAAGTTCTTCTAATGTTTTGTTTAGAAATTTAGTAAATATAAATGCACGTAAGTCAAGTATCTGTCTATATGGAATCATTCCCTTATTTTCAAATATTTCTAATGCAACTCCTACTTTAGTATTCTTTGATATTCCTAGCATAATTCTCTCATAATTTTTACTCCATATGGAATATACATAAATTAATTAATTTTTCAACACTTATTATAGTGTATACGAGAACTATCTTGATTTACTGAAAATATATAAAAGTTGACTTTTACCTATTCGCTGCATATATTTTTATTTATTTTAATGATTGATATGAAACATATGACAGCAAATAAGCCATTAACTTACAATGACGAAAAACTTTTACTAGCATTACTGCTACAGAGACCAGAGTTAGGACAAGAAATATTGCCTTTAGTAAATCAGAAATATTTTTTATCAAAAGAAACTAATATACTCTTTGGAATCTTGGAAAAAAGCCTTCAGGAAGATAATAAAATAAATCATATGCTTTTGTCAATAGAATATTCTCAGGCATTAAATATTAAACACAAAGCTCCATTATTATTAGAATTATATAGCATAAACACAAAAGAGATTAAGTGCATTGAATGCATAGATATAGCAAAAAGATTAATAAATGAATATAGAGTTTATCAAATACTAAAAGCGATAAATACATTACAGAAAAACACTAACTATGTAGATGAAGTGACAGTTTATGAAGCAAACACATTATTACAAGAACTAATAGAAGACATTGAAGATAAAGAAATCCCTGAAGACGACGGCATATGTATAAAGAGTGCATTAAGGGAATTAATAGATAGCAACTTCACTTTTGTTAGGCCAAATGTAATTTCCACTGGACATAAAGGGATAAATGAATTTATAGGTGGAGGAATACCATCAGGGGACTTAACAACAATTGTTGCACCACCAGGAGCAGGAAAAACAACCCTATGTCTTACTATAGCAAAAAGTATGAGAGCAGAAATATTATCTAAGGATCTAAACGAAAAGATACTACTATACTCTCTTGACATGCATAAAAGCATAATGAACGAATACCTTATTTCTACATTCTTTGGATTTGAAGTAAGTAAGATAACCATGCGGTCTTTTACTAACGAAGAAAAAAATAAAATAATATATGAAGAAGAGCTGATAAAGGACAACGTATTAATAATAAACTGTAACGAAGTATTTGAAAACGTAGAAATTCTATGTGGTTCGATACGTAAAAGAATAAAACATGGAGAGACTATAAGGTGTATATTCGTAGACTATGTGCAACAATTAGAGTCATCACGTGGATTTTCATCAAGAACAGATGAATTGTCATACGTAGTAAGGACGCTGGGAGTACTAGCAAAAGAATATAGCATTGCTGTAGTTTTGATTGCACAACCTTACAAGAACTCAAAGAGAATAGGAAAGCCAGAAATTTCACAAATTGGTGATTCTGCTGCAATGGAAAGAAGGTCTGCTCTTGTTATATCACTTAGAAGAGACGACGAGGGAGATGAAGGAAAAAATGAATCCAATCCAAACAAAAGAAAAGATGAAGCCAATCCAGACAGAATATATATCGGAGTACTAAAAAACAGAAGAGGACAACTTATTAAAAAAGAATATCCACTTATCATAAACCCAAAAATAAGGTCAATGTGGGAGCCAGATTTTAGCTAATAATAATATTCATCCAACACGCCCGAGTATCTTAAAACAGGGTCTTTTGCGCTTATAAAGGATAACTTTCTGTTTTGCTTTTACCTTTAGTTGCAAAAATAAACTTGTAATTGCTTTAATGCAATATTACTATTTATACGGTCTCTTTAAAGACCTAAACTGAATATTCATATATCTTCCCATATTTAAACAACTCCAGGCAGAAACCAGTCTGCTTGGATACAGCAAAGAGTAAACAAAACTGACATCCTTCAAAGCGTTTAAAAACTTACTGCTTTCTCCACTTTCTAGGATAGAAAAATCTAAAGTCAGCAGTATCTTTTTTGTCCCTTGTTTCTACCATGCAATAATAACGACTAACGATTGTATCTATGTCTGTCAAAAGAGATGATTCCCATATATCACGAACAATATCTGCTTCACCACTTTTGAGTAAAGGTTTATTGCCATACATCTCGTATATTAATCTACTTGGAAAAACAAGATTGAATTCATCCCAAACAAGGTCTCTTGCATGAAGCATTTTATTGTAATTCTTCATAAACATTGAAAAACGTCTTCTAATAACCCCAAATTCATCTGAAAACCCATCTGCGCACAAAAGGCTACCACTAACGTCAACGGAACCCTCATATTCATCTTTTAGTACCTTAACATACGCCTCCCATGCGTATGTCATATATTTTGCGCTAACACAATGGTCACATACAGAAGAAGGACAGTAATGCGGGTCGGAAAGCGTCATAAGAGAACAGAATATGCATGAAGCAAATATTGCCATTTGCTCGTAATTAGTGACACAGTTTAACGGAGAAAACATGTGTAATGCATGATTGCTTGCAATATGAACATCAACTCCATCCCATACTCCTGCTTCATATGAAATATAATTGTTCTTTTTTTTATAGATACCTTCGTATTTTGAGCAGCTTGAATAGCTATTATTATCCCTAAAGTATCCATTTGTATTTGTATTTTTGTGTGATGATGTAAATTTCTGTATCATAGCTTCTCCCATAAAAAACGTTATGAAGCATAATAACTGGAGTTTGTCTGTAATACAACAAGAATTAACCATTTTTCCTAAGCATTTTTAAAAAAGTTTTAGAAAAAATTAACAGTTTCATTTTCACATAACATATGCTAAGATACATGTCAATATGAATTAAAAAGATATTTTTACCAAAACCTATTGACTTTTGTGAAAAAAAAGTGTATAAGCTTCTTATAGCTTACCCTATCGGGTTCCCCTAAGAACCCAGTTTCCTTAAGGAAAAACTGGGGGTCAAAAGCTATCTAAGAGGAACCTCAATAAGTAAGTTATTCTCGGCTATAAGATACTTGTAGTAGAGGGAGTCTATTCTATAAAAAACAGAATCAATAAGAAAATAAAAAAAAATCTTTCTTCTTAACATTAATTTTTCAAAAATAAAGCAATATTACAATCTTATAATATATATATCTAATTATAGAGGAAATCTTAACATTAATATTACAAAAAATTCAGAAAAATCCAACTTTATGCTCTAAAGTAATCATATGAATCAGAGAGTAATCATATTGTAATCAAAAAAACACTATATTTTCCTAAAAAAGATAGAAAAAAACAAGAAAGTTAACAGAAATTAGAGAAAAAGGTTAACAAAAATCTTATATTATTTTAATAGTCATTACAATGTCGAGGCGACCAGTTTTGTATATCCTTATTAGTTAACTATATTCCTTCTAGTACTGGGTTATATGGTCTATAGAGAGCAACAAGAAGTATTAACTCATCTGTAGCACAAACCTCTAGTAAAGGAGAAATAATAAATAATATAATTCTATCATCCATAACTTCAGGAGTAGGACACAGTATTTAAGAATCACTTAAATATAGGTTATAACAATTCTTTCCCACTCTCTATTTTTTTTATTCTTTCTTTCTTTTTTTTTGTTCCCGCTTTATGCTACACAAAAAAAAGAGGTTGGAGGCAGGCAATAAAGTTTAAGTGATTCTACATACTGGACTTGGAGTAAAAGAAAAGATGTACTTTTTTGCAAAAAGAGATTAATGTATTTGATTCCATCATTCAGTTAAGATAAAATTTAAGTATCAGGTGGACAAGTGGAAGTGAGCCTGACATGTTCGCCGCTCAGTATCAGATAGAACATGGAATCCACAGTTAGTCTAGTGTTTCTCTCATAATTAAAGACTAGACTAATTAGTTCTTGAATAATCTAAAAAGTTCTGATAGTCTATTTAAGGCTTATATTGACGCAACAGTATAAGTGAATACTCCGAATACTTTGATTATATTTTTTCTATTTATTGTTATATTCTTATGCTCATAAGTTTAGAATATTAGTGTAGTTATTGTTGACTTTATCATATTTTTGATAAGCTTTGTATATACTTGTCTATGGTGTTAATCTCTCTCCAGTTATGTAACAACAAAATGACAAGGATTTCTAGTTATGCTAAGACTAGAAGACTCATCTCTACCTGTTCGTACTCGACTCAAATTAAACAAGTTTAATTCTCATCTCATACTCACAGGTAGAGTGGGGAAGACAACCTCGAGTTGAGAGTTGCAGCAAAAATCAACCTATAAGTTAAATTCCTATACAATTCCTGGTTGTAAAGAGAGAAAAATCTTGATGCTTGTCTGTATGTCCTGGTATTAAAGACCTTGGTTAGGGTACAGAAATAAGACAGTCTTTTCTCCACACACAGAGTATGCCAAGAAGATAAGGTTTTTAGAGTGTGTTAGTATTCTCCAGGATTATCGCCGTACCAGAGCGGAATAATGTTCAGATACGTGGGCTTTAAGAGGTGAAAGACTTCTGTTTGGAGAGTTATATCATCCACACAAGAGTGCATCTAAAACAGTACAGAAAAACGTTTACTCGAATACTTTAACAGGAGAGACCAAATATATACCTGGAAATATAAAAGGATTAATAATACTATAATTTACCCCCCGAAACGATTTGGACCCCCCACATTCTCACCCCCCCCCAAACAAACCTAACTCTAACTTTCTTCACCAACTTCACCCATCACATAACTTCAGATAATCTATGACTTAATTCTGTAACAAATACTTTAGTCTAACTCCCCCCAACTTGCTATGGTAAGAAATAATCTAACTTCATGACACTCTACCCTATCGAGAAGTACTGGAAGGTGAGTGGACAACCCAAACTCATAACTATTACAAAAACTTACCAACTTCATCAGTAAAATCATACAACTTCATTAAATTCTTCATACCTGGAACACAAAATAGCAAAGTACTGAATGGGTGGGTGTCCAAGCCTTAGATTCATACAGGAGAATAGTTGAGGATTTTATCACCTGTCGGGTAAACTGGTGGGTGTCCAATCCTTGAGTTCATGACAGGTATATCTCCATTGTACCATAAAACTGAACAAAATTCAACACAAAGCAAATTAACGTGGGAAGAGTGATTTTAGTCTGAGAGTACTGGTAATAGGGAATAAGCAGGGTGAGGCAAACATAAGCAGACCAAGACACAAAACAATGAAAGTCCCGTGGCTGTAAGCAAAAAGAAACTTCCTTCTCTTAAAGCGCCAACGCCAACTTTCACTTCACTCGGGCGTAGTTGGATAAGAGAACACGGAAGACATAGGAATCATATGAAGAAAGATTAACCCAACTCAGGATAAATGTGTTAAGACCTGGAAACTTAAAAGCAAACCAAACCTCATTCATTTAAAAGCAAACAAGAGCAAAGTCAGATATACTCGGGCTTGTAGGATGATTGGACAAAACTGGTGAGACTGGCGTACATCAACATACTCATCCCCCAAGTTTCGCTCGCCCCCTTCTCTTTTGTTTTTCTTTATTGTGTTTTAGTTTAGAATATTGTATAGTCTTTTGATTATTTTGGAGGCTGGAATGGAAAAGTCTGAAATGCTAGATAATGTTAAACGCATACTTAAGCAGTTTATTGTCTGTGCTGATAGTGTATGTAATGGACAGAAATTTGATGACTTCGAAGTTTGTAGTGTACTGCACGGTATTGATGAGGCCTTAGATAAAGGATTTGGTGATTTGTTTAAGGAAGATGAGGGATATTATAAATATTTGTATATCGATTTAAATAATTCTGCAGATAAATTGCGTAAGTTTGTTAGTGATAATATAAAAGATGCCGACTTCTTCAAAGAAGTTTTAACTAATTTAACTTATGTAGATGAGCAAATATCTTTCATGCATAGAATATGTAATGGTGAGTCTTCTATATCTGATGATGCAATTGTCAGGTACAGTAATGCTTTTAACAAAATGGTTGATGGCGTAAGAGAAATTAAAGAACTCATGAATGACTATAATGTTGATTTGTCCTTTTATGTTGACAGGGTTTGTAATGCTCGGTTGTTGCTTGATAATTACATGAAAGATAAAGGAATTGTTTAAATTATGGTGGTTGTTATGGATAAATTTGATTTACTTAAAAAAACTGAAAGTGCTTTAGATGATATTGAGATAAAGATTAAGGAAATATGCCATGGTGATTCTGAGTATAGCTTAGATGAAATTATAAAAAATTTTCTTGATTTCAGTGTGTTTTTATATGAATTAGGTTCTGAATTAATGGAAAATGGATATGAAGATAGTGATTCACTCCTTATTAGAATAAAAGATTGCGAAAAGATGTTAAACGATTTTGTTATCAAATATTCAGACAAAGACAAACTTGATGATAAAGTTGAACGTGGTCTTGAATTAGCGGCCATTAAGGTTAAAAGCATCTGTAAGGAAATTTCTGAAATGTATAATGACAGTAAT
>JACCEA012171847.1_pt1 | contig 13209 bp, 12 predicted proteins | sample 7449851 | NCBI WGS metagenome assembly JACCEA01 (sample SAMN15323453, study PRJNA562643) | freshwater metagenome | isolation source: river surface water | place: USA:Blue River Watershed | collected 2017-08-18 | reverse complement strand
CGGTGCGCAATGCAATAGTCGGATGGGAAACTATTGCCAGCAAATTTCTGGCGGCGGCCAGCGGCGGCCAACTCACTGAAGCAGCAGCCAAAGAAAAGTTGGTGCTGACTTATACCTTCACGACTACCGATCCGGTTGCACCTTTGGTCGCAATGGCTGCGCCCCGTGCAGCTATTGCTGGTACTCAAATCGCGGCGGGTGTTCCTGCTTCAACAGCGGTGGCGAATGCGATGCAGTTGGAAGGCTACGGGCTGTTATCAACGCCTACCGCGCGGGAGCTGGGCGTTTCCGGTCTGACCGGAATCGACTTCAACATGTTCAGCAGTGCGCTTGCCTCTGGTGTGGGCAAGCTTTACACCGGCTACATCAAGCTGCCTTATTACCAAACGGCGGCAACGGGTTTGGCCTTTGGCGAATATTTGAAGCGCAGCTGGAAGCCGGATCTCACTCTGGCAGGTGCATTGGGTGTAACAGTACCTATGGATGTTGATGGCAGCTATAACGTGACGTATCGCTATCCATTTGCGGCAAAGACTGGCGATGAGTCGGTGCCCCTGCAAGTGACACTGCCGCAGGATAACTGGGTGCCAGGGTATGCGGGAGCCGCAAACTGCGGCCAAATCTATGCAGCTACCGGCTACCCAACGGTGATTTATGTACACGGTATTACCAGCGACCGAGCCTCGGTGCTGGCCCTGGGTCACACTCTGGCGAGCCGCTGCATCGCGACAGTGGCGATCGACTTGCCGGTGCACGGAGTTCCAGCGAATAGTGCTTTGGTCAATGTACTGAATGTGGAAAAAAGTAAATCGATTCCGTTTGCCCAGCTTTATGGTGCCAACGCACCCCATGAGCGTCATTTCAATGTGGCCGGTTCCGGCGGCGCTCCCGCACCTATGAACTTTACGACACCTGGCACAACGGACGGCTCTGGTGCGCAATTTATAAACCTCGGCTACTTAGCCAACACGCGCGATAACAATCGTCAGGCGGTGATGGATTTGCTCAATCTGAATGCGAGTTTGGGCAGTGTGGATACCGAAATGCGCAAATCAGTCGCAACTGGGCTGGATTTGAATCGTGTGTATGTCGTGGGTGTATCGCTGGGCGGTATTTTGGGTAGCGTGTTTGCCACTGTTAATCAGGTTGCTATCGCCAATGAAGCCAAGCTGGGGCTCACCTCTAAACTGAAGCCAATTCGCGGGTTGATAACCAGTGCGGCGGGTACACAAGTGGCTCAGGTGTTGGTTAATTCCATGAGTTTTGCGCCGGTGATTAACGGTGGTTTGGCAAATAGTGGTGTAAATGTTGGTACGACTAACTATGAGCGCTTCCTCTATGCCGCGCAAACCGCGATGGATTCCGGTGATCCGGTTAACTTTATGGAGACATTGGCGAAGCTGGGCGTACCAGTGTTAGTACAGCAAATTAATAATGATGCGGTGATTCCGAATGGTGCAGCGGGTGCGCCGTTGATGGGAACCAAAGCCATGGCGAGTTTGTTAGGTGCTACTCAACTGGGGCTTGGGGCAACGCAACTGGGCCGTGGTTATGTCAAGCATACTGCTGGTGGTCATTCGTCGTTGTTGCGGCCTGAGGGCGGCGCGCCGCAGGTTACCGCGGAATTGCAAACACAAGTAGTAACCTTTGTATTAAACAACGGCAATGTTTCCGTTGGCGGCGGTGCCCCAAACAATATTGAGGCGCCCGCCAACTAACTGTTGTGCATAGGTCGAAACAAACCCCGGTTCTTCCGGGGTTTGTTTTTTGTACAGCGAGAATTTACGCGCAGCTGGCGCAATAACTGCTTGTGAATAAGGTAAACTGCCGCCACTTTTTTGCAGCCCTGCAGCTTCGCACCTTGCTGTATTAATGAGCTGATTAGTTGATGAGTTGATACCTATGACCCCACGCAATTATTTGTACCTGCTAAAAAAATACGATGAGTACCAAGCGCAAATCGAACGCCTGCTCGAATCCATTGTGACATCGTTATCGCCGAATAAATTGGAAACGTCCAATGATCATTTGAAGGAGGTGGTAAAACGTTTGCACGATTCTTATCCCTTCGTAGAATTAATTTATTGCCTGGACGAAAAGGGGATTCAAACCACCGAGTCTGCGGCGTCACCCACAGTACCTGATCCAAAACGCCGCGAGCCGGGCTTGGGGTCGGATCGCAGCAATCGCGTTTATTACAGCAAGGCGCGCGATAATGCCGCGACAGCGACAGTTACGCAGCCCTATCTCTCCAGTGCTACCCATCAGTTGGCGATTTCGGCAGTGCAACGCTTTATCGATGGCAATAACGCCACACGTTATCTGGTAATTAATTTTAACCTGGAAAAGCTGATCACTTTTTTAAACGGCGATAGTTTGCGTCGCGCTGTACATCCGCTTTTTCAATTGGTTTACGGCATTATTGGCGGTATGTTGGTGTTGGTGGCGGGGCTGTTGTTGTATTCCGCGGGCAGCTCATTGTTTGAAGTAGTGCACGAGCATACCAATACGGCGACCCAGGCATTTCATTTAGTGATTCTGGTAACGCTCGGTTTGGCTATTTTTGATTTGGGTAAAACGATTCTGGAAGAAGAGGTTTTACTTCACAAAGATATTCATCACACAGGTTCAACCCGTCGAACTATTTCGCGTTTTATGTCGGCGATTGTGATTGCGGTTTCCATTGAATCGCTATTGTTGATGTTTAAATCGTTACTTGGTGATGCAACCCATTTGAATTCTGCCGTATTAATGTTGTTTGCTGCTGTGGCGTTGTTGGTGGGCTTGGGGGCCTATCTCAAACTTACCAGTGAGAAAAAATAACTCCTCCCTGGTCCTCCCCTTAAAAAGGTGAGGGAATAAAAACTCCTCCCCCTTGCCAAGGGGGAGGTTGGGAGGGGGTAACGCCGGGAGGGTTAAATGTCCACAAAAAATAAAACTGCATTTGTCTGTAATGAGTGCGGTGCTGATTATAAAAAATGGCAAGGCCAATGCACTGAGTGTGGGGCCTGGAACTCGGTAACAGAAGTGCGCCTTGGGCCAACGCCGTCCAATCGCTCGGCCAAATTTGAAGGTTATGCGGGCGGGGCGACCGGTAATAAAATTCAAACGCTCGCTGAAATTGCACTGACTGATGTGCCGCGTTTTAGCAGTGGTGCCGGTGAATTCGATCGCGTGCTGGGCGGCGGGTTTGTACCCGGCTCGGTTGTGTTGATTGGTGGTAATCCCGGCGCAGGAAAATCAACGCTCTTGCTGCAAACCCTGTGTAATCTCGCACGCGTCATGCCTGCACTCTATATCACCGGCGAAGAGTCGCTCCAGCAGGTGGCCATGCGTGCACAGCGTTTGGGTTTGCCCACGGACCAATTGCAAATGCTGAGTGAAACCAGCGTTGAATCTATTTGCGCAACAGCGCAGCAGGTTGCGCCTAAAGTGATGGTGATCGACTCCATTCAGGTGATGCATATGGAAGATATTTCTTCCGCCCCAGGGTCGGTTTCACAAGTACGCGAGAGCGCGGCCTATTTAACGCGCTTCGCCAAGCAAACTGGCACAGTGCTGGTGCTGGTAGGTCACGTCACCAAAGATGGTTCACTTGCCGGCCCTAAAGTACTTGAGCATATGATTGACTGCTCGATTTTATTAGAAGGCGATAACGATTCGCGCTATCGCACCTTGCGCGGTAATAAAAACCGGTTCGGTGCGGTGAATGAATTGGGGGTGTTCGCCATGACCGAGCAGGGCATGCGCGAGGTAAATAATCCCTCTGCAATTTTTTTGCAGCGCGCGGAAGATGCAGCGCCCGGTTCAGTAGTAATGGTGATGTGGGAAGGTACACGGCCATTGCTGATTGAAATTCAAGCCCTGGTAGACGACAGCCATCTTGGTAATCCACGGCGCGTGGCCGTGGGGATGGATCAAAACCGTCTCGCCATGCTGCTCGCCGTTTTGCATCGCCACGGCGGAATTATGGTGGGCGATCAGGATGTATTTGTGAATGTGGTCGGCGGTGTAAAAGTGATGGAGACCAGTGCTGACCTCGCGGTATTGTTGGCGATAGTTTCCAGCTTTCGCGATCGCATTTTGCCGCAGGATTTAATTGTGTTTGGCGAAGTCGGCTTATCGGGTGAGATTCGCCCGGTGCCCAGTGGTCATGAGCGTTTGCGTGAAGCGGCCAAGCACGGCTTTAAACGCGCGATAGTTCCATTTGCCAATGCGCCGCGTGAAAAAAATTTAGGAATTGAAGTGGTGGCTGTAAAAAATTTGCAAGAAGCGCTCAACGCACTTTAGTTAACTGATACTCGGTAAATTAATTTTCTCTTCGCAATTCAATGATCCGGCGGTCTATATGCCGGATTTTTTCTTCCGCCGCGCGAAAGTTGGGAATGCTTTGAAAGAGCTCATCCAGACTACCGTCTTGTTGGGCAAGCAGTAAGCCCTGTTCGATGCGTTTGGCTAATTCAGGATGTTTCTTGTTCAGGAAAAAATAGATCGGTTGCGGATAGTGAATCATCAAATTTTTTTCTGCTACTAACCCCAGATCCCGGTATTGCTCCAGTTCGTAGTCAATTTCTTGCAGGCTGCGCGCCATGTAGTCAAAACGTTTGGCGGCTAACATGCGGAACATAGCTTCAAACGAGTAGGAAGTGACGAGTGGCAAGTCATTGAATCTGTAGACCTGACTGTCGCTCCAATGAGTGCCCGAGCCAACTTTGAACTGGCGCAAATCTGCCAGGTTTTTAACCCTGTCAAATCTGGGTTGGTCATCGGCACGAATGAGAAGAACCCGGTATTCGTTAATGCCGCGCAGTAAATTAAAGCGCACAGGAATCAATTCTTCTTCGCGCGTTTTATTACTGCTACTCCACATAATATCGACCACACCTTGTTTCACTAGCAGTCGGTAGCGCTCGCGCCCCACGACTTGATCGTGGTGTGCAATTTGGTATTTTTCCGGGTTGGTTTCTGCCGTGCCGGCGCTTTTGTCTAACGCCAACTGCAGCACCTTTTCGTAGTAGATACCTGTAGCGACAGGCTCCATAGCGCCGGGTGGAGGAATTACCAGTGGTATTGGTTGGTCGGCATGGCAACAGAGGCCAACAGCCAATAGCGATAAGGCGCAAACAACGCGCACGACTCTACACATAGTGATTACAGCGTTAGTGATCGTTTTCTATCAGCGTAAGCAGCTCGTAAAGCAGAGTCCTGTCGGCGGGAGTGTCTGGCTGAAATTCAAAGCCCAGGTGTTGCTCGCGCACATGGATCAACCGGCCATGCAGATTGAGCAACTTTTTATTGGAGGTAACCAGATTTAACTCATCCAGTTTAACGTGTACCCGTAGGGGATCGCCTTTTTGTAACAAGTGTTCACTTAAAATAACCAACCGGGCACCCGATTCAGAAAGATCAATAACATGAGCTTCCCAGCTTTTGGTGGAATATTGTAATTCCGCCACGGCGCGCAGAGGGAAGCGCGGGTGGCGGCGTTTGTCCTCTGGTGGTACCTCATTGCTGGTGGTTTGCTCGGTCATTGGTTTTGTCAGCTCCGCGGTGATGGTTAGCGTTGTACACTCGGATTAATAGTCGCTCATTAATTCATTCAGCTCGCGCTCTGCTGCAGTCGCATCGCCCAGGTTTAACTCGATCAAACGGCGTAAGTGGCTAACGCTATCAATATCAATCGTAGTACACATCAACCCGGTTTGGTTGTGATGCTGGTGTGCAACACTCACGGTCATGGCAATGCTGGTTTGGTCTGATAGCAGAATTTTCACCAATATCGGCGCGTCTTTTTTAACCTCGGCCGGTAGTTGTTGCTGGATCAGTAAACCCTTGAGTGAAATATCTAACAGACTGGCGCGCCAGTGGCAATCGCCCTGTGCCAATTCGACGTGGGCATCAAAAAGAATTCGGCTGAATTTACGGCGCTCTTGGGCGCTTTGCGTTTTTTTTGTACTGGTCATTGTGGATTCGTAGTTCAATTTAGGTAAGGTCTGAGTTTCAGTGTAGCTCGCAACCGCCGTTTCGCCATGGCACAAAACTGTAGCAAAGTGTACAGATCTGTATTTTGCCGCGCGTGTGTTTGCCCGGGTTGCAGCCAACCCCTATAATTCAGCAGTTTTTTATCTCATTGATCCTACAGCTAAAAAGACCAAATCCTATGACAGATTTTCGTATCGGCATCGACCTGGGCGGCACCAAAACCGAGGTTATCCTGCTCAATGGTAATAGCCAGGAGTTGTTCCGCACCCGTATTCCCACCGTGCGTGATGACTACAGCGCGACCCTGCGCGATATCGCGGGCTTGGTCGAGCAAGCTGAAGCGGCAGCGGGCCAAAGCAACTTGCCGGTCGGCATTGGTATTCCCGGGACGGTATCCCGTAAAACCGGTTTTGTTAAGAACGCCAACTCCACCTGGTTAAACGGCAAACCTTTTCAGAAAGATCTGTCTGAGTTTTTAAAGCGCGATGTCAAAGTTACCAATGATGCCAACTGCCTTGCCGTGTCGGAGGCGACCGATGGCGCTGGCCGGGGGTACGATCTGGTGTTCGCCGGCATTCTCGGTACCGGATGCGGCGCCGGTGTGGCCTATAAAGGTCAGCCGGTGGTTGGCCCCAATGGCGTAGCGGGTGAGTGGGGGCACAATCCTTTGGCCTGGACTTCCGAAGCGGATTTGAATGCGCGCCCCTGCTATTGCGGTAAGGCTGGTTGTCAGGAAACTTTTTTATCCGGCACCGGTTTGTGTCTTTCCTATCAGTTAATCACGGAAGAAAAACTCAAAGGCCATGAAATTGTTGCGCTGGCAGAACAAGGTGATGCAGTTGCTAAAGAAGTGTTGGCCAATTATTTCGATCAACTCGCGCGCGGCCTGGCGACCATTATTAATGTGATGGACCCGGATGTGATTGTGTTGGGTGGTGGTGCTTCCAATATCGCGGCGATTTACACTGAAGTACCCAAACTGTTGCCGCATTATGTATTTGGACGTGAGTGCGATACGCCGATTGTTCCGGCAGTGCATGGCGATTCGAGCGGCGTGCGCGGTGCCGCCTGGTTAAATCCAATTGTATAAGGCGCGCTTGGTGCTGAATGTTAAAAAGCCCATCGTTTATTCGATGGGCTTTTTATTTTTTATGCTTGCCAATAGCGCGTTTGCGCAAACAGCGCCTGCACGCATCGCGTCATTAAATATTTGCATCGATCAGATATTGTGGGAACTGGTGCCCCATGAAAAATTGGTGTCCATTAGCTATCTCACCGCCAATCCGATTTGGTCGCCCATTGCAGAGCAAGTAAAAGGTATGCCGGTAAATCACGGTTTAGCGGAAGAAATTGTGCCGCTTGCGCCCGATGTTATTTTTGCGGGTGAGTTTGATCAGCGTAGTCCCATCGAATTACTGCAAAAATTAGGTAAGCGTGTGGAGCGCTTACCCTTGCCGCGCACGCTACGTGATATCAATGACCAGATTCTACAATTGGCGGATATGGTGGGCGAGCGCGCGAAAGCCGAGCAGATGGTGAAAACCATCAGCGCGCAAATTGCTGAGCTACAAGCGGCGAAGCAAGGCAAAGTGCCGCTCACCGCATTTTGGTATTCCGCCAATGGGGTAGTGATTGGCGATGGCACACTCGAACATGAATTTATGCAGTTGGCCGGCTTGCGCAATTTGGCAGCAGAGCGTGGGATGTTTGGTTTTAATCAGCTCGACCTTGAATTATTGCTCAGTGCCAAACCACAAATTCTAATTGTGGAGCAGGGCAGTGATGATGCCTATTCGCTTGCGCGGGAGTACCTCTCCCATCCTGCCTTGCAGCATGCCGATTTTAAAGTGGTGACTTTGCCGGCGGGCTTATCCGGTTGTGCGGCGACAGTGATAGGTGATGTCGCAACCCAGCTTAAAAATTCGTTAGCGGAATAATTTATTCGCGTGATCGTTCGTGTCTAAGTTCGTTCGTCTCACAGTTCATTCGCGCGCTAGTTCACCAGCGATATTAATCAGAATACAGGTAGAAACCTTTGCAAACCCGAATTTCATTTTCTGTATTAACCGGCCTGTTGGTGCTTGCTACCGCACTCGCGTCGGTTATCGCACTTAACACCGGTCTGGCCGATATTGATGTGATTCGTGGTCTGCAGGATTTTTTTAACGGCGAACAAAGTCTTGCGGCCAATGTGGTGGGGCAGATTCGTTTGCCGCGTTTAATTCTCGCTATTGTCATAGGCGCAACACTCGGGATGAGCGGTGCGGCCATGCAAGGTTTATTGCGCAATCCACTGGCTGACCCCGGAGTACTGGGGGTGAGCAGCGGTGCTGCCTTCGGTGCAATTTGCACCTTGTATTTTGGCGTGGCGGCAAGCGCGTGGTACTGGCTGCCGGGCGCCGCAATTGCTGGCGCACTGTTTACCTTATTTATGGTGTATCTGCTCGCGGGTTTACACAGCAGTATGCTGGCATTAATTTTGGCGGGTACGGCAATGAGTGCAATTATGGTGTCCTTAATTGCCGTCGCGTTAAATTTTGCACCCAGTTTGTATGCGATGCAGGAAATTGTATTCTGGATGCTCGGTTCTTTAGCGAATCGCCATTTCGATCACGTCAGTATTGCATTGCCGCTTGCACTTATCAGTTGGGTGATGATGCTAAGTCGTAGTCGTTTTCTCGATGCGCTTAGTTTGGGGGAAGACAGTGCACGTTCGCTCGGGTTTAACAATCAACGCGAACGCTGGATTTTATTACTGGGCATTTCTATCGGTGTCGGTGCATGTGTGGCAGTCAGTGGTGCAATTGGTTTTATCGGCTTGGTCATTCCGCATCTGCTGCGCCCTTTTGTGGGTTATCGCCCAGGGCAGTTAATGTTTGCCAGCGCGCTGGGTGGTGCATTGTTGCTGGTGTTAGCCGATATTCTGGTGCGCCAGTTTGATAGCGCGCGCGAGCTGAAATTGGGTGTTGTTACCTCATTAGTTGGCGCGCCGTTTTTTCTGTTATTAATTTTAAAAACCCGTTCACGGTGGGCTTGATGATGACCACTAGGTTAAGAGCGCAATCTATTTCTGTTGTGCGTGATAACACAAGCATTATCGATAATGTGGACGTGCATTTGGCGCCCGGTGAATTCGTGGGTTTGATTGGCCCCAATGGCGCGGGTAAAAGTTCACTGCTGCGTGTGCTCGCTGGTTTGAGCGATGCGGACGCCGGACAAGTTCGTATTAGTAATAATCAGCACGCTGATATCGCCTTGCAGCAATTGCCGGATCGGGCGCGGGCGCAATTGCTTGCCTATTTGCCGCAGCAGGAAACACCGGCCTGGCCGCTGCAAGTGGAACATCTGGTTGGTCTTGGCCGCGCGCCCTGGCATAAACCCATGAGTGGCAAATCCGCACACGATGCTCAAGCAATTGAGCGCGCATTACAAATTACCGAGTTAACCCAACTGCGTCACCGCATAGTGACTACACTCTCCGGAGGCGAATTGCAGCGTTCTTTATTAGCGCGTGTATTTGCCGGCGAGCCGGAAATTATTCTGGCCGACGAACCTATTGCGGCGCTGGACCCTTATCACCAGTTGCATATGATGGAGTTACTGGCCGAGCACGCACAGCAGGGCGGATCAGTGTTTGCCGCACTGCACGATTTAAGCCTGGCGGCACGTTTTTGTTCGCGCCTGGTGTTAATCCACCACGGCAAAATCATTGCCGATGGGCAACCAATTCAAGTGCTTACCACCGAAAATTTGCAACAGGTCTATGGCATTAGCGCTTATGTCGATTGCCGCGATGATGGTGTGGTCATAATCCCGCGTAAGCGGGTGATTTAAGCATAGCCCCGCGTAAGCGGGTGCTCTAAAAAATGTCCCGCGCAAGCGGTTGATTTAAACATAGCCCCGCGCAAGCGGGTGGTGTGATTATCAATAAAACTCGTTCGGAGGTTCTTGGTCGGATTAATTAGCTGAGACCGTCGGAGCCAGGGATGGCGACGACGAGCCTACATGGATGTATTCACGGCGTGTCCCAGCTAATTAATCCGACCAAGAGCCGACCTGAAATTCTGCTTATGGAATACCAATATGAAAGCCGGATTATTCAAAGCAATCATCAATTTTTGGCCGCCGATGTTCTTCTCCGGCATCAAAGTCACGCATATCTCTGGCGACTACAAAGAGACCCGCGTTACACTAAAGCTGCGTTGGTACAACAAAAATTATGTGGGTACCCAATACGGCGGCAATTTAATTTCCATGACTGACCCCTGGTACATGCTGATGATTATGACCAATCTGGGTCGTGATTATTTTGTGTGGGATAAGCATGCCGAAATAGATTACATCGCTCCCGGTAAAACTCACGTTCACGCGCAGTTTAAAATTACCGATGAAATCCTCGCTGACATTCGTGCAAAAACAGTGAATGGTGAGAAGTATGTGCCGGAGTTTGTTGTTGAAATAAAAGATGATAACGGCCATTTAGTGGCGCGAGTCAAGCGCCGTGTGTACATCAAGTTAAAACCGCGTGCCCGCACGAATGAAGATCCGCAAACCAGTGAGCCGGATCTTGAAGATGTCAATAAAAATGAGTGAGAGAAATTACAACACCATGCTAAATGTTGCCCTTTGCTCCTACGGTATGTCCGGCAAGGTATTCCATGCCCCGCTAATTACTGCCGAGCCACGCTTGAATTTGCACAGTATTTTGCAGCGCAATGAACCCACTGCATTGGTGGATTACCCGCAAGCAAAAATTGTTAAATCGTTTGATGAATTAATTAACAATCCGGAAATTCAACTGGTTGTTGTTAATACACCTAACGAACATCATTACCCCATGACCAAAGCGGCGTTGCTCGCCGGAAAACACGTGGTAGTAGAAAAGCCGTTTACGTTGAGTTTAAGTGAGGGGAATGAATTAATTGCACTGGCACAGCAAAAAAATCTGATTCTTTCGGTATTTCAAAACAAGCGTTTGGAAAGTGATCATCTGGATGCGCAGCAAGTTATCCAATCCGGTGCGCTAGGGCGCATAGTGGAAGTGGAATGGCATTATGATCGCTACCGTACCAACATCACCCACAAAAAATGGAAAGAAGATAATTTGCCAGGCTCTGGAACCTGGTTTGATTTGGGAATTCACATGGTGGATTCCATGCTGTGCCTATTTGGAAAGCCGAACGCTGTCTACGCTGATATGCGCAGCTTGCGTCGCGCAGAAGGTTCGACTGATTATTTTAATGTCTGTTTTCACTACGATGATGTGCGCGTAATTCTGCGCTCCAGCACTTACGTCAGTGAAAAGGGTGCAACTGTTGCTATTCACGGCGATAAAGGGTCCTTTTTAAAATTCGGGCAAGATGTTCAAGAGAGTCAAATGATGCGTGGCATCATTCCCGGCATGGCAGGATGGGCGCAGCCCGGCGCAGATAACTACGGTGTTTTACATGTACACAATAATGGCGAAGCGACACGCAGCACCATTCCCGGCCAGCGCGGTTACTACGAGCATTATTATAAAAATATTGTGGATACGATCAGCGGCCATGCATCCCTGGCATTTCTGCCGCAGCAGTCCTTGTTGGGTGTGGAGTTGTTGTTGGCGGGCGAGGCGAGTGCAAGGCAACAGCGATTAATCAATCTTTAACTGCGGGGCGCGAGTGCGCCCCTATTTTTTATCCTTCCAGATCAAATGCCAATGCCTTCCCAAATTCCGTTACGGGAATAATTCCAATCGCAACTATCTGTGTAATTGCATAGAGTAATGTACCTACGACCAATGTTGGATGTATACGTTTGTAAAAGATGCGGTCAATCACGAGTGGCGTAATTAACAGCGTATAGGTTCCCAACAACGTAAAAACTACGCCATTAATAGGGAAGCCTGGCAAATAAGCAAATCGGGTCAATGTGGCAGACATCATGCTGAGTGAGGCCAGTAGCATGAAGCGTTTGTGAGCATCGCCTTTCTTTCTGAATAATATTCCGAGCACATAAAATCCGCTAAAAAATACTAACGTATGGAAAATTGCCCATACAAAACTGGTGCGAGCCATTAGCTGTTGCGGGCTCCAATCCGGTGTGTAGCTATTCATTGTGCCCAGCATCATACCAATACCTGATAGTGTTAATACGATGAAAAACGCAATGCTGACGTAGCCTAATTTTTTATGTAATGGGGTATTTCTACCGGATATTAATGCTGTTTGTAGCGAAAACAGAATATACCAACCCAAGAATAAGAACCCGTGAACGGCCCATTCCAACGAAAGTTTTTGCGGGTTAGTGATCAGTGTGGTGAAGAAATTGGGAATGAGTGCAGCAAACGTAATGACTAGTAATACCAGTGAAAATCGGCTGTAGGGCGAACGAAAAGAAAAACCTGCAGCGGGAGTGATTGATCCGCTATGAGTTGGTAAGTCCATATAGTTATCTCTTTATTGACATGGGATTACGGAAAAATGCCTCGTGTGTTTTCATGTTATGAAGATCTGTTGCTTTCGACTGTAAAAAAAATGAAAAGAGTATTCTCTCCTAAGGTTTTTAAACGATAAATTTACATGCCTGTTCTTGATGTAATTGTGCTCGCTTGGCACTTAAATATTTGTCCGCACTTTTTACTGCTTACTTTCTTCCAAAGCTCACACTTCCCACTCAAAGTCGAACCGCAAATACAAAACTGGGACTGGCCTTTTATTTTTTAGCTTTTTAGACTCATTTTTCCGGTTGAAACCCTGAGCAATATTGCTGGCTGTCAGGTTTATATCTGGAAACTAACTATTCGACTAACAATAGCAGCGCCTGCCAACCCCGGTATTTGCCGCTGTCGATTAAGGAGAAAGAAAGTGAAAGCTATCGACCATCCATCTGTTGTTTCCCGTCTAAAACATGTCGGATTTTCAGCGGTTGTTGCCAGTGCTGCCTTACTGGCTACTGTTGAAGCCAGTGCGCATGGATATGTTTCATCACCCAAAGCGCGGGTGATTGTGTGCAAGGAGAACGGCATTGAAAATCCGAGTTTACCCGCGTGTGTTGCTGCCAAGGCAGCGGGCAATGTCGGTTTTTATTCACCGCAAAGTATTGCGATTGGCGGCGTGCGGGATAACCATCAAGCCGTTATTCCCGATGGTAAATTGTGCAGTGCCGGTGTGGGCGGTTATGCCGGTCTGGATCTGGCGCGCAATGATTGGCCGGCAACCCAGGTCCAAGCGGGGTTTCGCGAGTTTG
>JACCEA011928533.1_pt1 | contig 13214 bp, 13 predicted proteins | sample 7449851 | NCBI WGS metagenome assembly JACCEA01 (sample SAMN15323453, study PRJNA562643) | freshwater metagenome | isolation source: river surface water | place: USA:Blue River Watershed | collected 2017-08-18 | reverse complement strand
CTTCGGAAACTGCAGTCATCGCGTTTGTCACCTATAAGTCAAAAGCGGACCGCAAGCGTATCACAAAACTGGTGATGAATGATCCACGCCTTTCGAAGATGACTGAGCCCATGCCCTTCGACATGAACACGATGTGTTTTGGGGGATTCAAAGCGCTTGTCGAATCGAAGTAAGCTCGATGGGGAGTCGGGGTTCTATAGCCCCGGACTCTCGACGCGTTAAAAGCTAAGTTTTTTCTAAATTCAAAGATTAGAACCCACAATCTTGAAATGCGGGACTGGAATACCACTATTAAAGAAGTAAATGCTGTCAGAAAGCGCTCGCAAACTCGAATGCTTGTTTCCCTCATCGGTCCCTGAAACCATTGACAAATAGTATGTCCCAGGTTTGGCATCCATCGGAATGCGAAATTTGAGAAGGTTTTCGGCATCAGGACTTCCGCCATCGATGATCGAAGTTCGTGGGTCGGATTGCAGACGGAAATCCAAGATCACCAGCCATAGCTTTGAGCTGTCTGGATCGATCGTAAGTTTGACCTGTATCGTCTCCCCTGGCTTGTACTCCGTTTTATCAAGGCTTATCTCTCGAAATAAGGCCCCAAGATTGCTCGCGCCGCCTTTAAGCTTAATCTTCGGAACGGACAGGTTGGTACCTGGGATGAGGTTGTCATCGCGGCTGATGCTGATGTCGGCTGTTTGCTCAGCGTCGTTGGCAATGGTGAGAGAACTCAGACGATACTCGTCATTTTCCATAACAGGGGACAGAGTTGTTTGCAAATGGTAGCGACCCGACTGGTCTGTTGCAAGCCCTCCGAAGTCCCACAAATTAATTTCCCCATAGTTATCAGGATGAGTTCCTCGGAACGTCATAAGAATTGTAGCGACCGATGCTGCGGGTTCAGTTTTTATGAACATGTCGACGGTGTTTTGCTGCTGTACGTCAATTTCAGTGGTTCCTGAAATCGACTCGATGCGCAAGCTTTGGCTAGCCTTGGCAGGTACAGCGCATAGGAATAAGGCTTGGATTAGGAAAAGTATCTTGGTTTTCGAGATCATATTAGCCCTCACAGCATTGGAAGAGGGGATTTTATCGGCAACGTCACACTTAAGCGAGTCTACGCGACATTTCTGAGAACGATTTTTTTATGGGAACAGTTGCCGCGTTTACCAATACTGCTGAAAGAAAGTTAGCTAATCTGACCCTGGATTCGTTTAGGCGCGGTAGTATGCCCGCTGCATGCAACTCCACCGTGCAAGGCAGCGGTTCAGTATTCCCGCATAAGACAACCCCTTGCCATGGATAACCAGGGGCAAAAATCCAGTATGCTGTCGGCGGTCCAGTGTGCCGCGAAGTAATGCGCAAAATTCCTGCGAGGTTTTAGGTTTTACGGCAGATATAGTACATCATGTTATCGCAATTGTTTCCGTTACAAGCTGCACCACGGGCATACCAGCCTGAATCAAAGAAAAGACCTCCCTGCTCTTCTGAAAACCATTGAGTCCATCGACAATCATTGCTGAGAAGCGTACCAGTATAAGAACATTCAAGGCTGATGTTATCGCAGTAGTTGCCTGTACAGGTCAGACCGGTTAACGCATAACCCTCATTGCAGGTTTTCCAATACTGTCCTTCCTCAGAGAAGAATGCGGTCGGATAGTGGGATGACCAGAAGCCGCCGACATACTGGCAGTAAAGCCACACATTATCACAATTGGATCCTGTACACCATGCACCCGTGGCAACTGAACCAGAGCCACAGCTAATGGGTGTTGAACCGTCAGTAGTCTGTACCCAATCTGCCCTGACCAAGCCCGAGCCAATGAAAAGAGAAATGGAGATTAAAAAACGAAATCCAGATCTTGTAGCCAACATAGTGCACTCCAGTTCTGAAAGAGGTTAGGCCATCATTTATCGATGATCCATCTCACCCCTTACTGATCTCTTTGCGTGATGTTTGCAAGCTGGGAATGATATCCAGGAAAGACATGAATAATCCCATGATGGCTTTTTTTCTTGCAAAAAAATGCGGATGGTCTGATTTGATTTACTGCGCTTGCAGATGGTGACTGAGTTGCGATGCGCAAACGCATCACAAAACTGGCGTGAATGCATGTCCTTCGATAGGAATACGAAGTGTTTTGGGGGATTCAAAGCGCTTGTCGAATCGAAGTAAGCTCGATGGGGAGTCCGGGTTCAATAGCCCCGGACTCTCAAGATGGACTCGTATAAATTTGCGCTCGCAAAGACGAGCGCCCCTTGAATCACATCACCAGTTATTTCACCTGCTTGAAAGCATAACGTTTCGTCCCCGGCGTATAGTCAAGATTACAAGCATTTCTATAACTCCCCGTGCACAGCTCCGCAATCTCTTTGATTGAGCCATCATCCAGTTGTGTGTAAGAGCCAACTGCCTGAAAAACACCTTCCACGTAAGCATAAATAACAGCTTGTTCTGGGTAAATCCGGGTAACATTTTCCATGGCCGTATAATAACCGTTTGAAGAGTTCGTCCATACACTTCCAGACAAACCGATGCCTTCAACAACTCCTGAGGAACCATAGAGTTCATGAACACCGATGCTGGCACTCGCATAAGCGCTCAGAAGCGCACGTCGTATGTTGTCAGAAATGGCAAACGACTTCCCCGCTACGTAGTTATTGACCTCACCAACGGCCGTGATATTCGAGAAATCACTGGATGTACTGTTAACACCACAGGCTTGCCCAAGAACAGAAAGAGACACAAACAAAGACACAGGCATGATGCTTCTCATGAACATGAAATGACTCCATAAAATTTGACAACATTGATTCTCAGTAAGTGGACCCAATCTTCTCGCCCGAATCCAACCAGGGTGTCCCTTGCATCTTCGGATAACCCTCAAGGTAGACAACCTTGGCGCCGGTATCGGCCTTGATCTTTCGCACCATATCGATAAAGGTTTTCTCCACCCATTGCTCGGGTGTTCCCAAGGCTGCGTTGGTAACCTGCCGCGCGATCTCGCCGAGACCACCCTCTTCCGTCTGGAAGTTTGCGTAGAGATTCAGGTGATATCCCTCTTTATAAGGGAAAATGCAGGCGGTGAGCTTTAAATCGGAATGCCCAGGAATCGCTTTCTGCGCCTGCGCGAGCCAGGACGCATCCTCGCAGCTGGCGTATTTCATGCCTTGCCCTCCGCTCATCGCAACCAAACCAGCGAACTTTGAGCCTTCGAGCAAGTCCACAACCTTGAAACGCCCTGCCTTTTCTGGAAGCTCGGACGAAACCGGGATAGGACGTTTTTCCACAAAATCGTTCGTGTTCACACCAAGACCTTTGCTGGCCGATTCTGCCACAGCCTCGCGATCCGCCTTCGTTTTGATATCGAAGATTCGATAGTATTCCACTGATTTCGTTTTTTCGGCGAAGAAAGAATTCACAGTCCCAAGAGTACTGCATCCAGAACAGACCAGAGCAAAGAACCCGGCGCCTGAAGCCAATAACTTCATTTTGTTACTCCTCAATCGTTATGCAATGTGGAAACGTATTCATGAGTTTTGGAACGCGCCGATGAAAAATTATTGCGCGCTCGATTCATTTTTTTTCCGAATTGGAGAATACGATCGGCATACCAATTGAAGGCTAATCACTTTAAATATAGTTACTCTTGATAATGCAAACGGCAGGGAAACAGAATGGACGAAGCGGAGAAAGGGGGGTGCAAGCACCCACCCCTTAATGTTTGATCACTCGAAAACCCTTGATTTTCCCTTCGAAGAAAGAAAACAGCATGGGCAGGATAAAAAGGGTCAAGACCGTCGATGACAAGACACCACCGGTGATGACGGTCGCCAAAGGCTTTTGAACTTCGGCTCCCATTCCTTTGGAAAACATCATGGGAAGAAAACCGAAAATCGCCACCAGAGCTGTCATCACCACGGGCCTTAGGCGAGTCACCGTTGCTTCGATGATCATGGGCACGCCGCGTTTCCCTTCACTTTTGAAGCTATTGTAGAAACCGATGAGCACCACTCCATTCAGAACGGCAATACCGGAAAGCGCGATGAAACCGACCCCGGCCGAGATCGAGAAGGGAAGACCATGAATCAGCATATTGGCAATGCCGCCCACCCACGCGAACGGGATACAGGCAAAGATCAAAAGTGTTTCCACCACGTTCCCAAAGGCCGCATAGACCATAAAGAGGACGAGGCAGAGAGCCAATGGAGTCAGAAGCAGAAGCCGCAATCGTGCCTCTTTCAAATTCTGAAAATTGCCTCCCCACTCGATATAGGTGTCCGGCGGTAGTTTGACTTTTTCCTGGATAATGGCCTGGGCTTCATTTACAAACCCCTCCGTATCCCGACCACGCAAGTTCACCAGAACTGCAGCCCGTCGCATGCCGTTCTCCCGGTTGATCGAACCGAAAGTTTCGGCAAAATTGATGTCGGCGAGATTATCAAGCCTCGTGGTGATACCACTCGAAAGGCCTACGGGAAGGGCGCGGATGACATCCAGATCAGATCGCTCCGATTCCGCAAGTCGGATCATCAGGGGGAACTTCTTCTCGTTTTCATAAATAAACCCGGCTTCACTGCCTCCAAGAGCTGCTTCCACAGTCTCTAGCACCTCGCCCATCGAAGTTCCATAGCGGATGATGGCTTCCGCTTTGGGCACGATGCGCAGAACGGGTGACGTTCCTGCCAGATCCAGCTCCACATCCCCTGCACCCTGCACTTCAGAAACCACAGCCTGCACCAGCTTCGCGGTTTCCAGATTCTTTTCCAGATCGTTCCCGAAAATCTTGATCGCAACGTCAGCCCGAGTTCCCTCCAAAAGCTCATTGAAACGCATCTGAATGGGCTGGGACGCGAGATAGGTCTGACCGGGGACTTCATCCTCCAGTTTGGATATGATGCTGGCAGCGAGGCTTTCATAGCTATGCCGGCGTCCTTCATGTTCGGGCCATGCGTCCTGGTCTTTTAGCATGATGTACGTATCCGAGACATTGACTCCCATGGGATCGGTGGCGACTTCGCTCGTGCCTATCCTGGAAAAGACGTGGCTGACTTCAGGAATATCCTTCAAAACTTTTTCCGCTGCCTTTTGAAACTCAAGGGATTGATCCAGACTGATATTCACCGGTCTGATCATATGAAAGGCAAAAGATCCTTCGCCGAGTTGAGGCAGGAAAACCGCACCCATTTTGCTGAAGAGGAACAAAGCGGATACGATCATGGCAAGCGATGCGGCGATGAAAATAGCACGAAACCGAAAGGACAGCTGGAGGACCGGCTCATAGATCCGTATCAAGCCCCGCATGATCAAAGGCTCACGGCTTTGACTGGTCCCGTTCAGGACAAAACTCGCCAAGGCAGGAGCCGTGGTAAACGATAGGATAAGCGCCCCGATCACAGCAATAGCAAAGGTGGCTGCCATGGGTTTGAACATTTTTCCTTCAACGCCCATCAGCGCAAAGATAGGCAGAAATACAACCACGATGATGAGTTCACCAAATCCGGCTGCCGATCGAATCTCAACGGCGGCATCGTAAACGGCCCGCTTGATTTCGTCCGTGCTTAGTTTCCGGCCTAATTCCTGAGCCCGCCTTTGAATCACACGCACACAATTATCCAAAACAATGACCGTGCCATCCACAATCATGCCAAAGTCCAGAGCCCCAAGACTCATCAAGTTTCCCGATAATCCCAGAGGTCGCATGACAAGGAAGGTTATGCCAAGGGTCAGGGGAATGGTTACGGCGGTTATGAGTGCAGCTCGAATATTACCCAAGAGAGCAAAGAGCACAATGATGACAAGCACAGCTCCGAAGACTAAATTGCTTTGCACAGTCCCCAAGGTATGATCAACCAGGACAGAACGATTATAGACTGGCGTCAGCACATATTCCGACGGAAGGCTCTTTTGAATTTCCTGAATTTTCTTGTCCACCCGCATGGCGACGGCGCGACTGTTCTCGCCCATCAGCATCATGACCGTCCCCAAAAGTGCTTCCTCGCCGTTGAGCGTTGCCGCCCCCGTTCTTTGTTCCTTGCCAAGGGTGACCCTGGCAACTTCACCCAGACGAACAATGCGCAAGGACTCCAATTGCTTCACAGGAACGAGCTCAATATCACGACCCGTCTTGAAGAGACCAACACCCTGTACCAGAAACTGTTCGGCCGTCTGCTGGATGATGCCACCTCCGACATTGCGGTTGGCACTTTCAAGCGCATTCTTGAGATCAGAAAAGTGGATACCGAACTCCTGAAGCTTTTGCCGATCGGGTTCGATCTGATATTGCTTCTCATACCCGCCGGTCGTATTTACCTCGGCGACACCCTGGACTGTCAGCAGGCGCGGTTTGATGGTCCATTCCTGGAGAGTTTTCAAATGGATCAGCTGCTCAAAGCGTTGCTGAGGGGTTGAAGCCACTTCTTTGTAATCCAGAGTATACTGATAAATCTCACCAAGCCCGGTCGAAACCGGCCCTAACTCTGCTTCGGCACCCGAAGGCAGATCAGCCAGCACACCCTGCAGTCGCTCTGAAACCACCTGCCGAGCCCGATAAATATCCACGCCATCTTCAAAGATAACCGTCACCTGAGACAGGCCGAATCGGGTGATCGAACGAACGCTTTCCACATAGGGCAAACCTCGCATCGAGGACTCCACGGGAAACGTAATGCTGCGCTCAATCTCTTCCGGGGCCAGCCCGGCAATGGTCGTGTTGATTTGCACCTGATTATTGGTGATATCCGGCACGGCATCAATCGGCAAAAGGCGGAAGCCGAAGAAATAACCTGCTACCACGAGGAGCAAGGTCAGGAAAAGAACAAGCCCTCGGTGATAGACCGAAAAATGTATGATTCGATTCAACATGAATGACTATCCTCTTAGTGCACGTGACCTTCAATGGCAGGTCCGAAAACACTTTGTTCAATGATCTTTAGAAAACCAACACCCGTAACGGCGATGCTGTCTCCAGGAGCCAATTCCTTGCTTTTGACTGTGGATTGACTCGCGGATTTTCGAATGATCTCGACGTCCACGGCTTTCCAGTAGTTGTTCCTATAGCGAAATACCTTTTTCTCCATGCCAGACAGCAAAAGGGCTGTCGCAGGAATCACAAAGGGTCCTTGGCTTGGAAGTTTCTGCTTTTCGATTGAAAAATTGCGTTCAACCTTGTCCTTCAGCATAAACCCAAGATTCTCACTGGCCTTGACGACTCCCTTATCGGGTCCAACCTTATGCAGCTTCTCCTCGCCACCATGCTCATGACCATGTTCGTCGCCGGAAGCTTCTTCACCTTCTGTGTGCTCGTGATGATGCTCATCGGTAGCACTGGCTCGACTGCCAAGGACAAGGGCCAGCGTCAGAGAGAGAATGAGCCTTGCGATTCTGATCCGTCTCATAAGTCATCCTTGGAAAGTGTTCCGGTCAAAAGACGGATATTCCAGAGGGCCTCAGAAGCTTTCGCTTCCACCTCGTGCCGGGATATCATGTGTTCCAACATCTGCCGATGAGCTTCAATAACGAGAGAGGCATTCACGCGTCCTGCCAGGAAAGTTTTCTCCATCTTCTGATGTTTGCCATGAACGTCGGCTTCAGCATAACCTTCCTTCAGGACCTCAAGCGACCTTTGATACTGATTGATCCATTTGGACAGCTCCGCATGGGTTTTCTTCAGTTCCCATTCGGCCTCGGCCTCCGCCACCTGATAGCTTGCCTGCGCCTGGGCACTCGCGGCCGACGTGCGGCGATCGGTCAAGGGCACGCTCAGGGCAAGACCAAATCCGAATTCCTGATCACCGTCCTGACGAGTCCAGCGAGCCATGGGACCAATCGAATAATCTCCAGCACTCAGGCGAATCTCCATCTCCATGGTATCCCGTGCCACCTGCCTGCCGGCTTCAATTCTTTGCACGGTGGCCGATTTTCCCAGGCTATCGAACGATGACACCTGGGGCCAGCTTCGGCGCTCCTTTCGAACTTCAGCTGGGAATGTGATCCGGCTGCAGCCCGTGACTTGACTCAGGTGACTCCGATGATTTTCCAATTCCACTCCAAGTTTTCCAAGCTTCAGCTGGGTTTCATCGCGGGCTAATTTAAAGATGGAAATGGTCACATCCTGCTCGGGCGACAAAGCGGGAATGTTTGCATACTGCTTGAGTATGGAGCGATAGGTGGAAAGCGTTTCATTCAAAACCTCCTTTTCATGGTGGATCTGATGGATCCTTTCCGCGATCAGAGCGATTTCCAGGGTCACCTCGGCCTTACGCTCTTGAATTGCTATAGAGGTAAAGGAGGCTTCACTCTGAGCCGCTTGAAATCTTGAGACTTTCTTGGATTCCTTTTCAAAGGTCCATTCATAGCCAAGCTCGCCTTCGCCGGTATTCGCGGAACGGCCCGATACGTACTGTGCAGCAAGCCTGGCTGCTGGTCCGAGCGAAGCCCCATCGGCTTTAACCCGATTCAAAGCGCGTTTTTTCTCCCAAGGCACCCACTCCGGGGAGGACTCCAAGGCCTTGTCGAGCAGCTGAGACCACGACGTCCCTTGACAGGCGTCAGATGCAAAAATTTGCGTTGAGGCAAAGGCACCTATGAAAAACAAAGGCGCCAGGAATAAAAGTTTCATGCGTCTCTCGATAATACGTTCTTGATCCGAATCGGTCCTACGACCGTCAGAATATTCAGAAAATAGCTGTGGAGGTGCGTTTTAAGTGGTCCAGGTGGGGGGCTTGATCAGAGATCCTTTGGGACCTGTGGCCAGCAGCAGGGCGTACGGTGTCCGGGCCATTAGTATGCTTTGCTTCGGCATTTTAACTTCTTGCATCCCTATTCTGGGATAAGCATGGGCACAATGTCCGAAATGACAAGCGCCGGCATGACAATCGTGTGGGGCTTCATGATCAGCCCCAAACCCCTTGTCAATCGCAGGCTTGGACTTCTCAAGGGCAAGCACTTCTGCAACTGCGCTATGACCTACTTCACTGTCACAGGGAAGGAGTTCCGCAAGACTGGAGAACCAGCTGCAGGTCAAAAGAAGCAGGAGTATGTAGATCGATTTTTTCAATTGAATGGGATTCCTAAAGATAGAAACCAACCTAGTTTACCTTCGGAACCTTCCCATTTCAACTTTAAACCCATGATGCAAGTTCCTGTAATAGTCCCGGATTTCAGGATGCCAGCCTCAGCCCGAGACTGTCAATGAAACCTGGGGTGCCGCAGAGGGTCGAGCGTGCTTCAGGGGCGGTTCAGATATTCATGCAGTCTTTCGTATCCTTCATTCTGAGTCGAGACTTTCGTCTCGTTGGCAAACGCGTAGTAATCGGGCTTATGATCGATGAATTCCTGAAGCTCAAATGCGGGCGAGATTGAGTTTCCAAAAATCCCAGTCGACAAAAAATAGTTATCTGTCTTTTTCAATCGAAAGAATAAATGCGTACCACAATTTCTACAAAAACCGCGTTCCGCCCACTCGGATGATGAATACCGTCCGACCAGATGCTCCTTGGTAAATTTCAAATGCTGCCCGGCATTGAAACTCATCCCAGCTCCACCAACCCACCGTCGACAAGATTCGCAGTGGCATACTGCAAATGTCTCAGGCGGCTGTGGAATCTTGATCCTGACTTCCTGGCAAAGGCAAAAACCTTCAATAGGTGCTTGTTCTGTCACTCTTCGTCCTCCGGTTTAACGTGACTGTCCTCTTGGAATACCAAGGCGGTCCTCATACGCGTCCAGGACTTTTACAAACGCGGGACGCGCTTCACAATGCTTCCGATAGTTCTCGATGTGCGGATGTCGGCTTGGAATTTCAGTCTTTCGAATCTCACGCAGGACACAGGTGAAGATGATATCTGCCACCGTGAAAGAATCTCCGGTGAGGAAGGGCTGGTTTTTCAACATAAGGTCGATCGTCGGAAAAAAGCGTTCGAGAATTTCAATATTCCAAGGACGCAATGCTTTCATAGGGGGATTGGAGTCTCCCATGAGATCCGCGAAAAAAACTGGCAAAGTGAATGGTTCGATATTATTGAGTGAAGTGATCAGCCAGCGGTAGACCTGCGAGCGACCCTGAAGATCAGAAGGAATAAGTTTTCCCGACTTCTCGGCAAGGTAAAGTAGTATGGCTCCGGATTCGGTCAGAACAAACCCATTATCGTTGATGGCCGGCACTTGTTTAAAGGGCGAAATCTTTGCAAACCAGTCTTCGTCCTGCAGGCCGTTCGGACCACAATCAAGCCCAATGGGTTCGTACGGAATTCCGCATTCCTCCAAGGCCCACATCGCACGGATATCTCTTGTGTATCCCCACAGAAAGGGCGGCAGGGATTTGAAAACGTAGACTTTCATAGCATCGATCCTCCGTTTTACCCCCCCAGGAAACACGAGATGACCATACTCAAATATACACGATCAGAAAGACAAGCAAGGCCAGACCAAGCCTGTACCACCCGAAAAACGCCAATCCGTATCGATTCAGAAAAGATATCAGCCACTTCATGGCGAGGATGGCGGCAATAGCCGAGGTTGCCATTCCGACAAGAAGGGGCAGCGGACCAATATGGAGAACCAATTCGTTACCGCTCTTGATTGCCTTATAGGAGCTCGCCACCAGGAGAACCGGCAGACCTGCGAGGAAGGAAAATTCCGCGGCAGCAGGCCTCGCAAGCCCCATCAGCATCCCTCCAATAATGGTGACCATGGAGCGTGACGTTCCCGGCCACAAGGCCAGACATTGAATAAAGCCCACGGCCAGAGCCTGCTTCCAGGTCAAGTCCTGCACAGACCCCAGCTTCTCGTCAACTTTCCTACGCGAAGCAAGGAATCGCTCGAAGGTGAGCATGACCAATCCTCCAGCCACCAGAGCGATCAGCACAGGCCCTGTAAATTGAAGATGAGACGAGATGAAGTCTTTGAGGAGAAAACCCACAGCAAGAACGGGAAAGGTGGCACAAATCATGTTAATCAGAAGCTTGCGACCCGCTTCGGAGCGCCCGAACAAACCCCGGATGGTCTCGACCAGCTGCAGCCTGTATAAGACGGCCACGGCAAGTATGGCTCCACCCTGAATAACGATTTCAAAAGACTGGATAGCTTCCAGCTGAGAAGTCGTTAATTTGCTGCTCTCGTGCAGCCCCATCAACTCCGACGTGATAACCAGATGACCCGTGGACGAGATCGGAAGGAATTCAGTTACCCCTTCCACGAGCCCTAGAACGAACGCTTCACCAGTCGACATTACGGATTCAGACATTAGACGTTGCTCATAAAAAATTTACAAATTCACGCAATTGCTAAGGATTCAGCATTCCCTTCGTCTCGTCAAGTTCTTCATCGCTGACTTTAAAACGCGCCGATTGGACCTAACGCAACTTCCTCTTGCTCAGCCTGGGGATGGCATGTTTTGCTTCTTTCACACCAAGCGCACATGGCATGGCGCTTTTAGAATCGAGTCCCCTATCAAAGGAGCATCCACCGATGGCACTGATAGACAGACACCCGAAACTCGCTTACGCCATCATGTTTCTCATAGTCGTAGGAGGACTGTATGCTTTTGGTAACGATCTTGTTTCGGCACTCGGAGCGGGGGTGATTGCGACCCTTATCTTTTTTTACTTGCAGAAGCTGCGATAGAACACGGGCCCTGGAACGGACCCGCAGCCTGAATACGCGATAACCATCAATCCTGCTCGGTCACCCCAGGGGTGCCTCACATTTCAATCACGGTACCAATTTCAATCGCTTGATTGGATGGAATCTGAAAATAGACCGTAGCCCTGAGGGCGTTGCGTGAAATAAACGCGAACAATTTCTCGCGCCACATAGCTATTCCAGGATTTGCGGTTTTGGAATCCATTGCCGATGGCCTCGATCTGGAGTCTTCTCGAGTACTTTCAAAAGCTCATGACGCATATCGGGTGAATGCGTGGGACGTGGTCATCGAATTGGTCAGCGAATAAAGTCAATGGGATAACTTCGACGGAAAAAACTATCTTTTCCGCTTCGATTAACCACCCTTTCCACCACCTCTCAATGTGTTCTGCCTTGAAGGGTTTGATCCGTCAGGCATTCCTGTTCGGGCAACGAAAGTGTATTCGTGCCTCGACACGCATCCCGCAGGTGGACTCATGCACTAGTTTTTAGCTGTCCTCTTCTGAAAGAAAAAATGAACTTTCACATCATCGATTTTACTGCGGAACTCATCCCATCCCTGATCGGGTATATAAATATTCCAGCTGGCGCCCATATAGGAATTGAAAAAACTCTTCAGGAGGCCCTTGAACTCCACGGTATCGGCACTGATCTCATTACCTAGGAGCTTGGAGGCGCAGGCGGCGTTTTCCCAATTATCAAGCCCTGATGCGCTGCGACACTCTGAGAAGACGTCGCTTTCCAGAAACAGGGGGATGGGCGTGGAAGGGAGCTGATCGACGCTGATGCTCGTTCCCCAGAAGCTCGAAGGCAAACTACGGTCGATCATGCGCCAGACGCGTTGGCCCGATTTTGATCCGTAGACCAAGGAATCCTGTGACATATAGAGGACGTTGTGAATATCCTTGGTGGGCGTTTCACCGTTTACAAAGCCATAGGTTACCGCGAGGCCGATAATTTTATCCAAGGACAGATTGCCCTGCCGACAGCGAAGCACCGCCTTCTGACCAACGGGTGGGGATACAGATGAGACGTAGCCACTGAACAGAGCGGGATCTGTATTCATTCGGATCCTATAATATCCTCCAAGCACAGCTGCGGAACTTGGCTTGATCGTATCGGCTATGTCTTTGTCGAAGCGCACGTCGTCAGCGGCTACCCACTGCGAAATGCCGTTGGTCTTGGCGGGATCGAAGAAACCAGGGGCGAGGCCTAGATCCTTCAAACTCACAAAACAGTGGCCGAGGGCCCCCTGGGTCATAAGGCCCTGCAGAAATTTCTTTTCCTTCATATCGTTGAGTAGAGTTTCGAAGGCCAGTTCGTTCATGCTGGCTTTCACATCAGCCGCTGATTTCCCTTCCAACACGCCTTCGGTAATACCTTCGTTCACATTCTGAATTTTCCCGAACAGGTCGGGAACAACAGCATTCGGATTGTGGTAAAGCACAGAGCTGCGGTAGATCCCATACCAGTATTCAATGCGCGAGGCATAGTAGCTGCTGAGAGACGAGTAGAGGGCTTCACGGCCTTCCAAGAGGCCGATGATGTGACCTTGCAGCGAGGCGACGTCGGT
>JACCEA010613243.1_pt1 | contig 13218 bp, 8 predicted proteins | sample 7449851 | NCBI WGS metagenome assembly JACCEA01 (sample SAMN15323453, study PRJNA562643) | freshwater metagenome | isolation source: river surface water | place: USA:Blue River Watershed | collected 2017-08-18 | reverse complement strand
TCATAATCTAATGGTGGGATGATCTGCTCTCGGTGCAATTCATTTGATGAGGAATTATTCAAAGTCAAGCGCGATTGATCAAGGTTGGACGCAATACCCTCCGCCTGTGCAACGCGTGTTTGCATAGAAGTCCGTAAGGCAGATGACAACTGTGTAACAGCATTTGTTCGCTCTGTTAATTCTTGAGTTCTTTGAGCCAACTGCTGCACTTGACTTTGCAAGGTTGATGTCAAGTTTGTCATACTTGAACTGGTGGGGCCACTTCCCGATAGTCTATTGACAACCACTTTAATTCAAATGAAGGTATCAATCGTTTGTTCTTACAATGCAGATGCAGAGCCTGGCAATATGGCAATTTGAATATCTACTTGATGATCACTGCCAATCGTCCTACTAAGGGCTTGATTTGTGGACAAAAGTGATAAAAGTGAAGAGGGGTTGCGCAGTAACTCATTTCCATCATTTCTATGAGCTGCAGTTATAGGAGCACGAAAAGCTCGCTGAGGTGGCGGAGAAGGAGGCCTAGTTCAAAATTAAAGAAGATATTGAACATACCATTGACATACCTTTCTCTCAATAAGGACATTATTCTGGATTCAAAAGAACCCATCGGATCGATTGGCCGATTATGGTGGTTCTGTCGAACTGACCCGGGCTCAACATAATTCCACATTTGCGTTGACATATCAGCCATGGCACGTCCAAGTCGATCAAAAAGAGGACAAGCTTCACGAAACAAATTCTTCAGGCGCGCGTCTTGATTGTCGTTCACACTTTCTGATATTATCGGCTCATCGTGGCCTCTCAAGTAAAAATCCCAAGGATACTCAGAAGATGCAGTGTTAACATTCCGAGGTGAGTTTCTCTGCATACTCTAGGAAACATATAATAAACAGTTAATAAATTGACGAAATCTAGTTGCGAACCTCTAAAGAAGCATCAGAAACTTCTTGTAGCACTGTATTTAACAACGAAATAACTCTCGCAAATTCTGGCATCATGGCGCGCACATCATTTGGTCCAGTACATGGAGCATGACTAACAAGAATATTAGGATTGGGCGAAAGGTTGATATTTAAAGCTGAGTGATTGGTGCGCGAGCGAAATGGAGCTACACGAGGGGAATCTGTTGAGATCCATTCATCCCATCGAGCAGGCCAGCCATTGTAATGAACGAAGATACGATTTCCTGGTCGATCGACTTCAATAACGGTTGCCTCCAACCACTGATTCACAGTGTCCTTGACATCCAGCCATTGACCAAGATAAAATGTCTTGCTATTGGTAGATCCATCACCATTTAAGTGCATTGTGGATAATATAGTGTTGATGGTCAGTAGATTTTGCCGAATATGCTCAATATTAGGCTCCGTGGACGCAGTGACCTCAACAGAGGCATTTAACCCTTCACTTGGAGACTCAGATTGTGTTACCTCATTGGTGTTGTGGATTTGCTCTAGCGAGCTCTGCGGTGGCGAAGCAGCGGTAGCTTGTGTTTGTAATTCACGAAAGTTGGCAGGCCTCACCACCATGTGAATCACACAATTTTCTTCCAATTTATATCCACTCAATGCACTGCCATCTTGCAAAACCTTTCCTCTATATATAAGCCTCTGTCTATCCATTTCAATGGAGGTCTTGCATTGTACTAGTTCCTTAAATTGGTCCACGGTAGATATAATTTCTGGATCAAAGTCAACCTCATGTTGGTCGTTACTCACTGCTTTGATAATTACTTTCATTGAAATATTGAGGAATATCCTTTACTTATTTCTTACAATAATCCCGAATTGGAAATATATTGAAAAGGCCATAATAAAAAGGGAGCAAAATAAAAAAGAAGTACCAAGTACTTCTCAAAATGAATCTCAGCCTAATTAGACACTAATATCGAGTTACACATATGATGCTATGTATCCCATATCCATATCAGCAACCAGCAGATGAAATACTGACTTCTCAATCGTTTCCTGGCGAAATGGCTATTATAATGAACAACAATGAAAAAGATATTCCCATTTTTTGCGTTTCCCTTTTATGTAAATCCTCGCTCTACCAATGCCCATTCCCCATCTTCCGTGTCAGGTCTACCAGAAATACCATTCTTCGAAACAACATCAGTCTCTTGGTCTTTGAGTGGATTGCCATTGATAGTCTCCAACGATTCGTGCTTATTGGGACTCAAATTGATAGAACTTGATCGGAGACAAAGTTTTCGCTTTATCAGACCTAACGAAATACTATCGATACAGCTTGGATCAAAGGAATTTGACTTATGATCATTCTCTATGCAGTCTGCTAACACCAGCCACGATTTCACATTTTCTTCTATCAGTTTTAAATTTAATAACAGCGCTTCTGATGGCCATAGAGCTGAAGGAATCAAACCAAATTTACCACACAAGCTAACAATATTGGCTTGTAACAACATTAGACTTTTCTGAAAATCAGGATTGAACTCAATTGCCTCAACACGAAGACTTTCATCGTTGCAAGATTTCTTCAAAGGACGTCCATCGTTGATTTGGTGAGTAACCAATGAGGAAGAACTCGCTGAAAGCCAATTGAAACCTCGAAATTCTTCACGGTTATTGTGAGCTACCAAGGGACATAATCCATAAGCTTTTGCATCCTCAGCAAATTGAGGACTTATTGTAGAGATACCGTTCAATCTAAATGGACACAGAGGGTGCGGAAGAGCGACATTAATTGTCGACGCAATTGAATCCAAGATTTGTGCGATGTACCCCAATGCAACAGTAATCACCACCACTGGTATATCTGTAAGGATAAAAAGTTAACGGTGCATCTGAATATCAATGATTATCATCATACCCTCAAAATTCCAATTGTTTGGAAGAGGAAGCGACATTATCGTGCTACATCCACTCAAAGAAATGGAAGTTGGGTTCATATTTCTCTTTGGTCCACTCACATGAATTGGAATCATTTCGAATAGTTTTTGGATTAACCGGAGTCGCATCCTCTCCATAGTCTAGGAGGACATACACAATTACAATTTAGAAATGTAACTACCGAACAAAACTACTAACCTGTGCCTTATGTGTTATGTTGCAATATACATTACGCTTCACGGCATCCTTACTTTGGAGAGCGAACAAGAACTTTTTCGAAGTTCGACATTGCTCTTCCAATATCTGCTTCCTCTCCTTCAATACGGCAGATGTTGTAACTAATCGAATGATAAAAAAATAATGCGATTCAGTCAAAGAGAATTTGAATCATTTAAAATACCAAGATGGTGTTTATAATTCCGCAAGTAAATACACCGTGCTTTTAGGCTTCCCAGATACTTCACCTTGCGATCGTATGCAATCTCTACATGGGTAGAACTTGAACGAGGCCGAGCAGATTTTGTCAAACGCTTTAGAAGCGCAAGAGACGAAGAAAGTTGTCTATCTGTCAATAAATTATTCAGAACAGCATTGGTGAATTCTTTGTCTTGTTCCGTTAAATGGTTATATTCATCTTTCATTAAACGCAGATATTTATATGCATCTTGTAGATGAGCTTCGAGGTGTTGACTAGGATCAATATAATGCAGAGTTGACTCACATTGTTGCGATGAGTTATAGTTACCGCCCATATAGGGAAATAGGCAATTGCTGACATTTATAGATGGAGAATTTTGTACACCACTCAAAGAAAAGGACCCAGATGCGATTGGCACATTTTCTGTTCCACAAATTTGGCAAAATTTCATCTCGCCTACTTTTAGGCAAGGCATTAATGGATGGTGGAGAATTTTTTTACAAGTGAACAATATGATAATTGAGAAATTGAGCAGATACTTCTTTTATATTCCAGTATTTCATTTGTATTCCATTGTGCAATTATTATCATAATTAAGTAATTAAGGGATGTTGTTGAGCACCTATATAGAAGTACACAACATGCCAATGGCTACAGGCGGCAGCAGCAGCGGGCGCAACCCGCAACAGGCTGCCGCCGCATAAGGAATTTGGAATTTGAATTCGGACGCACTGTTATTATTATTCTTAGCTATACCAATTTAGTCCAAAAATTATTCATCAGTATTGTTTGCACTATGATACCATCGGTACACCAAAAACTACCTAAAGCTGCGTAGGAATTGAACAAAGGTTTTGAAGAACTCCCACGTGTGGCACGAATATTTAAGTAACAGTTACTTTCTGACAAGCATTGCTGTTCACAATGGCTCAACAACGATTAGGGCCTGTAAGTGGTATACGAGACCTTCCAAAACCTAAGGAAGAGTCGGAAAAGTGCGGAGACTTCCTTCGTAACTTTCTTGACAGCAATTCAGATCCCAAGTATTTCATACAATTGGTGAGTTTCGTGATAACATTTTTACAGTAGCCTCACTGTTTTATCAGCAAGAGATCGCAAATCGACAACGCAAGATTTTAACGCTTGAGCTCGATGATGTGTATGATGTAAGCGCAAAAGCTTTTTTATTTGGTGTCCATTCTGAATGAAAATGATCGATTAGTACAAGAAAGATCAAGAATTTGTGGAAAACATCCTGCGAAATACTATGAGCTACATGAGATATTTTGAAGACGAAGCAGACAAGATAATGCCTCTTCCCACTATCAATCTGCGCGAGAGTGACGTGATAGATGTACTAGAGGTAAATGCTCATTTGTATTGAAAATATCCGCATTCATTATGAACTACATTCAGAACCAGAGGCTCGATGCCCTTCAGAGGGCAGCCCCTCAAGACCAACATGTTGCCAGTTCCGATTTGCCCAAGAGCTTACTCCGCAGGTATGACATCGTGGTATTGCCACTAAGAGCCACATTTCCTCGTAAACTACGAGAAATTAGGGCGAATGGTAAGTTCACTATTGCAGGTTCTCATTGGTGACTCTATTATTCTTCGCTCCATGTAAGATATTGGACACTTAGTCAAAATTAAAGGCCTTATTACCCGAGTATCTGATGTGAAGCCAAGAATTGCTGTTTGTACCTACACTTGTGAAGTATGTGGTTCTGAAATGTTCCAAGAAGTTGTAGGTAATACATTTATGCCGGTTCAGAAATGTATTTCTCAACGGTGTCAAGACAACAAAACCAATGGGAAAATAACAATGCAAACTCGTGGTTCTAAATTTGTTAAATATCAAGAACTTCGTATTCAAGAATTGCCGGACCAAGTCCCTGTTGGGCATATTCCTAGGGCAATGAATATTCATTGTAGTGGTGAACTAACACGCTTATGTGGCCCTGGTGATGTTGTCACCATATCTGGGGTTTTCTTAACTGTAAAATACAGTGGCTATCGAGCTGTTACCGCAGGGCTTCAGGCTGACACGTACTTAGAAGCATTCAGCATCGATAAACAAAAATTGAATTTTGATGCATTACTTTTGTCAACTGACAATGAGCTAATTGTAAGAATATCATTTTTGGTGTCCTGCTCCCAGATACTGCAGCTTGCTTATGCTTTCCCTTCTAGGTTCGCCAAATTGCTAGAGATGCGGACCCATACAGTAGGTTAGCAAGCTCAATAGGTAGGATCAGTGGTGAATATTTGCAGTTTCAGTTGATGAAAGAATTTTCTATTTTTTCCAGCGCCTGAAATATATGGGCATGAGGATGTAAAGAAGGCTCTCTTATTGCAGCTAGTTGGTGGGGTTACCAGGTATTCATTTCAAGTTTATGAAGTTTTATTTGATTTCACGTTATTTCTCTTTATTAGGGACTTGTCGGATGGGATGCGAATACGAGGTGATATTAACATTTGCTTGATGGGAGACCCTGGTGTTGCAAAATCCCAATTGCTGAAGTACATAGCCACAGTCGCACCCCGCGGAGTCTACACAACTGGCAAGGGTAGCTCCGGGGTTGGATTGACGGCTGCTGTTGTTCGGGATACTTTGACAGGTGATTTGACTTTGGAAGGAGGAGCTCTGGTTTTGGCTGATATGGGAATATGTTGTATTGATGAATTCGATAAAATGGATGAGAATGACCGGACTGCTATTCACGAAGTAATGGAACAACAGACAATTTCGATTGCGAAAGCTGGTATTACCACTACTCTCAATGCGAGGGCAGCCGTTCTAGCGGCAGCAAATCCTCTGTATGGTAGATACAATGTAAAGAAAAGCATTTCAGAGAACGTGGATCTTCCAAATTCTCTTCTTTCCCGATTTGATTTGCTTTTCTTGATCCTAGATCGACCTGATATTGAAAAGGATACCGCGTTATCAAAACATGTTCTTCATGTCCACAAACATCTGAGTAATCCCAAGAAAGATACTATTGCGTTACCACCTGAGGCATTCAAACAGTACATTGCTGCAGCGCGATCATTTCAACCCACTATTCCAAAGGATTTAACCAATTACATAGTGGAAGCGTATGTCAATATGCGTCAATCGGACCCTTCTCTTGCGGGCGCAACACGACGAGCTCAGAATTTGGATAATAATCAAGCCGTAATGACTGCGCGACAACTGTTGTCCATTCTTCGTCTCAGTCAGGCTTTGGCTCGCTTACGGCTTGCAGATATCACAAATCATGAAGATGTAAATGAGGCCATTCGTATCACTCACTCTTCTAAATCATCTCTTCGTGACGAGAACGGTATTGGAAATCATTCCTTAGAGGATGCTATGTCCCAGATATTCAACGTTATCAGAGATGTCGCAGTGAATAGTGGTGATAGCGAATTAGAATACTTTCAAGTCGAAGCAATGGTGTTAAAAAAAGGATTCACTGCTGACCAGCTAAAATTTTGCTTGAACGAATATCAGTCCTTGGGAGTAATTACTATGGATTCTGCTAGAAGTCGAATCATTTTTGAAGCTTAGATTTGATTGTATATATCGGATACAGTACCATTGAGTTTTGGATGAGATGGTATTTCGTTCGTAACTTTCTAATTCATTAACAAAAGCGAAAATAACAGTACTTTCAGACTTTACAAATACTTGACACTGACTTGCGCAATGGGAACCTTCATGTGAGAACTTGATGAGCTGGTTACGACTGAGCCCGCTTTTTTGCTGTTGTACAAATCAACGCTTCGATAAGTGGATGTTAAGTCCACAGGTCGCAACGATTTCACGCTTACACTTCCATTAAGATTCTTTATCAACGTTGTTTTATCTCGAATAGCCAACGTAGCTAGAGCAAGTAGTTCAGCGCTTTGTCGCCAGTATTTATCCAAAAGCTGTTGCTCAATGCTGGGATTACATCGCGCCAGAAGAAGGTTTATTTCAGAAGACTTTCGAGAAGCAAAACGAAAATCTTCTTCATTTGACAATTTATATTTCACAAACAGTCTTTGCGCCTGGAAATGATATGTAATAAGAAGTAAAAACAGAAGCCCACAAGATTTGCTGAGAAACTTACATCTATCATTAAACCAACAGTTTCCACTGTTGCATCTTTACATCGAATAGCTATAAGTGAAGCTTGATCTGCATATTGCCAGGCTTCAATAAATTGACATTGTCGTTCCTTGGCTTTTGAAATATAAGACATGGCTCGTGCAACCGAAAAGGGCTCAATTAGATGATTACGACTCAAAATGTAGCTCAAATCTATGATTTCTTGGGCCCATTCAATGCATTCAGACAAGACCCATCTTTTTAAATCATCAATCGCAGCGGAAACAGTTTTCACGCCAAATTCTTCGTGGATGTGCATTTCACCATTCCGGGGATCAAAGGCACTCATTGATTCATGGGTTCTCTGGAAATGATTATCTTTTTTATCTTGCTCGCCGAATTCATTGTCTTGTTTGAATTCATTTGAACAAGGTTTGTGGCTATCATCTAATTCATGAGATTCAAATGAAATCAGCGAATCATTGATGGTCGAACTTTTTCTTCCTGAGGTTCTTATTTTTTCAGGGTAAAATTCAATTAGGTTTTGAACGAACTCTGAAACTTCATCCCAATGATCAAAAAAATATATTAATAAGTCACATTTTTGAGATATCACGCTAATTCTAGTTGAAATCAAGACTCCATGATGCAGTGCCAGACATTCTTCAATAGCAATATAGGCGTCATCCAATCGCCTGAGTACCAAAAATACCTCAACCAATTCGTAGCCGAGGCGAATCACGTAATTCCCAGAAATTGTTTGACCAAAATTACCACGATTCACTGACAATGATGCTGATGAGATGGACATAGAATTGTCTGCCCATGACGCGGTTGATGAGAATTGAGTATAATGATCCAATATTTCTTTATTTTCGTATCGCCATGAATATTCTTCCAATCGAATAACTCTAGATTTGTCCATAAACGTTTCTACCACCTTTAAAATGTAGTCAGGATTACCTAATTTTGCGAGCTTCGTATCAACAAATGACATATTTGAAAATTGTTTTGCTTCAAAACCTTGATCATTCTGGAAGCAACTTGGAGTTTTCGAAATATCAGCAATATCATAAAAATGAGGGTGCGGTGAAACTAAGTCATCTTGATTGAGCTGTGCGGCAATAGATGAATCACTTACATCCAAGTCATCATTTGCAACTAATACACCAGACTTTGTTAAAGTAATTTTGTGAATGACTTGTTCATCCGTTTGTCCATTTTCAGGACTTTGACCATTTCTTTGTGAAATATGTTGGAGTAGAGAACCAAGAGTATTACATTTTTCAATGCTGGACGGCTCTGTAGAAATCAATTCTTGTGGCAAATGAGGAAAAAGATCACTAGAATTGGAACATGATGAGCCGTGCATTAAATCCCCTCCAAGTTCATGTTCTTTACAACACCCGGTGTCATCGTAACTCCCATTTTCACGATCACGTGAGAAACTTCCATCAACAATCTCTGCACGCGGAGTAGGAGGTAGATAAGTAACATTCGATGTCGTAGAAAGAAATTTGTGAGCAATTTTCTCTAAACTCATACTGGGACTTTCATCATCATCATCATCATCATCATCATAAATTTCTGGGTTATAGCAAATGGCTGAACCATCGTGTTTGAAATGCTCCATTTGAACACCTTCATTGGGGATATTGTTATTATCGCAGGTTACCCCTTTTCCAAAAGAATCAACTGCATCATCAATTAGAAGTACAGGATTTACCGCGTCTTCTCGTTTATCATAGCAAAGAGTTAGATCACTACAATTGCTGCCAACGGTTGCAGACTCAATGCAGTCTCCTTTTTGGTTAATCGTGCTTGCCGCACTTATGACAGGACGCTCCTCTTCAATTGCAACCATATGCGCATCTTCTGTTTTCCGACTTGCTTCCGCCACAATTTCTTTATATAAATACTTCGCCACAAACCACCTTCGCCTTAATGACTTCACTGCTTCGTCGAAAAATAATTCCTTGACACACATATTGTAATGTTTGCTGCATAGTCTAATTTCACTTAGTAGCTTTTCTAACTTGTTTAGTTGAGGAAATTCAGCCGATATACTTGACTGAATTGAATCGCCAACTGTACTACTATGTTCACCACTATGGCTTTCTTGAGGAAGTAATACATTCATTGGTTGCGGAGGAGCTGCCCAGGTACTATTCATCGAAAAAGTGCTGGAATTTAGGGTATCGACCGTAATCTTCGGAGGATTTGTGATATATGGATTAAAGCCATTTAATCGCTTCGTAGTAAGCTTCAAATGAGGACTCATTTGTTGAAATATGGTTGGGTCAACAGGCTTGAATTCATCAGGGATCATGATGCTTTCTTGGTTTTCATCGAATATCCACTCAAAATCCTCGTCAAAATCTTCCTCTTCATTCGCAAAACTCTTTGAATCATGAACTTGAATTTTGGTAAGTGTGCCCCAACTCTCCAATGTAGGAATCGTGTTTTTGTTAAAGTTCTGACGTGCTAAATCGAGAGGAGTGCATTGGTAATTATCTCGACAGGATGCATCCAATCCTAATGCCAGGAGCATCAATAATATCTCACGATTACCATAAGCAGCCGCAAAATGAAGTGCAGTTCTACCATCTGGTGCAGCGATGGATGGATTTGCTCCCAATGATAACAAATATCTTACCATATCGGAATGACCTGCTCTGCACGCATAATGAAGTGGAGTCAACCCAAAATCTGGATCTTTAGTGTTGATACCATGTTCTCTATATTCATCAGACTTGGAAGGTGCTTTCAGCAACACTGTTAATTCTCGAATTTTGTTAGCAGAGGCTAAGTTCCATATTGTGAAGAACTTGTCTTTATGATTGAAATTTGTCTCCATCATGAATCGTAAAGTTGTATCATTCTGAATTTTCATTCGTTCACCAACAGAATACAACTCATTTTGTAAAATATTTATTTTCTCGTCGCGACGTTGTACATATTGAAACAATTTCATATACATTTTCTTGATTTTTCCAACAACTTTTTCTAAAATATTTCCTTTCACCTTGGTGTTCCATGTTGCTAATTCTAATTCATAAGTAAAGGGTACTGTTGAACCATATTTAATGACATGCTTGCAATAATTGAGAATAAGTTTTCCATGAGGATTAGAAACTGGGGGATTTGACCATTTTAATTCATAGTAGATTTGATTATACATCTCGGAAACTTTTTTGTTGGTCATATTTTCTAAATTTCTACATCTAGATACATATGAATCATAGTAATTTTTCATTACCACACTTTGCTCATGCTTTTTCTTTTGGACATTCCATCGCTCTGCTGCTAGAGGTTTGAACGTTGTCTCTTCGCTTAATAATGTTTTATTGGATGTTGTAGAGGTAGTGGATTTGAAAGTATGTCCAAAAATTGGAGGCAATGAAACTGCACTGAATGAATCTGCCATTATTGTTCATGCAGGAAGAAACTTCAAATAATTTAAATATACGATTGATATTAAAGATCCCATTATTGCCAATGATCATGCATTATCGTCATTTCATTTTTAAATGCTAATGTATTCATTCTCCACGATTAAGTATTCCAACTTATGGAGGATGATGCCACACAGCAGCCAGCCCCGCGGGCAGGAACGTAACGGTCCCATCTGCTTTTACATTTCCCGATCATGAATTAATTAAATTAAATCATGAGTAAAAGAGAGTGGATGTGATAAAATAAAATCATGTGTTACGCATGTTAGAATTGTGGCTCTTTTTATTGTAGTGTTGTTGGCATAGATGTACGTAATTGAAAAGAATATGAACCTACTTCTATTGTATATTGTGTGTACAGTTAGGGATAAGATGATAGATTGTCTTGTGGACATGAAGTTGATGAGTGTAGCTTTTAAACTCAGCATACACGTTATATTATGGAAGTATAATAGTAACATTAAAAATATTTTTAAATCCTTGCTCACAATATTGCATGTGATAGGGAGGAAAACAGCCACAATTTACTTGAATCTATGGAATATTCCTACACATCGAAAGAATTGCTCCTTACAACTTTGCAGTTGATGCAACATAAAAGGTCTGCTTCTGTTTAACAGGAGAATAAATCTTGTATGGGTTCGTTCGCAAGTCTTCAATTGTGTTATCTCTCTTAGGACGCACGATATTAAGCAATTCGCTGCCCAAAACAGGGGTTACAGACGATCGATATGCTCCAAATTTATTGAACCCTGATGAAGAACCCAAATCCGTAGTAGATTCCGCTATCGTATCCAATGGTTTCAATTTGTTCCCAGAACTCAATGGTACTGTGGTGGATAAACGTTCAATCGCCTCAGATCGACTAGTTGCTGTCAATCTGACTTCTGATATAGTCTTATAAAATGATTTGACATCCAGACGCCGCCGTTCTTCTTCCTGTTCAAGTGCCTTGTCAAACTCTTGTGCTTCATAAAACTTTTTTCTTTCACAAATGACACCTTCCAATGCGTGCACATATTTGAGATGAAGATAGATAGATCTGGATTGTTCCTCCTCCAATTTTTCTCTCTCTACAGTGAACTGTTCTCTCTCCTTCTTGGTCAACTTTGGTTTGTCATATTTCTTATACAGTTTCTCCATAGCTCTCTGTCTCTCTTCACAACGTCTAAGAATACTTTTGATTAACTTTCCTCTTCGTTCTGCCGTAATTAATGTATCCGTATCAAAATGTGGATCTGCACTCATTTGTTGCAACTTCTTTATTTTTCGTTGATCGGCGAGCTTATTTGCACTCAACGCCAATAAGAATTCCTCAAAGTCTATACCCAGAGTATTGTTCTTATCAACATTGGCCAGTACTCTCACAACTTGCTCTCTAGTTTTCAATATCCCTGAGGAAAGCATCGGATCTTGTAATTCTTCCACGTTTACTTCTCCACTTCCATCATAATCTAATGCCTTAAACCATTTTCGCAACATTCGCTTCTCTTTGTTTGTATACTTTTCATTGGGCGTAGTACCATGCTTATCACACCAATGTTCAATCTCCTCCTGTCGTAGATCTTCCAACTTCTCTTCAAGACTTCCTAATTTGGGATGGTCAATCGTCGGTGGCATTACCTCGTCAGGGTCACCCTCAAAAGTCCCATCCAAAAGGGCTTTCAAAAGGGTCATTCGCTCCTCCAAATCACCAGGTTTTCTTGCAAGCACATTCCTCAAGATTTTTAATTCTGATTCTCCCTCGTGTCTTCCTCGTATGGCTCGTAATACGTTGGGCCGATCGATTACTCCTCGACGTCTGCTGAAATGTTCATCTGGACGCTTGGCTAGTTCATCCAAATCTCTCAACAATTTTTTTTCATTTCGAATTTTAAATTGAACGCTGTTCATTAACTTTAATTGACGCTTGACATCCTTTTCTGATTCGAAATCAACATAGTTGTTCGTTTCAAGATCTGGTAATTGAAAATCCTTTTCGTTGAATGAAGCTATTGAAGCAGAAAATATTGAAGCTGTGTCCGACACACTTCCTTGACTGCCCGCATCTGACATTTCCACAAAACAATTTAATGAATGGAGATCACTGTGGTGTCTTCATCATACATATACTCTATATACACATATATATTCCTTTGGACAATTTGGACTTATATACTATTCTCCATATTGTCATTGCTTTGCATTGCTGTATTAGCAGCAACACACACGACCGTTTCTACGTTTCTCGTGGTGCAAATTGACTGCTAAAAATACCGCGATATGCGGTGCATAAGAAGTCGCAGGTGCGACTACCTTTCAGGTAAACTTGATGTAAACCAAGTGCTTGCTTGGGGTATTGTGGCAGATTGCAATGGTAACCCCCGTGCCACAAAATTCAATCTTTTGTGGTCCGAGGGTCCCCGCGGCGCCGGC
>JACCEA011947453.1_pt1 | contig 13220 bp, 8 predicted proteins | sample 7449851 | NCBI WGS metagenome assembly JACCEA01 (sample SAMN15323453, study PRJNA562643) | freshwater metagenome | isolation source: river surface water | place: USA:Blue River Watershed | collected 2017-08-18 | reverse complement strand
TGCATTCAAGCTCGATCTGGCGTACCGAGTCCAAAATGTTGTCTGCAACTTTCATTGCGGCATGTCGATTGGTTTTGGGGAGCACCACCACAAATTCTTCCCCACCCCAGCGGCACACAAAGTCAAGCGGTCGTTTGACCGATGAGGCCAATGCTTGTGCCACCGCTTGCAACGCAATGTCGCCACTTTCATGGCCATAGTGGTCATTGAAGTTACGAAAATGGTCAATGTCGATGAACAACACACTGACAGGCTCTTGGGCTCGCATCGATTCACGTAGCAGTGTGGGCAAAATTTCATCCAGTGCACGACGGTTATGAAGTTTGGTGAGCGGGTCGTGCAGCGATGACATTTGCGCTGCAATCAGTTGTTTGGACAGATCGTTCAAGTAATAAAAAATTGCAGTGGAAAAAAGTATGCCGATGAATGCATACAGCATCAGATACCTGTTGCCTAAGATGAATTCATCCTCTAGCTTTGACATGGGATAGGTCGCATAGGTCTCCAAATCGTAAGTCGGCGAGGTGGCGGCGCTCATCAGCAAGTTGTTTGTGTGCGCGCCAAGGTCGGGCATCTCAGACTTTTTGTGGTTCAAGGTGAAAGCAAACTCTTTTGGCAGTGTGTATTGCGTATCAGGCGGAGGGTAGACAAATGAGGGTGCATTACCATCAAAGTGACTCATCATCTGCTCGAAGTGATTCGGGTCTGCGTATTGCATCAGTTTGTTAGCAATGCCTTTTTCTAAAATTTGTTGAACCAATACACCGGCAAATGCATTGTTTTTTCCATAGACAGGAACTGACATGTGAAACACCCATTGACCTGTGGTTCTTGCCAGCACCAAAGGTCCTACGGCCCGTTGGGTGTTGGGGTTGTCTCGCAGTGCTGTGTAATAAAACCGATCCGTGAAATCAATATCGGTGTTTGCTTGCCCGTGACTTTGTGCATACAACTTACCGTGTTGGTCTACAAAAAACAGCAAGCCATATGCATCGGTTTTGTTGAAGGTTTGAAACTTTTCGTAGCTGGTGCGCAGCAGCGAGTTCGCCAGCGCTTGATTCATTTGCCCGGATTGAATGGCTTTGGAGAAAGCAGCCTGTGTGCTGTCTAGAGATTTGGCCGCACTGTTGAGCGCTGTTTCAACCAAAAAGTTTCCCATGCTCGCGCTACGTGCCAAGCGCGAATGGGCGTCTTCTAAGCGCACAGTCCAGTTTTGATAGAGCGCAAACCATGTGCCAACCGATACGCTGATGAGCGTAAATAAGTAAAGCCCCACAATGGTTTTGGAGAGCTTGCTGCTGAACTGTGTGGTGGTCAGCGCATGGTTGTGGTTGTTGTTGATTTGCTTCAAATCAGCGGGCATGAATACGCCTTTCTTGGTTCAGCGAATCGATTTGTTGCTGCAAGTGCAGCCTGAATTCTTGGAATGTGGTGGCCTTGAAGTAGGGCACGGGCTTGTTGTCTGGCTGTGTACTTAAGGCTTTGAGGCCTTGTTTGCAGGCTTTCAGTGCGGCGTCTGTGTCGTGCTCGCACATCTCAACATCCATCAGCATGGCGTAGGCCACCGCAAATTGGGGGTCTAAATAAAGCACATGCCGCAAGGTCTGGCGGGCTTTGTCAGTCAGACCACTGGCCAATAGCAGCACCGCATACAAGTAGCGCACATCTGCGTCTAGTGGCTGATGGCGAATCAGGGTGTCACACATCTCAGTTGCAGCGGCAACTTCACCTCGATTTGCCAGTGTCCAAGCCTTTGCGAGGCTGATCACAGCTTCAGCCTGCGCCGTAGGCTTGACCGCCGCAGCGATGGACGGACGAACAGGTGTTGGTATTGAAGCGGCCAAGAGCGTGGGTGTGGTCCATGCGGCATGAGGCGCAGTTGAATCCTTTTGGTACACCAAGGCTTGCGCAAAGATGCGCGCCTTCAGTTGAGGGTGGGCATGCGCGTGCAACTCACCCGGTGCACACAGTAGAAAACCGCCTTCATTCAAACACGCAACGAGTTTTGTCAGTGCTGTTTGGATGGCTGCATCGTCTAAGTAAATGAAAACATTGCGGCACAGAATGATGTCTGCGCTGGTCATGCCTTTGTTGGCGGCGGGGTAGGGGTCACCCACAATGTCCAACTGCTCAAAGCGCACGCGTTGCTTGACAGGGTCCAGCAATTGCAAGTCGGCACCGTTTGAACGAAAGTAGCGTGCGATGAACGCAGGCGTGCAGCCCCTGAACGACCAAGCCCGATACACCGCTTTCTGTGCTTGTGCCAATGCCTGTTGGTCAATGTCCGAACCCAGTATCTCGACTTTCCACTGCTTCAAATCAGCCAGCGTTTCTTCGACCAAGATGCTCAAGGTGTAAGCCTCTTCACCTGTTGAGCAGCCTACGCTCCATAGCTTCAGACTGCGATCTGCGGTTTTATGGGCAATTGTTTCTTTCAAGATATCTTCACGCAGCACATCAATGACACCGTGATCGCGAAGAAAGTAGGTTTCTCTAGATGTCAGCAGATTGCACAAGCCTTCACGGTCTTGCTGTAAGTGCGTGGGGTCCGCCAACCATTGGGCATAGGCTTGGGCATTGGGAAGTGCAAGCGCATTGCATCGCTGCGAGATCCATTCGGCCAGTTGCGTTGGGGTGGATGTCGCCATGCGAATACCCGCTGTACGGCAAATTTGGCTGGCGATTTCTGGGGCGAGTTCGTGAAAGCTCATGTGTGTTGCCGTTCAGGCATAGCGCCGTGTAAACCTGCGGCATCTCTGAGTTGCGCGGCACGGTCACAGCGTTCCCATGTGAAGTCTGGATCAGTGCGTCCGAAATGACCAAATGCGGCGGTTTTTTCGTAAATCGGTCGGCGCAGATCAAGAGTGTTGATGATGCTGCGGGGTCTCAAGTCAAAATGCGCGTCGACCAACTGCGCGATGCGCTCATTTGAGATCAGGCCCGTGCCAAAGGTCTCGACCATCAGTGAGACGGGGCGAGCTCTGCCGATGGCGTATGACACTTGAACCATGCACTTTGAGGCCAGCCCTGCTGCCACGATATTTTTGGCCACATACCGGCAGGCATAAGCACCTGATCGATCGACTTTGGATGGGTCTTTGCCTGACAAGGCCCCACCGCCGTGTGGCACGGCGCTGCCATAGCTGTCGACAATGTTTTTACGTCCCGTGAGCCCGCAGTCACCTTGTGGGCCACCCACCACAAAGCGACCTGTTGGGTTGACGAGAAATTGAATGCTGGGGCTTGAAAAACCCTGGGGAATTTCTGGTTTGATGATCTCTTCAATCACGGCTTCACGCAGCGAAGTCAAGCTGATGTCTGGGGCGTGCTGGGTCGACAGCACCACCGTTTCGATGGCCATGGGTTGTCGCCCTTCGTAACGCACGGTGACTTGAGATTTGCCATCGGGGCGAAGCCAGTCCAAGTGTTTGCTGTGGCGAAGCGCGGCTTGTCGTTGCATCAGCCGGTGCGCCACCATGAGGGGCAGCGGCATGAGTTCGGGTGTCTCATTCACGGCGTAGCCAAACATCATGCCTTGGTCGCCAGCACCTTGTTCCATCGGGTCATCATTGGCGTGGTCTACCCCTTGGGCGATGTCTGGGCTTTGATGGCCATAGCCCACCAGAACTGCACACGCACGGCCATCAATGCCCAGCTCGGTGTTGTTGTAGCCCAGTCGTATCAGGGTTCTTCGGGCCACATCGATGTAGTCAACATTTGCCGTGGTGGTGATTTCGCCTGCGAGCAAAACCAGCCCCATGTTGGTGACGGTTTCCGCAGCGACCCGCGCATACGGGTCTTGGGTCAACACGGCGTCGAGCACGGCATCAGAAATTTGATCTGCAACTTTGTCTGGATGTGCATCAGAAACGGATTCTGATGTGAATGCATATGTATTGCTCATGCCATGACCTAGCCTGCGTCCTTTGATTTACTTGGATGAAGCTTACTGACTGTTATTCCTATTGTTCTTGATGTTTGTCATGTTTTTCTTCTGGCTGATCACTATTATTAAGAAAACAAGATGCACAGCATGGCAACACTTTTTTTCTTCCAATCTGACGCCATGCGTTATTGCGTGGCCATTGAATACGTCGAACGTATTACATGGCTGCCTGCGCTTTCGAGTTTGGATGGCGCACCTGTCTGGTTGGCGGGGCTGCTGAACTTGCAGGGACGAAGTGTGCCCGTGATCGATTTTTCACGATTCATGGGGCATGCGGAGCGACCTTTGTCGGTGCATCAAAAATTACTGATCTTGAAAAACGCGGAACAGCGTGTGGCCATCATCGTTGACCAAGTCAATGGCATTGAAGAGGTTTCGGGGGAGTTGTTGCCCTTGCCTCATCTGTCTGCGGTCAAGCCGCAGCTGGGCGCAGAGTTGGCCCATGTCTTGTTGGGCGAGGTGCGTCAAGGCGATGCGATGGTGATGTATGTCAACGCCTCAAGCTTGTTGGATGTGCCCACACATTGGCCCGTGACGGATGCCCATGCAGGGTTGTTGAAAGTGCCAGCTGATGCGGCAGACCTTGAGTTGTTTCAAGCACGTATGCACCAATTGTCTGAGGTGGCAACGGTCGAGGATGCCCAAACACATGCTCAATTTGCGATTGTCTCGACAGGTTCGCGTGTGTATGCCATTGCCTTAAACCAAATTGTGGAGTTCTCCCAGCTGCATCAGTACACCTTGTTGCCGGGTAGTCCAGCTGCGATTGTGGGCTGCATGAACTTGCGTGGCGAGATCGTTTCGATTGTGGATGTCGGTATTTTGGTGGGCTCAGAGCCCTCACCGCGTAACGCCAGTGTGGTGGTGCTGCTTCACCAAGGTCGCAAATTCTCATGTCTGATTCAGTCGGTTGAGCGCTTGGTCTCTGTGGCCGAGACCCAAGTGGTAGCCATGCATGACAACGAGGAGCTACACCCTTTGGCTAAAAATTTACTGCGTGATGGCAGCGATGTCACCACGATTCTTAATTTGGATGCTGTGATCGCATTATGCGAAGCGCAACAAAAAAATCACACGAACCTATAAAAGGACTGCAACATGTTTTCATTCATGAAAAAACTGCGTTGGCGCTTAATGCTGAGCTACTTGGTGCCACTGGTCATGATGTTGGGCATCATCACGTATACCCAGCTGCAACTCAATGAGGCTGTGAAGCAGTCGCAACAATTGAATCAGACGGCGCGTTTGACACCAGACATCATGACGGTTGGGGAAAGCTGGTCTCGCATGTTGCGGGCTTCATATGCCTATGTGCTCATCAATGGCAATCAAAGTCTTGAGCAGGGCTATCCCAAGCAAATTTTCAAAGCAAGCCGCGAGAAGGCCTACGAAAAAATTGAAGGGCTTGCCAAAATCGACGCTGAGATCAACAGCAAACTCATTGACGACCTCAAAGACGTCACTAAGAAAGTCGATCAGTCGGCAGGGCATTTGATTGCTTTGATTGATGAAGGTAAGGAAAAAGAAGCCCTTGACTTCATTCGCAAAGGAAGCACGATTGCGCAGGCACGCCAAATTGATGAGATTGCCGAGAAATACGCCAAACTAGACTTGGATGGCCGAGCTCAAAAGCGAGATGCGGTCACACAAAAAATTGCGGCTGCTGAACGCAGTGTGTTGATTGGCAGCATGGTGGCGGGTGTCTTTTTAGTTATTTTTGGTGTGTGGATTTCAATTGCCATGAGTCGGAATTTGTTAGATACCGCCAATCAGGTGGCGAGTGTGGCAGCGCAAATTTCCAGCACCATGGTGCAGCATGAGCAAACGGTGATTCAACAGTCGGCCTCCGTGGTGGAGACCACCAGCACGGTGGAGGAGATTGCGGCATCGTCGCGCATCACCTCCGATCAAGCAGAGTCGGTAGCCGCAGCCTCTAAGCAAGCCCAATTGAACACAGAGCAAGGCATGCAATTGGCAGCCAAGAACCAAGGTGAGATGGCTGAGCTTGAAAAGGGCATGTCCAATATCGCCACCCAAATTTTGGGCTTGTCCGAGCAGGCTGCACAAATTGGCACCATTTCAAGACTGGTCAGTGAGTTGGCAGGCGAAACCAATATGCTGGCCTTGAATGCGGCGGTAGAGGCTGCACGCGCAGGTGAGCACGGCAAGGGGTTCTCTGTTGTGGCCACTGAAATTCGTAAGTTGGCAGACCAAAGCAAGCAATCGGCTGAAAAAGCAAACCAAATCGTGGCCGACATCCAAAAAGCCACCAACACAATTGTGATGACGGCAGAAGAGGGCAGCAAAACCTCACGTGCTGTGGGTGAAAACGTGCGTACAGCCGTAGAAATTTTTGATGGTGTCAACAAGGTTGCTAGCAATGTTTACCAGAATGCGCAGCAGGTCTTGCTCAACAGCAAGCAGCAAGCCGCGGCACTGTCGCAGATTGACGAAGCGATGAAGAACATTAAAAACGGTGCAAAAGAAATTTCTGTGGGTACGACGCAAGCACGCACGGGGGTGACGAATTTGACCGATGCGGCGAATTACCTCAAGCAAATTATTTGACGATTGGTTGGCATGCCTCAAATCGAAGATCAGGAAATGCGCCAACTGTTTCGCACCGAGTGCGATGAACGGCTTCAACGGCTTGATGCTGGATGGCTGCAGCTGGAAAAAGAGCCAAGCAATACGGTGTTGATTGAGGATTTGTTTCGCGAAGCGCACAGCGTCAAAGGCGCGGCACGCATGCTGGGCTTGTTGGACATTCAAGATTTAGCGCATGGCATGGAAGACGAGCTAGGTGCCATTCGAAAGGGGGGTGTATCAATCGATGCAGCGCTTGTTCAGCGTCAACTCAAAACACTCGACCAATTGCGGCATTTGGTGGATTTGGCAGTGGCCAAAGACGGTGAGATGCCTGCTGCACCTTCAGTCCCACTGCCACCACCAACGCCACACCAACCGCAATCGCAACCTGAGTCTATCAAGCACGAGCCTGCGCCCGTGATTGCGCCTTCGCAAGATGTCAAGCCCTTTGAGAAAGATACAAGTAAAGATACAAGTTTTCGCATTGAGACGGTGCGCGTAGGTGCAGATCGACTTGACTTTTTACTCAGCCAAACAGGGGAGCTGGTGGTGTGTCGCAACCACATCCAACGCATGAAAACCGAGTTGGGCACTATGTTGGCGCAATCGTGGCAGGGCGAACAAGTTCCGCAGCTTTTCCTTGACCAACTGCAAGCGCTGTCTGTCAAGCTGAGCGAAGACACGGCGCGGTTGAGCTTGGTTACAGGTGAGATTGAAGCGGGGATTCGCAATTTGCGACTGCTGCCAGCTTCGACCTTGCTGGATCAGTTTCCACGCATGGTGCATGACCTGGCCCTTGATCAGGGTAAAAAAATAGATTTAAAGATGCTAGGTGGTGACATCGTGGTGGATAAACGCATCATTGAAGAAATGAAAGCGCCGCTGATGCATTTGCTACGCAACGCTGTGGACCACGGATTTGAACCACCCGCGCAGCGGCATGAATCGGGTAAGCCAGAGATGGGTGTGTTGACGGTGCGCGTGTACCAAGAAGCGGACCGTGTCCACATTGAGGTGCGAGATGACGGGCGAGGCTTAGACCTCGAAGCTGTGCGAGCCTTGGTGGTGAAAAAGGGCATGTACTCAAAAGAGGATGCGGCGCAGTTGGACAAAGACCAATTGCACATGCTTATTCTTGAGCAAGGCTTTTCAACCAGCAAAATCATTACCGATGTTTCTGGGCGCGGTGTGGGTTTGAATGTGGTCCGCACCACCGTCGAGCGTTTGCACGGTACGTTGAACATTGATTCGATGGCTGGCAAGGGCATGTGGATCAACATGGGTTTGCCGGTGTCCTTGATTTCAACGCGTGTACTCTTGGTCATGGCTGCCGGGCAAACTTTTGCTATTCCCTTTGAAAACGTGACGTTGCTCCGCAAACTCAATGCGAATGAAGTTCGATGGGTTGAGGGGCGGCAATGCGTGGATGCTGATGGCGAAATTGTCTTCTTGAGTCAACTCGGCCAGATGCTCAATTGCCCCACGCAGCATCAAGGTTTGGTCGATAAGCCTTATTGCATCATTTTGAGCGACGGGCAGTCACGCATTGGTGTTTTGGTGGAAGCTCTGCTGAGCGAGCAAGAGGTGGTCATCAAGCCCACGCCAATGCCTGTGCAAAAAACGATGCAGTTGCTTGGCGTGACTATTTTGGATTCGGGGGTGATTTGTCCCGTGCTGAATGTGCGAGGCTTGTCGCGCCAAATGTTCGAGCAGGTGGTCAAGACGTCACAGCCAAGTGAAGCTTCTGGCTCTGCGAAAAAATCCAAATTGATTTTGCTGGCAGAAGACAGCATTACCACGCGTATTCAAGAAAAGCGAATTCTCGAAGGTGCAGGCTACGAAGTCATTGCCGCGGTGGATGGCTTTGATGCTTGGTCGCAATTGTCGCGCTACAACTTTGATGCGGTGGTGTCAGACATCATGATGCCGATCATGACCGGGTTGGAGTTGACCCAAAAAATTCGTAGCAGCAAATCCTTTGCAACCTTGCCAGTGATTTTGGTCACCACTTTGTCTAGTGAAGAAGATCGTCGCCGTGGCTTAGAGGCGGGCGCTGACGCCTATTTATCTAAGCCTGAGTTTGATCAGACGGTGTTGCTCGAGTGCTTGGAACGACTTTTATAAGACCGCTATGAACTTTGAACGCATGCCTGATACGTCACCGAATGTTTTGCTGGTCGAGGACTCTTTGGTCGAAATGGCGATCATTAAAAAGATTCTCGAAGACAACGGCATCCATGTGGTGGGGACAGCCATGAATGGCTTGGAGGCGTTGAAGAAAATTCCGCAGCTCAACCCAGATGTGATTTGTACGGACTACCACATGCCAGAAATGGATGGCATGGAATTGACGAAGCAGGTGATGGAGAAATACCCCAGACCTATCTTGGTGTTGAGTATTTCTGCGCAGCCATACCAAGTTCACAACATCATGAACATCCTCAAGGCAGGCGCTTTGGATGTGATGGCCAAACCTTTACCGCATTCGGGCGGTGTGGTCTGCACGGATTCCAAGTTGTTGGTTGAGAAAATCAGAATCTTGGCTGGCGTGAAAATTATTTCAAATCACAAAAAAAAGGCGACTCAAGCAGCGAATCCAGCGCACGTGATGCCCAATGACGTGTTGAAGGTTCCACAAATCATCGGCATTGGTTCTTCGACAGGCGGGCCACAGGCTTTGCTGAAAATTTTGTCGGAATTGCCTGAAGATTTTTCGATTCCCATCGTTTGCGTTCAGCACATCAGCGCTGGTTTTTTACCTGGGTTTGTGGAGTGGCTCAACGACAACGCGCGACTGTCCGTGGTTGCGGCGGAAGCTGGTATGACGCCACATGGAGGTTATGTGTACGTCGCGCCAGAGAGTCAGCATTTGATTCTGGACTCTGGTAAACGGTTTAAGTTGGTGCCCGCTGATGTTGGTGACATTTATTTGCCGAGTGTCGATTGTTTGTTCAAATCACTCGCTAACGTTTATCACGATGCGTGTGTGGGTGTTGTGCTCAGTGGCATGGGGTGTGATGGTGCGCAGGGAGTGGTGGCTATTCATGCGCACGGAGGTTTGACGATAGCGCAAGACGAGGAGTCATCGGTTATTTTTGGAATGCCGAAGTCAGCGATCGAGACGGGGGCCGTGACAACAGTCTTGCCCTTGCACAGCATTTCTGAAAGACTGATAAAGCTCCAAGCTCAAACCGTGGAGTAAATGACCATGACCCATGAAGAAGTTCTAAAGCCAGGAAGCCTTGCGGTGTTAGTCGTGGAAGATAGCCCGACTCAGGCCGAAGCATTGCGGCGAATTTTGATTCAAGCGGGGCATCAAGTGACGATGGCTCGCGATGGCGTGGAAGGCTTAGAGCGTGCCATTGAATCAGTACCTCAAGTGATTGTGAGCGACATCTCCATGCCTCACATGGATGGTTTTGAGCTTTGTAAACGCATTCGCCAAAATGAAAAAACGCAGCATATTCCTGTGATTTTGTTGACCGCCCTCAGCGATGTGTGGGACATCATCCGAGGCTTGAATGTGGGCGCTGATAACTATGTCACTAAGCCTTATGACGCCAGTCTTTTGTTGGAGCGCATCGAGGATGCGGTGAAGCAAAAGTCCATTCTTGACCAAGAGCAGTTTTCAGTCGATGTCGATATGGGGGGGGAGTTGGTCAAGGTCACAGCCGGGCCACGGCAGTTGATCAACTTGTTGTTGTCGACATACCGCAACGCCATTAGTCAAAACAAATTGTTGCAACTGACCCAAAATCAATTGGCGCATTTGAATGCCAAGCTTGAAGATGAGGTCATTGAAAAATCGGAAGCCTTGATTCAGCGTGAGAGGGCTTTGGCGAATGAGGTCAAACGTGGTCTAGAAGAAAAAGCCGATCATTTGAAAGAGCTACGCGACAGTTTGATTGAGTCAGTTGCTGCATTGGCGGAAACCGTGGAAATGCGAGACCCTTACACCGCAGGTCATCAGCGACGCGTTTCAGAATTGGCCGTGCACATTGCCAATGAAATGGGCATGACGGCTGAAGAAATCGAAGGTCTCAAAATCGCAGGCATTGTTCACGACATTGGCAAAATTCGTGTGCCCGTTGAAATTCTCTCTAAACCAGGCAAGCTCGATAGCGTTGAAATGCAATTGATCAAGTTGCATCCTGAGGCTGGGTATCAAATTCTTAAAAACATCCATTTCCCTTGGCCGATTGCCAAAATTGTGCAGCAGCACCACGAGCGTGAAAACGGGGAGGGGTATCCGCAAGGGCTCAAGCATGGAGAGATATTGATCACGGCTGCGATCATTGCCGTGGCCGATGTGGTGGATGCTATGTCGACTCATAGACCCTACCGTGCCGCGCTTGGTCTTGAGCCCGCCATTCACGAGTTAGAAAAAGGTCGAGGGCTGGTGTATGACCCTGTGGTTGTTGACGCGTGTCTTCGGGTGTTGAATGCGAAAAAATGGATTCCAAACGTCTGAGTCACCACGGGGGCGTGTGCCCCATGGGTTAAGAATTTTCGGCGGAGTGCGTCAATACAAAGTCAATGAACCCACGTTCAACCGAGGTGGAGATCAAGCGCACACGCACGGCTTGACCAATTTTGAGATCGGGCATCGGACCTGAGAGGCGGCCTTCTGCAGGCGGTTCAAAAATACGCACCCACACCCCATGAGTGCCGATGCCTGTAACAACGCCATTGAATCGCTGACCAATGCGCGAATGCAGCAAAAGTGCAGCTTCGGACTTGCGCATTTGTCGCTCTACTTTTTTGGCTGCGTCTTCTTGCGCGGTGCAGTGCGCAGCCAATTCGTCTAGCTCTGCATTGGAGTACGGAGACCGAGCACCCGCTAATACAGACTTGATCAATCTGAGTGTGATCAAGTCTGGGAAACGTCGATTGGGCGCCGTGGAGTGGGTGTAGTCTTGAACGGCCAAGCCAAAGTGTCCGATGGGTTCGTTGTGTGGCCGCTCGACGATGTACTCACCCGAGCCCATCAATTTGATGATGACCAGTGATAAGTCGGGAAAGCGTAGGGGATCGGCCTTGTGTTGCTTTGCCAAAAAATGTTCGAGGGCTTTGCCATTGGGTTCGTTGGGGAGCGTCTCGCCATATTCATGTGCGACTTCGACTATGCGCAACCAACGTTCAGGGGAACGCACGACCCGCCTGAAGGCAGGAACGCCATGCTTTGCTAAGAAGCGTGCTGTGCATCCGTTGGTGGCAATCATCAACTCTTCAATGATTTGTCGGGCACGATTTTGTACTTGTTGTTTGATGTCGCTGATGCGGTCGTTTTCGAAGAGCGCTCTAGGCTGGAAGGTTTCAAACTCAAGTGCACCTTGTGCATGCCTGATTTTTCGTAATTTTTGGGCGAGTGCATCTTGCGTGCGAATTTGCGCAGACATGCCATGCACACGTTGCGCGGCTTCCGGTAAGTCGGCTTCACCTTCTATCCACGCAGACACGGCATCGTAGGCGAGTTGGGCCTTGTTTAAAACGCGGCCACGGTAAATCGACGAATGAAGCAAGGTGCCATCATTTCGAAATTCCATTTCAGTGATCAGAGCCAAACGAATTTCATTCGGATTGAGCGAAGTCAGGTCTGTGCTGAGCTGATCAGGCAGCATAGGAAAAATGCGTGCAGAGGTGTAGACCGATGTGGTGTTGAGCCGAGCGTGTTGGTCGATGGGCGTGCCTTTTTTAACCAAGGCATCGACATCCGCCACTGCGACATAAATTCGAACGCCGCCGTTGGGTAGTGTTTCGCTGGCGGTCAACTGGTCGAGGTCAAGTGAGTCATCGTTGTCAATCGAGCACCAGAGGAGCGTTGTGAGGTCGCGTATGTCGTGGCTTGCCTCGTGTATTGGTGCTTTGATATTTTCTAATTGCTCATGGACGGCCCCTGAGAATTCAGGCGCAAGACCTCTGCTGAACATGGCCCATGTTGCAATGGTGGCTAAATCGTATCGGTGGTTCTTGAGGTTGTGTGGCATGTGGCGATTCTTGCACTGGCTGTTGGTTTTAAACAGTCGGCTATTTGATGAATGTCAAGCAAGTTGGTGCTATTCCTTTTAGCATTCAGGCTGGGGTGGTTCCCCGAAAATATGAGGGCGCAAAGCGATGAAAAAAATTACCGTTGGATTTATGTTTTTTGTGCTGAGCGGCGTGGTGTGGGCGCAAAACAATACATACCTTTGGCCAACGGTGATGTTTGTCAAGGGCCAAGACTTGTGCCAATTCGAAGAAAGCTACGGCACGACTCGTATTGAGCAAATCAACGAGATGACCGGGCAGCTGAAAGATCTGATGCGTTATGGGGCAAGCACACGCGAGGGCTTGGATGCACTGTTGAGCCTTGATGGATTAACAGATCGACATCGTGCGCAGGCCACAGCAGGCACACGCATGGATGTCACGCTAGAAGCGAGTTTGAAAGCGTATCTAGATCGCATGTATTTGGGCTTCAACCAAAAAGACATCAAATTACAGTTTTTTAATCCGGGCCCATTGAGTGACTTGGTCAAAAGCCTGCGTGAGCACCAGAGACAAGACAAGCTAGATCTTCAGCAGTTGTCTGTGCTCAGTGGTTTGGCATGGGGTACGTACGCCTATGGTCCAGGCTGTAAGGGCGACTTGTTGGTTACTTTGCACATTGAATTAGTCAATGGGACGGGTGTTAGCTTTCAGTCCC
>JACCEA010318576.1_pt1 | contig 13220 bp, 20 predicted proteins | sample 7449851 | NCBI WGS metagenome assembly JACCEA01 (sample SAMN15323453, study PRJNA562643) | freshwater metagenome | isolation source: river surface water | place: USA:Blue River Watershed | collected 2017-08-18 | reverse complement strand
GCAATATGAAATTAATATTAAAAATTTCAAAACTGCCATTAAACGTAAATCTCAGCAAGCAGCGCCCCGCCTGCCCGTTTGAGCATCTGGCCCACGGTTGAGTTGGTGGCCTTGGTGTCTTGCACCACCACGCGGCGCACCACATCTGTGAGGGCTTCCGGCGGAATGAAGCCCTGCCCTCCACTTCTGAAAAACAACGGGCGGCAAATGGTGGAGCCGTCCAGCATTCGATAGCCGATGTAAACCCAGTGACCATCTAAGCCGGTGGGCTTGGCAATCTCAAATGTCTGTGTGCCGGTCAGCGCAGCGGCCATAACTTGGAGGCACTGGGCCAACTCGGGCGAATCGTGGGGCGCGTCTTCGCGGCCAAGTTTGGAAATCAGTGCGCCTGTGCTGTCGGCCATTTGGTCGGTCGTCCAGCCGCTGGCTTGTGCGCTTGCACGGGCGAGGGCGAAGCCATCGACGGTGATGGCTCCCGCACCCGTCCAGCCGGTGCTGGTGTCCACCACGTAGAGCAGGGCGCTGTAGTCGCTCAGGTTCATTTCACCAGGCTTCAAATGCGCGGCGAGTTTCAACGTCCAGCCCTGATTAGAGGTTTGGGCGATTTGCTCAAAGAAGCGTTTTTCGTTCGTGTCCATGGCTCCGCCTTTTTCCGATTGATTGGCTATCATTATACAATCGAAGTAATATTAAAACGATTGTAAATCTAGGAATTTAATCAAGTGGCAGTAGCGGTCGAATTCAGACACTTTAACCATTGGCCAACAGTGGCAGAGGCCCGCCCTTTCGGTTCTGATGGTCGCGCATAGCGCGGCCATGTGGCGAAGCCGCAGAGGTCGTAGCCTGAAGTTATCCCGTGCTTCAGTGTCCAACCTTGTGGATATGTTGATGAACAACTCGCGCATGCCGCATCCCACAAAGTGTGGTGAGGTGCTGCCAAAAAATTTGGCAGGGCTCCCGCCGCGACCGAAGGGCGCGGCGGGCTAGTGCCAACCACGCAGCCGGAGAACGAAGCCCAAGCGCTGTATGGAGGGAGCCCCCCTTGGGGGGGCGGATGGGCAACAGCGCCCCGAGGTGAGCGAAGCGAACGAGGGAAGGGCTGGGCGGGGGGCTGACAGCCATGCGCGAAGCGCCTGACTGAATGACGGGCCTAGGAGGGCCTAGAGCGCGGCCAAAGTGGCGGGCGTAGGGCTGAGGCACGAAGACCGAGAAGAACGCCGCTGCGACCCGCGCTAACCCAAGTGGCGGGTACTTTGCATAACGCCTATTTTGTAAACCCGAGAGGGCGCGGTAGCGGTGACGGGCAACGAGCCAGCTTTGCTGGCGACTGACCGACACTTTGCAAAATGGCGCGTTATGTAAATGTCCCCGCCACGGGCGAACGCTACAACGTACCGAACCGCAACACCTTTGGGCCGCGCACCTTCGTGCGCGCTGGCTACGTACACGCGGTAGCGCTGGCCATAGCTGCCAGCGAGCTTTAGCTGGCTGGCAGCTCCACACAAGACACGAAAGAGCAGGGCGGTGATGCGCACCGGCGCATGACCGGCGCAGGTCAACGCCATGAGCGGAGCAGGGAGCGTGTGCGCTGCCTGCGGAGCGATGCAGCGAGTGGCGAAGCTAAAAGCAACGAGCGCCCAAAGCGGCGATGTGGGGTGACGACTGGACGGACGCTGTAGCTTGCGGAGGCGGTCGGCCAGGCGGTGCAACACATGGCCGCGCGTCTCAAGGTGGAGGCAGAGCGGAAGCAGCGAGCTTTAGCTGGCTGCTGGAGCGGGGGAGGGGAGGCGTGAGCAACGGCAGAACGAGCGCCCAAAGCAGCGATGCGCCTCCCGTGCATGGCTGCGCTATTTAGCTTCTACTTCTGAATGAATGCTTATACAAGCGTTCATCAGTAGATGGTTCAAATTAAGGTCGTGATTTGAAAGGTCAATGCCATTTAATCGCGGCTCAATTGCAAGTGCTTCTCTTAGTTTTTCTGAGTCGATTCCGTTTAATTGACCCTGGATATTTGGATCTTTGCGGAGCGAAGTAATGCGACTCTCAGAGTCTGAGTTTTCTAAAACTGATACGGCTTGCAAAAAAGTTAAAGCAAGCGAAATGTCATTTGTTGGTGTTGTGTATGTGTGTTGGCGAGTCATAGTGAAATACTAGCACTCACTCGTTCAGATCAAGCTCAGTCTGTGCCGCAGCTTGGTTCTTCACGTACTTGAATGTGAATTGCAGGCTGTAGACAGAGCGCCCGCGCTTGGTCTCTTTCCACTCGATGAACAAGTCCGCTTTGTCGTTTAGTTCTTTCACTGCGGGCAGGATAGCGTAGCGTTTGATATCACCGTAACGGTAGCTCTCTGGCACTTCCATCGCGGCTCTGAAATCTTCTAGCGTGAGCGTCTTAAAGCCGGTGTCCTTTTGCGTCATCAGTAGGCGCAGCAGGTTGGTGGAATACACGGAGCGCAGGCCGCGCGCGTATTCGAGTCGGTATCGCACGAACTTCTCGCCCAGCATGAAGATGTGCTGTGACATATCGGGGGAGAAGTGGACTTCGGCCCAAGCCTCGTTGTCGTGGTATTCCGCGCGGAACACCCATCGCATCGTGATTTCTTTCTTGCCCTCACGCCAGCGGGCAGAGCGTTCGTACAACTTCGCGCAGGCCCCTTTCAGGCCTTCATACGCGGCGCGTGGGGTGTAGCCGTCGGCATTGGGCGAGAGGTTGGCCAGCTCGGCAAATTCGGCGGCGTGTACGCGCACCTTGACATAGCCATCGCGGTTGTATTGGTAGGGTGAGCTACGGGGGTTGATGCATCGCAGGGCTAGCATCATCACGCGGGCTTCGTTGAGGGTGAGGCCGTGTGCCGATTCAGCCAGAGCGCGGCTCATGGTCACGTTGCCGCTGATTTCCTTCTCTGGTTGAAGGTCTAGGTGCGGCAGTTCAGTGATTGACTGGCCTGCTAAAGTTGCCGTGTTTGGTTCTGCTGTGTCCATGTGTTGCCCCTGTGGATTTCCCGCGTAACCTCTCATATATGAGATGGGTATTATCGTCTCATAGTTGGAAAAAAGGGGGGATAAGGTTCTACTTTTAAAAATCTTGAAAGTTAAAACCGAACTCAAAAAAACCGCCTGTGGATACCTCGCGTAATTTCTCCCACCTCACGCGCAATTTCTCATCTTTCTTCAGGAATCTCTCATATTTGTGTCGGAATCCCTCATAGTTGAAAGAAGCTGAAACGCGCTAGACCCCGCCAGTATTGGGTTTCCAGCCTGTGGATATCTCATACAAAGGTATTTACGAAGTTCTTACGAAGTAAATTACAAAAGCACGGTGGAAAAAAAAACCACCGCCACACTCACAAACCACCTCAACGCAAAGGCATCTTTAAATGTCCCCCCTGAAGGGGGGAATCAACGAGCGCTACGCGCTCCCCCCCAGGGGCGGCAAGCGCCCCTCAGAAACACGCTTAGGCGTGTTTCTTCACCCTCGGAGGTGGGCCATGCTGGCCCCCCTCTCAAAACGGCGCTACGCGTCCGTTTTGCCCGACTCACCCCCCATGGGGGCTACGCCCCCCGACAAGTCGGCTCCCCCCTAATCGGTTTAACAAAAAGAAGGCAAGGGTCTTGCTTTGACTGAAAGGTGAGAAATTCCGACAGAGCAATTAAAACCAGCGTATTAATTGAACACTAGTATGCATCAAAAGTGAACGCTTCGTTCTAATGAAATGTTACCCCTTAGCCAAAAAAAATATTTTTGGCGGGGCCGCATGAACACTGGGGCCTTTCAGTTGCACACGCTGAGACGTTACCCCCGACGCTGGTGTGCTGATGGGAGAAATTGAACATGCAAATGCTCATGCTTCGGCCTCATGGTCAACGTGCCAACGGCACACCAAGACGCGTACCCATCGTGAGGGAAAGGGGCCGAAAGTTCGGCCCCATCTTGAGCGAGCGGGCGCTGTCGGTCCGAAAAGACTTGCTTATTACCGGCGCTAACTCAAGCGGTAAGACCCGCTGGCTGGCCAAGCTGGACGACAAAGCCCCTGAGGTATGGCCCGACAGGGAAAAAATTTTTATACGGGCGATGGAGCCTCTGCAGCGTTGGTACGACGACCCAAGGGTCGCCGCTCACATGGCGGTGAAGGGCAAGGCTTGGGACAAGCTCAAAACCTACGAGCGTATTGACGCGCTGGTTGATTGGGTCAAAAGCACTCGCGCGGTTGTGCTGCTCGATGACGCGCACAAGCTGGCTGGTCGAAAACTCGATATTGCGATACAGCTTTGCCGCGAAGCGGGCAGGCTGGTCGTAGGGGCCTGGGCCGAGAACAACATTTCAATGAGTCTGCGAATGTTGATTGACAGGCGAGACCCGCAGCGTGTGCCGTTGGACAGCGAAGCGGCTTATGACGTGACGCAAATAGCCATGTGGTTGCTCATACTGGCCGCCATGGGCGCGGGCTGGTGGCAACTCGCGGCGGTGGTGGGCGGCATGAAAGTTCTCGCAGGTGGCCGCCGTGCTGCACGTCAAACATAGCGTTTGGTTTTTGGCCGCGTTGCTTTTGGTTGCGCCCACGAAAGGTGAGGAAAAACGCGAGACCGAAAGCGAAGAGGGCGACAAAAAACCCTTCATCTTGCCTACCTACAGCGGCGAAAAAACAAGCCACCACGCACCGCCCAAGCCCAAGCCTGCTGGGCCATTTCCTGATCCGCGCGAGATTTACGACTTCGCCTTGAGGTGTTGGCCAGCACCTTCATACATGCGGGCTGAGGTGAGCGTGGAGGGTAGGGCTCAAAACGTCAGCACTACAGGTGTGGATGAAACAGGAGCGGTGCGTTTTCTTGGGCGTAACTCGGCGGCGTTGGTGGCCCGAATTCCTTTGTATTCGGCTACGGAGTTGGACCGCGAGCGGGAACGCGAATACACAAGGCGAACCAAGTTGGCCGACTCGGTGGGCAACTTCATCACCGCGTTGACAGACCGCCACAAGACGCGGCGCGAGCTTGAGCTTATGCGGGCACTGGAAAAACGCTCGCAACAGCGGGTGCAGATTGGTGTGACGGACACCAGCGAACAAGTGCAGTACCTGCAAAAAGTTGTGACCCTTGAAGGCGAACTGGTTAAGCAGCGGGGCATGTTGGAAAAGTCACGGCTTGAATTGATTGGCCATTGCAGGGCCGATGAAGCCGATGGAATGGACCGCTATTTATTGCAATTCACTGAAGGCAAGTAATGCGCTGGGTGTCGCACATCATCATCGCGGGCAGTGTGTGTGCGGTTTTCAACCCGATGGCCGTGCCTGCGGCTGTGTTGGGCAGCACCGCCCCCGACTGGTTTGAGATGGTCAAGCGGGCCTACTGGCGAAGCAAGAAGGTGAAGCACCGAGCGAGTACACATTACCTCGCGGGTTGGTTGCTGGCTGCAGCGGCGGCGCTGTTGATTTGGGATTGGCGCGGCTGGCTGTTTTGGTTTGCCATGGGCGGGGCAGTGCATTGGTTTTGCGATGCGTTGACTGTGAGCGGTGCGCCTGTTGGCTGGTGGTCAGACCGACGGGTCACGCTCTTTGGGGGGAAGGTCTACACGGGCTCGCCCGCTGAATATGTCATCACCGGCGTGATCGCTCTCCTGTGCGTCGGTGTCATTTGGATGAGGTCGTCAACGCCTGACGGCTTCATCCCCTTTTTCTATCATTGGGGCGACTTCTACGAGCGTGGATTGATTGACGGCTTGGAGTGGCGAAACAATCGTTTTAATATGATTTAACAATCAAAATACAATTAATTTAATATGAATATTGATGTAAATGAAGCCGCTCTGACGTTTGGCGTCACGCTCATGGCACTAGCCTTGGCGGGCTATTTTGGCCTGCGGCGCCGGCTGGTTTTGGTGGCCGTTTGCTTAGGCTGCTTCTTTGCTTTGCTCACGCCCTCGATCGTGTTTGGCGGCGAGCTGTGCAAGCCAACGCGATACGCGGATGGCGACACGTTCACCTACTTTGACCAAGCCAGCGGCGCACCGCGCAACGTGCGCGTGAAGGGCTTCGACGCACCCGAGCGGAGCCAGCCGTTCAGCAAGCAAGCCACCAACAAGCTACGCGAATTGACAGAGGGCGGGGCCGATTGCGAATGCCACAAGCTTGACCGCTACGGGCGCAGCGTTTGCACCGTGCGAACCTTGGCCGGTGAGAACGTGGCCACGGTCATGCTGCGGGCGGGCTTTGGGTGCATTGACCCACGCTTTGAAAAAGAGAGCACGGCGCAAGACCGCGAAGATGGGCGGGCGGCGCTGGCTGAGGCGCAGGCGGCTAGGCGTGGTATCTGGGCGCAGAGCCAGGTGCAGTGTGGGTTTGAGTTCAGGAAAGAAAAAAACAAATGAGCAAAAGACCGTGGTTTATTTTTGGAGTGATTTTTTTACTGCTTCTTATCGTTGCAGCGAAAAAAGGAGAGGTGTTTATCTTTGGTTTGTATATCGCTTTTGTCATGGCGATATTCCGAAAAATTAAGCGTGATACCGGCTCATGGTTTGGAGCATCGAGGCCGCATCAGCACCAAAACGACAGACCTCAAACAAACATCGACGGAACACCAATGATGGGAAGCTTCGATACCAACGGCAACGCTTACGGTGTAACCAACCATCATCATGGAGGGCACGGGGACGGCTATTAAAAAAAGACCGCCACAAGGGGCGGTCAAGTCTGTGGGTTGATCGAAGCTGGCAACTGCAAATAAACCGACAGGGCGTGTAATATACTGTATAAATTAACAGTATGAACACCCCCGCCGAAATTGCCATTCACCCGACTTGGGTTCAATGCCTACCCACCACAGTACAGGCTGGCTTTCCATCGCCCGCCGAAGATCACACGGTCACGCGTGTGGACCTGATGGGCGAACTCATTAAGCACCCCCAGGCTACTTTTATGCTTCGTGTGCGTGGTGACTCCATGAAAGACGCGGGCATCATGGATGGGTCGGTGGTGTTGCTTGACAAAGCCATACGCCCGCGCAGCGGCCATGTGGTGGTGGCCTGCATTGATAACGAGTTTGTTTGTAAATACTTCATTGAGCGAGCGGGCCGCGTGATCTTGCGAGCGGCCAACTCCGCTTACCCTGACCTCACTTTCAAAGACGAACAGACGCTAGAGATTTGGGGCGTAGTCGTGGCCTCCATCGTTCAGCATCCGAGTTGAACCATGTACGCGCTGATCGATGGCAACAACTTCTATGTGAGTTGCGAGCGGGTCTTTAGGCCCGACTTGCGCGACCGCCCTGTTGTGGTGTTGAGCAACAACGACGGTTGCGCCATCGCCCGCAGCAACGAAGCCAAAGCCTTAGGCATCAAGATGGGCGAGCCGTTCTTTAAGCTCAGCGAGTTTGAAGAGAAGGCGGGCCTTGTGGCCCTGTCGGCCAACTTCGCGCTGTACGGCGACATGAGTGACCGCATGATGAGCTTGGCCGCTGGCCTTGGCCATCGGCAAGAAATCTACTCCATTGATGAATCGTTTGTTGATGTGAGCGGCATACGCGGCGACCTCACAGAGCGCAGCTGCAAGATACGCGCGCGCATCCTGCAATGGACTGGCCTGCCCACTTGCATCGGCATTGCGCCCACCAAAACCTTGGCCAAGCTGGCCAACGCCATCGCCAAGAGCGCAGAGCGCAAGCCCGGCAGCTACCCCGCGCATCTCGCGCAGGTGTGCAACCTAGGCGCGTTGAGCGCGAGCGAACGCGACGAACTACTGAGAGCCACCGACGTGGGCGACGTGTGGGGCGTGGGCCGTCGCATCAGTGCGCAACTGATCGACGCAGGCGTTACCAATGCACTTGAACTTTCTCGGCTTGACCCTGCGGCGGTAAAGGCCCGCTGGTCGGTTGTGCTGGAGCGCACGGTACGCGAGTTAAACGGTGTGAAGTGTTTTGAATTTGAAGAAGGCCCAGCAGATAAAAAACAAATCGCCTGCACCCGCAGCTTTGGACAGCCGGTGATGGAACACCACCACCTACAAGAAGCCCTCACGGAATTTGCCAGCCGTGCGGCTGAGAAGCTACGAAAACAAAACGGCCACGCCGGCCAAGTGTTGGCCTTCATTCGCACAAGTCCATTCAGACAAAACGACAAGCAATACAGCCGCAGCGCGGTCGTTCCCCTACCCTCGCCCACCGCTGACACGGCGCAGATAGTTGAGGCGGTGTTGGCCGTGCTTCACTTCATTTACAAGCCTGGCTACAAGTACGCTAAAGCGGGCGTGATGCTGCTCGACCTGCAGCCAAAAACGCGGCACCAATTCACGCTCGACCTTGAAGACGCAACCCAACACAACGAAGCTCGCGCAAGGCTCATGCAAACGCTAGACACAGTGAACGAGCGCCACGGGCGCGGCACACTTAAGCTGGCCAGCGCGGGCACACAAACGCAACATCGCGCATGGCAGATGCGGCAGGAGCGCAAGACGCCGGGGTATACGACTGACTGGCAAGGGCTAGCGGAGGTGCGGGCGTGACTTAAAGAATGTGAATGGCATTGATAAGCGCTGTGATTGCCTCAACCAATTTGGTAAGGGAGTCGATTAACTGTTGAAATTTCATTTGTATACCCTTTGAGTTTTTTTGAATTGTGTTCAGGCGTTGAAGATGATTCCTCTTGTGGAATTTCCCTGGCCGCTATTTATTGTTCTGTGACGACCAAGTGTTTTTTGACCTGTTTTCCGTTTTCGATCATGCCGAAACGACTGCGCAATACGTGCACCCCAAGTCGCACAAGAAATCAGTTCTTTCACCTTTCTTGAAATAATGCAATCCCGCACCCAACCAACAACCTATATATGTGTGCCCTCCGCAGCACAAAAAAAGTCAAAGATGAACCCATACCTTTTCACAGGCCTGTTGTTTACCTTCATCATGGGCGTGATCGCCCTCTTGGAATACGGCACACGCAAAGGCTGGAGCTGGATAGATAACGGAAACAGCGACACCGACAAGACCCTGTGCGCTGATGGTTCAGCCGCTGCGTGTGGTGATGGTGGGTCGTGTTTTTAAAAATGAATGAGCCACAGAAAATTCCCACTGAACTTTTGCAGGCGTACACGGAGACCGATTACATCGTTCACCACGCCCCGCCCTTCACGCTCAAGATCGGCGAGTCGTCCCCTGAGCTACTTCAACTCTTCGACAAAACAAACGCGCTGTGCGCCGCGTTCATTACCGCCTTCAACCCGTTCAGCGAGTCGCTGCCTGAGTACAAAAACAAAGAGCTTCAAGCGCAGCTAGAAGCGGACTTAAAAAAACGGAGCTTGCAGTTCATCGACGGGATCGGGCAACACCCGAGCGGAGATTGGCCAGGCGAGCCGAGTGTCTTGGTGCTTGATTTAGATTTGGCCGCAGCCACAGTGTTGGCGAAGCACTACCAACAGAATGCGTTTGTGTGGTGTGGGCGTGATGGGGTGCCGCAGTTGGTGGCGGCGTGAATCAAAGTGTTTTTTGAGAGCGCAAGAATTGCAAAGGTGATTTGCTCCACGGTTTTTTATGAATGGCGACGCGGACGCCGTAAAAGAAATTAAACGAAGCTTTAAAGCCGTTGAAGATGAAAAAACCAAAGAGTAAAGCAACATTCAAATAGTCAAGCTCATTAGATCCCGAGAGTCCTAATGCTTTAAAGACAAAAAATGAAATTGATGCGCCCAGAATTTGCAACCCAAGAAATGTAGATGCCCCAAGGCAAAGTTCGGCCGCATAAAGAGTACGGCGTTTGACCTTACCTTTAGGCCACGCTTGTGCCCTTGTGAAAAGAAAGCCGGAAACAGTAAACATAAACGTAAACGCTGCAATAACCAACAATGCGGCGTCTTCACAATGCCCTGATCGCAACTTATCAACAACAGCGAAAAATAATATCGAACCAAGTAGCGATGAAACAACTAAAGATGGCAAAAAGTTGGGGCCTTTAGGAACTGCAAATTTCATTCTGTCGGTCTCCTAACCTTCAACCACGCATAAAGCGTATTGGGCGACACGTCCAACAGCTTCGCGATCGAACGTTTGTCGATGCCCTTAGCCATGTAGTCGTCGATCTGCTTTGCGTGAGCGTCAAGCCGCAGCTTCTTCGCTGGGCCTTCTGGTCGACCCAACTTGATGCCATCGGCCTTGCGCTTTGCCAGCGCCTCTTTCGTGCGCGACGAAATAAAGTCGCGTTCGATCTCGGCCACTAGGCCCAACACAGTGGCGATGATCTTTGACTGCATGGTGTTGTCGAACACGATGCCGTTTTTGGCAACGTGCAAGTGAACCCCACGCTCGATGCACACGCGCCCGATCTCAAGCACCTGCAACGTACTACGCGCGAGACGCGAGACCTCGGCCACCACGATCACATCGCCCTCGCCTGCTCGCTCGATCAACTTGCCTAACGGACGCTCGCGCCAATCGGTCTTACCGCTCGCGGTGTCTTCGATGAACACCGGCTCAAGCAAATGCTTGTCGATGCAGTAGCGCACGACGCCGTGCTTTTGGTTGGCGGTGTCCTGGGCGTCGGTCGAGACGCGGAGATAGGCGAAAACTTGGGGCATTTGTGTCCTGAATCGGCGAGTGTCCTAATTAAACCTCAGTAGGTACTTATTTTGCGCCGCAGGCGTTCAAAAAAAACGGGGTGCAAAAGCACCCCGAAAACGTTGGTTTGTTTTATTAGCATGCTGTCGCATGCTAAAATGAAGTCATGACATGGAATAGAAAACACGGCAAGCTTGAGGACTCAATGGCCTCCGTTTTAAAGAAAAGCAAGGGTTCATTAACGTTGCACGAAATCGTCGAACGAATCAGTAAGAACGAACCAAATTTGTTCACAGGAGTAAATCCAAAAAACTCTCTCTATTCAATCCTCTACCGGAAGGAGCAGAAGAGAACATTAGCAAAAACCGAGACGCGCTTCATAAAAGAAAAACATAGAAATCTTCTACTTTACAAACTCAATCCTAAGTACGGGACGAAACTATGAAAACCGTGCCGCATGTAATTCCATATCAAGGTAGCAAAAGAAAGCTAGCCAACGATATTTTGGGATTGATTAACTTTGAAATCGACACCTTATACGAACCATTTGCTGGCTCCGGTGCTATTACATTAGCTGCTGCTACTCACGAAATGGCGAAGAATTTTGTAGTTGGTGACAAGCTTGTGTCACTTGTTGATCTTTGGACGATGATCATCAATGAACCAGAAAAACTCATTAAACAATACACCAGTATTTGGACAGAACAACTTGAAGATCCTGCCGCACACTACAAAAAAATCAGGGAAGAATTTAATAAAAAGAATCAACCTGCGGCGTTGTTGTATTTGATCGCAAGGTGCGTAAAAAATGCCGTGAGGTTTAACACTTCAGGACACTTCAACCAAGGCCCCGACAACAGGCGATTGGGCGTGAAGCCAGAAAAGATAGAACGTGAAATTTTGGCAATGTCAGCAATGCTTAAAGGTCGCGTTTCCATCCACGCAAATGACTTTAGAGAAATCAATAAAACAGCCACATCAGCAGACCTCGTTTATATGGACCCTCCGTGGCAAGGCACAAGTGGAAAAAGAGACTCTCGCTACGCACATCTCTTAGACCTTGACGATTTAATTGAGGAGCTAGATGACTTAAATAGACGAAACGTACCTTACATGCTTAGCTTTGACGGGACCTGTGGAGGGCGAAGCTATGGTCAAGATCTGCCCGAAGAACTCAATCTTCTACTTGTACCGCTTTACGCAGGTAGATCCAGCCAAGCTACTTTACTTGGGAGAACAGATGAGACGATTGAGTCGCTATATTTGTCGCCTGCGTTTTGCGAGAAGGTAGATAAAAAAAAGCTGAAGGAAAAACCAAAACAAATAGAAATAGCGATCTAAGGCAAGATCTTTTTCTTAATAATCGCTTGAATGCTCTCACCTGTCATGGTTGAAGTTTTTTTCAAAACCTCATAAACCGCGACTTCCTCTCTAGCAAAAACAAGGTCAACACGGCGTTCCTGTACTGTTGCGATATGCGTGTAGTTTTCTGGAGTAGCCCAATAGCAAGAGAGGCAAACCTCAAGTGATCTTTCACCAAGCAAGTTTGGGCAGTGTTCGCAAGCCCAAGATTTTTGTCGCTGTGCAGACCCACTCAAGAGCATGTAATCGGAAGAGTCCAGCTCGCCTTCATGGTGATCGCCAGCAACACGAAACGGGACGCGATGATCAATTTGCAAATGTGATTCATCGTACTTTTCACAGCTGATAGCGCAGACAGATCCAGTTTTTTCAACAAGTTCTTTTTTTAGCTTCTTAGGCAGAACACGCCGCCCGCCAAGCTTTCCATCAACTATCGAATCAGGATCTCCAAACGTGTAAGAAGCGATTTTTCTACCTGTAGTGCCGCTCACAACCTTTGATACAACTAAAGGAATTCCTTGGTCTTTTACGTCTGCCACGCAACGCGGAGGATGATCGTAGCCATACGTATTTTTGAGGTCCTCTGTAGTTATAGAGCCATATTTGATGATGTGATCTATTACGATACGAGGACGTTTAGCTTTTACTTTTTGAGCTAACTCAAGTAACTTAGGATTGAATTTTTTTTGCATAAGTGAACGCTGTATTCACTTAAGTGTAGTATCACTCTATAGGTTTCTGCTGACCATGTTCGAGACCAGCTTCGTAAGCTGCGTTTAAAGCGGCACGTATGTTTTCTGTTGATAGGTCGTGAAAATCTAAAGAGTCAGAGTTTTGCGTGTCGAGAGTTGTCAGACCTAATATGCGACTAGCGATGGACGCAACGGCAATACTTTGATTTATTAACTTTTTATCAGAGTCCATTTCAAGTCCCCTCAGCGTCTACCGCCCGCGAAATCGCCATCTTCATAAATCCAGCGCGAGAGATTGAAAGTTGGTCGGCCATCATGTTGGCCTTTTCCAAAAGTTCCAGCGGCAGCGTGAGCGTGATTTGAGCTTGGCGCCCTTTCATCACGCGTGACTTGGGCGCAGGGGCCGCAGCCTTGACGGGTGTCGTGGAGTCAGGCGCACCGCCGATGAAGGCATCAACGGCTTGCGCGTTTTGTTTGTTGGGCTGTGGGCGTTTGACGATGGCCATGGTGTTCCCCTTTTAATATCGATTGACGATTAATTAAATATGAAAATGATTGTAAAAAACAATCATTAATTTGTGAATACCGCATTCACAAAGGCGGTCATTTCTTCAATGGATTTGGCGTCTTTGGGCG
>JACCEA012517368.1_pt1 | contig 13222 bp, 10 predicted proteins | sample 7449851 | NCBI WGS metagenome assembly JACCEA01 (sample SAMN15323453, study PRJNA562643) | freshwater metagenome | isolation source: river surface water | place: USA:Blue River Watershed | collected 2017-08-18 | reverse complement strand
GATACCACGTCAATAAATTAGGGATAACATTTTGCATAAATATGGTGCAAAAAACGTGTTTATTTAGTTTTTTTGCACATTGAATCATGACAAAGTCAGAAATCGTAAACGAAATTGCCGTGCGCACTGGTCTTGAAAAGGCTGCAATTGCGGACACTATTGACAACTTATTTGTTGTTGTAAAGAACTCTATGGTGAATGGTAACAACATTTACTTAAGAGGTTTTGGAACATTTGAGCTAAAGGAAAGAAAAACGAAAGTGGCTCGTAATATCAAAAGAAATACTTCTTTGGTAGTACCAGCGCATTATGTAGCTCGTTTTAAGCCAGCTAAAGAATTCGCTGCTCAAGTGAAAGAAAGCAAGGTTTTAAACGATAAGTTATAAGCTATCCTGCTTAAATTTTTTTTGGTGAAAAAACCCTCAAAAGAAATTGTTATTGCTGTTGCTTCTGCAACTGTATTCACGTTGATTCTAACCTTCAACCGTTGGAAGTCAAATCAAGCTACACCTTCTACCGACAAAGCCAACGCTACCATGCAAATGGGAAACGTTGAACAAGCTCCGGTAGATCGTGTAGCTTTTTTAAATGCTGTTTTTAGCAAAACCAAACCTCCTGTTGATATCTCTCGGGTGTTATTGTCGGAACCAGGATCAATGCCCAAAGATAGTTCCCTCAAAGCGCTCAAATGGGCTCAGGAAACTCAAAATAATGCCTTAATTTCTTTGTTAGAACTCGACATGCTGGCGCTTTTTAATGAGGGACAGTCGACAAACGTTGCCCGAAATTTGGTTTTTAACGGTGCCGAATATGCCGATGAACCAAAAATTAGTGCGTTTTTGTTCCAGCAAGGAAAAAGATTGATCGACAAAGGATTGGCAGAAAATGCCAAAAACATGGATTTACGCAATGCCTTAATCATCTATCAAAGCGAATATTTAAACCAGCCAATGCAATTTTTGGCCACTTTAAAAGAGTCGTTACTCATTGATAGCAACAACGTTGAACTGCATTTCATCCACTTAAATTTGCTAAAAAAATCGCAACAATGGGAAAAAGCGATAAAAAAATGCCAAAAATTGGTATCTTTGCAACCCCAAAATCCTTATTGGTTGTTTGAAACAAGCAACACATATGGATACATGGGAGACTCAACCAATGCAAAAATCTATTTAGATTTAGCTGTGAAGAGTCAGAAAAAAATAAAAAAATAACCTTTTAATAAATACAGATATGCCAAGTGGTAAAAAAAGAAAAAGACATAAAATCGCGACTCACAAGCGTAAAAAACGTTTGCGTAAAAACCGTCACAAAAAGAAATAAGCGATAATTAATTACAATCTTGTCTAACGAATTAATCATAAAACGAAGTTCGTCGGGAATAGAGATTGCCTTACTGTCTGATAAAAAATTAACGGAATTCCATCAAGAAACCGTCGACTCGTCTTTTCAAGTCGGCGATTTCTATTTGGGAAAAGTACGAAAAATTTCGCCATCACTCAACGCAGCTTTCGTCAATGTTGGCGGAGAAAAAGACGGCTTTCTTACCTATTTCGACTTAGGGCCCAATGTTCGGTCATTGCAGAAATTTGTCCGCATGGCACTCGATGGTAACCCCAATGCTGGCGATCTCGATAGCTTTGAACTCGAAGAACAAACCGTTAAAACCGGAAAAATTAGTTCGGTAGTAAAATCCGGTGAACTTGTTCTTGTTCAAGTCATGAAAGAACCTATCGCCAATAAAGGTCCCAAAATCACCTGCGATATTTCTCTACCAGGGCGCTATTTTATTCTGGTTCCTTTCTCTAGACAAGTTTCAATTTCCAAAAAAATTGGAAATGCCAAAGAAAAAGCCCGCCTCAAAGACCTTGCACATTCTTTAAAACCCAAAAACTTTGGTGTTATTGTGCGCACGGTTTCTGAAGGGGTTGCACTCGAAGAGCTCGATAGAGATCTCAGAGATCTCCTGAAAAAATGGGATGAATTGGTGTTCGGGCTTCGAAAAGCTACAGTAGGACAAAAAGTGATTGGCAATGCCAACCGCATTGATTCTCTGTTAAGAGATATTCTCAACGACTCATTCACACAGATATCGGTTGATGATGCAGAAATGCACTCGTCCCTCAAAAAAACCCTGGAGAAATACAACGTAGATGCCAATAAAATACTGCGCTTGTACCAAGGTAAATTGCCGATTTTTGATCAATACGGTGTTAACAAACAAATTAAATCTTCGTTTGGGAAAAATGTTCCTTTCAGCGGGGGTGCCTATTTGGTGATAGACCATACTGAAGCGCTTCACGTGATTGATGTGAACAGTGGAAACACCTCTTTTGACCCTTCCAACCGCGAGGAAAATGTTTTCAAAGTAAACACTGAAGCAGTTGAAGAAATTGCCCGTCAGATTCGACTCCGTGACATGGGTGGAATCATTGTCATTGATTTCATCGACATGAAAGATCCCAAGAAAAAGGCTGCACTTCATCAAGCATTGAAAGATGCCATGGCCAAGGATCGAGCACGTCATAACATATTGCCAATGAGCAAGTTCGGATTGGTTCAACTTACTCGCGAACGCGTTCGTCCGGCATTAGAAATTGCAACTTCCGAAATTTGTAGCACTTGCATGGGCTCTGGACGCGTAGATAGTTCTGTTCAGCTTATCGGTAAAATCGAAAATGAAATCACCTATTTGTGGGAAAATATGAACCAAAAAGGTGTCACATTAAGGGCTAACGCGCTCATTACACACTATTTTAAAGCAGGGTTTCCATCAATTCGAATGAAATGGTGGCTCAAACACAAGCGTTGGCTTAAATTAGAAACAGATCCAAATCTTCCAATCACAGGATATGAATTGATTAACGCCGATAAACAAGTCATTAACAACAGTTTATAACCAAATTTGCCTACTTTTCATTCCATTTAATCAATTGTGTTTATGGAAAAATCATAATTTTTTATTGCCAATTTAAGGGTTATCCTTAAAAAAACTCAGGGTTTTGTAACCTTTTACCCCTGGTTTGCGTCAAATACTTTTTACTTTCGCAAACATGAAATTAAAACTACATCTATTTCTATTTTTACTCTTTTCGCAATTTTTAAATTTGGCCGTTGCTCAATCTACGGTACCAGAAATTGGAGGGACACAAACCCTCAGGGGTATTGTAAAAGACAAGGAAACACAGAGAATCATTGTTGGAGCCAAAATCTCGGTTGAAAACACCTCAATCTCCGATAATTCCAAGGAAGATGGATCGTTTGCCTTGCTCAACGTTCCATTAGGTCGACAAAACATTACCGTTGAAGCAAAAAACTACCGAATCGCAAACATACCAAACGTGGTGGTGACTTCTGGAAAGGAAGTTATTGTTAACATCGACCTCGACGAAGACTTTGAAAGTATTTCCGAAGTAGCCATTAAAGCAAAAAAGAAAAATGATCAATTGAATAACGATGCAGCTTTGGTTTCTGCACGTTTGTTCACTGTTGATGAAACCGATCGTTTTGCCGGCAGTCGTGGCGACCCCGCCAGAATGGCCTCCAACTTTGCAGGGGTTCAAGGTGCCGATGATTCACGAAACGACATAGTGGTTCGTGGAAACTCTCCAAGCGGTATTTTGTGGCGAATGGAAGGAATTGACATTCCAAACCCTAACCATTTTGCAATTCCTGGAACTACTGGTGGTTCTGTTTCTATTATCAATAATAAAATACTCGGGAACAGCGACTTCTTCACAGGTGCTTTTCCTTCAGAATACGGAAATGCAGTTGCCGGAGTTTTCGACTTAAAACTGAGAAATGGAAACAATCAAAAACATGAAATAAGTTCTCAACTAGGATTTTTAGGTTGGGATTTGATGGCAGAAGGTCCTTTAAGTAAAAAATCTAAAGCTTCTTACCTGTTCACATACCGATATTCAACATTGAGTTTGTTCAGCAAATTGAAAATTCCGATTGGCACCGATGCTGTTCCAAACTACCAAGATGCATCCTTCAAATTGAACTTCCCCCTCAAAAGCAATGGCAATTTTTCAGTATTTGGCATTGGTGGGAATAGTAACATCGATATTAAAATTAGCGACCAAAAAAGTCCCGGCGAAAATTTATATGGAGATAACGACAGAGATCAATATTTTGCATCAAACATGGGAATTGTGGGTGCATCTTATCAAAAATCTTTTGGAAGTGCATCCTATTTTAAAATTGTGGTTAGTGCGTCTGGGCAAGAGGTAAATGCTCACCATGATTTGATCTTTAGAAGATTGGATTTAACCAATAATCTTTACATCAAAGATTCGGTAGTGCCATTTATGGGTTATAATTTCAAGACAAGCACTTTGGGTACACATATTTTTGCAAATCAAAAATTATCGGTGAGAAGCACAATTAAATACGGGTTACAATATACACACTACGGTTACAATTTAATTGATACTGTGAGAGATTTATCTGGAAAACCCGGTCAATATTGGACATGGAATACCCGTTGGAATGCTCTTGGTTCTGCCAATATGCTCGTACCTTATGTGCAATGGAAATACAAGTTCGATTCCAAATTGAGCATGGTGATGGGCTGGCAGGCTCACTTATACCAAATTCAATATGATCCTAGAGACGTTGACACATTGAAAAAATCTAAATCTCAAACGTCTACCTATTTTGTTTTGCCCCGATTGTCGTTTAGATATCAGGCAACTAAGAAGAGTACATTTAATTTAGGAACGGGAATTCACAGTCAGAATCAACCTTCATACGTGTATTTTTATGATTATCGCGAAAGAGTGGATAGCAGTAAAAGAACCAGTCCCAAAAACATAGGTATGGGATTAACTAAAAGTGCGCACGTTGTTTTGGGTTGGGATTATTCTTTGGGACAATCGAGCAGAATTAAACTTGAATCGTATTACCAGTTTCTTTGGGACATACCTATTGATCGAGAATTCACACCAACATCGTTTAGTTTAGCAAACACCGGATCTGGTTTTAGTAGATTCTTCCCTAATAAATTGGAGAATGAGGGAACGGCATACAACTATGGCTTGGAATTAACGGTAGAAAAGTTCTTCAGTAAGGGATTTTATTATTTGTTTTCAGCGAGTATTTTCGACGCTCAATACATTGGCAGTGATGGGGTTACAAGGCCTACAGATTTCAATACCGGCTATGCCATGAATGGATTGTTTGCCAAGGAAATTACGTTTAAAAACAAAAGTGTTTTAAATTTTGGAGGTAAAATTACAATGGCTGGAGCGAGAAGATTCTCTCCTATGGATACTGCAGCAACGTTTTCAACGAGGGAATATGTTGAGTTGGATGCAGAAAAAAACACACAAAGATTTGGACAGCCATATTTCCGCTGTGATTTCAGAATTTCGTACAAAATCAACGGCAAAAAAATGTCGCATGAATTTGCCTTAGACTTGGTCAATATTTTCGACAACCGAAACATATTAAAATATTCATACTCTGTTGAGAAGAGACAAAGTCAAATTGACTATCAGCTCGGATTCTTACCGTTGTTCTATTACAAATTAGACTTTAGTTTATAACAACCAACTCACTTGTTAACAAGAGTTTAGTAGCAGGTGATTTCGTTTTATGCTGCGGGAAATGTCTACACAATCATACATGTGTAAAACCATTTCCCGCTTTTTTTTTAGGTTCACCTAACTTCGTTGCAATATGAAAGTAGTTTGGAGTTTGCTTTGCGTTGGGTTAACCCTTTTCTCGTGTGTAAGTCAGAAAAAATATGATGCATTAGGCAAAGAAAAAGATTCAGTTACCAACGCGTTAACCACTAGGGTTGAAGATTGTAATGCGGTGAATGTTACGGTTAAAAACGAAGTTGTTGCCCTGCAGGCTGTGCATGAACGACAAAAACTCGTAATTTCCAAATTACAAGATAGCATCCAAATTTGTCAGAATGAATTGGATGAAAACTTAACCTACATCCGCTCTTTAGGAGAGTCTCACGACGAGCAACGCCAAAAAATTGCCGCAGAGTTGGAGAAAAAAAACAAAGCCATTCAGCAAAAAGAATTAGAGCTCAACAAAGCGTTGGCAAGCGCGGAAGCAGAAAGACTGCGATTAGAGAATTTGAGAAAAGAACTCGAAAAAGTAAGCGGTAGGGTGAAAGAACTCGAAGCTGAGTTACGTAGAAAAGATTCAGCGGTAATCCTCCTAAAAGATGCCATTATCAAAGCTTTGGCAGGATTCGAAAAACTCGATGTGAAAGTAGAATATAGAAATGGTAAGGTTTATGTGATTTTGCCAGAAAAATTACTGTTCAAAAGTGGAAGTACCTCAGTAGATCCAAAAGGCCAAGAAGCACTTGTTGAGCTCGCGAAAGCCTTGAACAAAAAACCTGATGTTCAAGTGGCTGTTGAGGGACATACTGACAACGTTCCAATGAACGGCGAAACCATTAAAGACAACTGGGATTTGAGTGTTTTAAGGGCCACTTCGATTGCTAAAATCATGATTCATGATGGAGGTATGAAAGCCAAAAGAATCTCAGCAAATGGCAGAGGCGAAACAATGCCAGTAGCAAGTAATGATACTCCTGAAGGTAGAGCCAAGAATAGAAGAACTGAGATCATTTTAACGCCACAGCTCGATAAAATTCTCGACATTCTCAACAACAATTAAGTGGCTATTGTTATTGCTGTCATTGAGAATCATAAAAACAAAGAAATTGATTTTCTCTGTGCCGATTATTTGAAAAAACTTACGGGGACTTACGCCACTAAACTTGAAATATTGCCAGCGGCGAGAGTCAACGATCCTCAACAGCAAAAGTTGAAGGAAACAGAAACCATACTCAAGTTGGCAAAACCTGGAGACAAACTCATTTTGTGCGACGAACATGGCAAACAGCACCACAGTTTAAGTTTTGCAAAAATGATAGAAACCGAATTATCGAATATTCGGGGAAAATTAATTCTCGCCATTGGCGGAGCCTATGGTTTTACCAAAGAAGCACTCGCCCAATATCCCTCCATAAAATTAAGCGATTTAACTTTCCCACATCATTTGGCAAGACTCGTTCTCATTGAACAAGTTTACCGAGCCCAAAACATTCAAAAAGGCACCGGTTATCACCACATATAAGTTGGTGAAACCTAATTTCTAACGTAATTTTGCAAGATGAATATTGAGGGAGATATTATCAAAGGAATTGAACTAGCCATCAAAACGCTTTATCCTGATGCAGATATGCAACAGGTGAAAATTGAAAAAACAAAAACCGATTTCGTAGGCGATTATACCTACGTTGTTTTTCCGATTGTTCGCTTTTCTAAAAAGTCTCCTGAACAAACCGCTTCCGAAGTAGGTGAATTTCTGAAATTAAATTGCTCCTTTGTTGCAGATTTTAATGTCATTAAAGGGTTTTTAAATCTGGTTATTGACACATCCGTTTGGTTGAATTTCTTACTCAACCATTGGAACAAGAACGAATTTTCACTTCCTTCGAAAAATGAAAAGGTAATGATTGAGTATTCATCCCCGAATACCAACAAACCTTTGCATTTAGGACATATTCGAAATAATTTGTTGGGATATAGCCTTTCGCAAATTTTTGACAAAAGTGGCTATGAAGTGATCAAAGCCAATTTAATTAACGATCGTGGAATCCACATTTGCAAGAGTATGCTCGCTTGGAAACTCTTTGGAAATGGTGAAACTCCTGATTCTTCAGGTCTCAAAGGCGATCACCTTGTAGGTAAGTACTATGTTGTTTTCGAAAATAAGCTCAGAGAACTTACGAGCATAGACATTGACAATGCAATTGCCGGAAACTTCAAATTTTCTGATGCTGCTATCCAGAAAAGATATGAAGATGCTCAAATCAAATTAAACAATGCAACTGAAGACAAACAAAAATCTAAGTTCCAAGACGAAATCAAAGAATTGGTGAGAAACAACTCAGAGCTTATGTTGCAATGCCAAGATATGCTCAGAAAATGGGAAGCCGGCGACGAAGAAACCATTTCTCTGTGGAAAATGATGAATGATTGGGTTTACGCGGGTTTTCACTCAACTTACACCAAACTTGGCGTTTCATTCGATAAATTTTACTACGAAAGCAATACCTACAAATTGGGTAAAGATTTGGTTCAAGAAGGACTTCAAAAAGGCGTTTTCTATCAAAAACCAGATAACTCTGTTTGGATTGATTTGAGCGGAGATGGGCTCGATGAAAAATTGGTTCAACGCGGCGATGGAACTTCTGTTTATATCACCCAGGATATTGGTACTGCTGAATTAAAATACCAAGAATTTGGCATAAACCGCAGTATCTATGTTGTTGGTAATGAGCAAGATTACCATTTTAAAGTACTATTTTTAATCATGCAAAAACTGGGGAAATCCTATGCCAATGGAATGTATCATGCAAGTTATGGCATGGTTGACCTTCCAAGTGGTAAGATGAAAAGTCGCGAAGGTACCGTTGTTGATGCCGATGATTTGCTGAATGAAATGTATCAAACGGCAAAAGATAAAACAATTGAACTTGGAAAAACCGATGGATTGTCGGAGCAAGAACTCGACAATCTTTACACCCAATTGTCGCTTTCGGCTTTAAAATTTTTCATTTTAAAGGTTGATCCAAAAAAACGTATGCTCTTCAATCCACAAGAGAGTATCGACTTCCAAGGCGATACAGGGCCGTTTGTGCAGTATACCTATGCAAGAATCAAAAGTATTTTAAGGCAAGCTGGAAATGACTGGCAATCAGGTGCAGTTGCAACAGCATTGCATCCTGCCGAAATCAATACAATCAAAGTATTGTATGATTTCTCAACTACTTTAAACACCGCTTGCAATGAATATTCCCCTGCTGTAATTTGTCAATATACACTAGACTTGGCAAGGGCTTACAACCGTCTGTACAACGAGGTTTCCATTTTGAGAGAGCCAGATACGTCCCTCAAAAATCTTAGATTAAAATTAGCGCATTACACTGCCGAAACCTTGAAGTTTTCTTTGAACTTACTCGGAATTCATGTGGTTGAGCGAATGTAATCAATCAATAATTACAAATTTTGACGTTTGATTGAATGTTCGGATGAAATAAACGCCTGCCGCCAAATTTTGCGTTTGAACTAAGTATTCCCCATTGTGAAATTCTGTTGATACCTCAATTGATTGTCCAGCCGCATTATAAATTCGTGGAAACGAACCTTCCAAAACCTTCACAGTAAATACATTGCCTTGTTTCACGGGATTTGGATACACGTTCAATGAAGATGTATGAAAATCAGAAATTGATGCAGATGAACAAGTTAACGCATTGATATATTTCCAAATATCGTTATTGTAAAGTGGAGGAATTGACCCATTATCGCCTGGAGGATTTCCCATTCGGATCCAAACCAATTTTTGCGATGGTACAACATTAATTATTTGTCCATTTTTCCCCAAAGCCATGAAAGCATCATTGGGTGCATCGACCGCAATACTACCCGGAAAAACAAGTTGACTTTGAGGTAACATGAAAGATTTCGACCCATTGAGCCAGGTTAAAAAACCGTATCCATGATTCAACTTTTGGCTCGAATGTGTCATCTGATGAAAATAATTGGTATCGCTCATAATTGCGGTTCCGTTCCACCGACCCTGGTTCAAAAGCAACAACCCAAACCTTGCCATACTTCTTGAGTCTGATCCGTAAACGTTGTTGTACCCAGATTTAAAGTAAATTCCTTTCATGCCAATTGGATTCGCAACTTTCTGATATACAAAAACATTCAAACTTGAACCTGTTGCAGTTTCAATTACTTTATCGAGCAAAGTATAGGGGGCATTGTGATAAGCCCATCTATTTCCAGGAATATCTTTATAAACCAAACACGAAGGCAATGTGCAGTCTCTATCGCCTAAATTATCATCCAAACCGGTGGTCATTGTAAGTTGATTCCACAGTTTAATTGAATCTTCCTGAGATTGCGACAAATTTGTCCATCCACTGCCTAAATATTTCGAAGATTTATCTTGAATGTTCAATTTCCCTTCCTGTTGAGCAATTCCAATACAAAAACCTGTGAGTGTTTTTCCGGCACTTGCCCAATACCAATTACTGTCTTTTGTAAATGTGCCAAAATACTTTTCGAGCACAATTTTCCCGTCTTTCAACAAAATGAATGATTTTGAATTCGTCTTTTCAAGATACTGAAAAAGGCTGTCAATTCTCTCATTACAATACCCAAATCTATTGGTAGACAAAGTATCCCACGTCCCAGTTTTAGGCGGAAAATAGGTCTGGGAAAAGATGGTTTGGGGAAGGCTTACAAACAGAAGGAATGTAAAAATCGTATTTTTTATTTTGGGGGACATATCCTTATGACGCAATTTTTACGAAATAGTTACAAAAAACAAAGAGGGAAATTACTCCACCCTATCTGGATTTTCTTTGAGGAATTGGGCCCAACCACCAGATTTTTTACCTGTATTTTTGGTTGTCCCAAAAGTACGTGGCTGAAACTGATAGAGATGGCACAAAGCTGCCGCCAATCCATCAGAAGCATCGAGGGTTTCGGGAGCTTGTTCAAATTGAAATTGAGCATGCAACATGGCCAATACTTGTTCTTTTGAAGCTGCACCATTTCCACAAATAGACTGTTTAATTTTCCGTGGAACATATTCATAAACGGGCAAGTTTTTTGAAATTGCCGCTGCAATTGCAACTCCTTGAGCCCTACCCAATTTGAGCATAGATTGAACGTTTTTCCCATAAAAGGGTGCTTCAATGGCAACTTCGGTGACTCCAAACCCAGAAATTAAGGCAACAATTCTTTCAAAAATATGAAATAACTTCTCCCCGTGATCTTCAATTTTATTCAACCGCACAACGCCCAATGTCTCTAAAACTGGGGTTTTCCCGTCTACTTTAATGATGCCATAACCCAATAAATTTGTTCCTGGATCGATACCCAATATAATTCGTGGAGAATTCACCATACAAAGATGTGGAAATAATAGAAAATACAACAAAAAATTACGAAATTTGCCGTAAATAGATTAATTAATAAGAAAATGGCTTTTGATATTGAAGTGATTAAATCTGTTTACGAAAGAATGCCCGAGCGTGTGAAAGCAGCTCGTCAACTTCTTGGTAAACCATTGACGCTAACAGAGAAAATTTTGTATTCTCACCTTTGGGAGAATCCGGCTACTCAAACATTTGGAAGAGGTGCAGACTATGTAGATTTTGCACCAGACAGAGTTGCAATGCAAGATGCAACCGCTCAAATGGCATTGTTGCAATTCATGCAAGCGGGTCGTCCTAAAGTTGCAGTTCCAAGTACTGTTCATTGCGATCACTTAATCACTGCAAAAGAAGGTGCTGCTTCCGATTTGGCAGTTGCCAACAATGAAAGCAAAGAAGTTTACGACTTTTTGGCTTCAGTATCAAACAAATATGGCATTGGTTTTTGGAAACCAGGTGCAGGTATCATTCACCAAGTTGTGCTTGAAAATTATGCTTTCCCTGGTGGAATGATGATTGGTACCGACTCTCACACTGTAAATGCAGGTGGTTTGGGTATGATTGCCATTGGTGTTGGTGGTGCCGACGCTTGTGATGTTATGGCTGGTTTGCCATGGGAACTCAAATGGCCAAAATTAATCGGTGTAAAATTAACCGGTAAATTAAACGGTTGGTGCTCTGCCAAAGATGTTATCCTGAAAGTAGCTGGTATTTTAACCGTTAAAGGTGGTACTGGTTGTATCGTAGAATATTTCGGAGAAGGTGCTACCTCAATGAGTTGTACTGGTAAAGGTACCATTTGTAACATGGGTGCTGAAATTGGCGCTACCACTTCTACTTTCGGTTACGATGAAAGCATGGAGCGTTATTTGCGTGCAACTGGCCGTGCCGATGTTGCCGATTTAGCAAATGGTGTGAAAGAACATCTAACCGCTGATGCCGAAGTTTATGCAAATCCAGAACAATATTTCGATCAAGTGATTGAAATCGACTTAAATACCCTTGAACCTTATTTGAATGGTCCTTTCACTCCAGATTTGGCAACACCTATTTCTAAAATGAAAGAAGAAGCTGCTAAAAACGGATGGCCTACAACCGTTGAAGTTGGTTTGATTGGTAGCTGCACAAACTCTTCTTATGAAGATATCTCTCGTGCAGTTAGTTTGGCAAAACAAGTTTCTGCTAAAAACTTAAAGCCAAAAGCCGATTACCTCATTACTCCAGGTTCTGAACAAGTTCGCTATACCATCGAAAGAGATGGCTTCCTTGAAACTTTCGACCAAATTGGTGCTAAAGTTTTCACCAATGCTTGTGGTCCTTGTATTGGTATGTGGGACAGAATGGGCGCTGAAAAGCAAGAAAAGAACACCATTGTGCATTCTTTCAATAGAAACTTTGCAAAACGTGCCGATGGTAATCCAAATACTTACGCATTTGTAGCTTCTCCAGAATTGGTGACAGCACTTGCTATTGCGGGGGACTTAACCTTCAACCCATTAACAGATACATTAACCAATGAAAATGGGGAGCAAGTAAAATTAGATCCACCTACTGGATTTGAATTGCCTGCAAAAGGTTTCGCAGTTGAAGATGCTGGTTATCAAGCGCCTGCTGCTGATGGTTCTTCTGTTCAAGTTGCAGTTTCTCCTACAAGTAACCGTTTACAATTGTTAGATCCATTCCAAGCTTGGGAAGGTTCTGATTTAACTGGAATGCGTTTGTTAATCAAAGCAAAAGGAAAATGTACCACCGACCATATTTCTATGGCAGGACCTTGGTTGAAATTCCGTGGTCACTTAGATAACATTTCCGACAACTTGTTAATTGGTGCGATCAATTTCTTCAACGACAAAGCGAATGAAGTTGTAAACCAAGAAACTGGAAAATCTGATACAGTACCTGCTACCCAACGTGCTTACAAAGCTGCTGGAATTGGTAGCGTAGTGGTTGGTGACGAAAACTATGGTGAAGGTTCTTCAAGAGAACATGCTGCCATGGAACCACGTCACTTGGGTGTTCGAGCAGTATTGGTAAAATCTTTTGCCCGTATCCACGAAACAAACTTGAAAAAACAAGGTATGTTGGCACTAACATTTGCTGATAAAGCCGACTACGACAAAATCCAAGAATCAGACAAAATCGATATCTTAGGATTAACAACATTTGCACCAAACAAATCATTGACAATGGTATTAAACCACGCCGATGGCAGCAAAGATGAAATCACTG
>JACCEA010472963.1_pt1 | contig 13222 bp, 5 predicted proteins | sample 7449851 | NCBI WGS metagenome assembly JACCEA01 (sample SAMN15323453, study PRJNA562643) | freshwater metagenome | isolation source: river surface water | place: USA:Blue River Watershed | collected 2017-08-18 | reverse complement strand
TATACAAAATGCAAATCGGGATGCGACAATTTATCAAATTTGATATTGCAGGATTCGTTTTGCCCGTCATTCTCTCCATTGGCATTGCTACACAAAATATATTGTGCATAAGCAATAGCCATAGGCAGTGTACCGCTTCCTTCAGGCCCCACAAACAATTGTGCGTGCGGAATTCGACCTGAGTCGGCACTTTTTGTCAAATGACTTTTGATATATTCTTGACTTAAAATTTCTGAGAATTGCATAAAGCAAAGATAGCAGAAAATGACGGAGTCAAAAATTTTAGCTTGTAAAGTTTTAGTACAAGCGATAGGATGGACTGCTTATACAACAAAGCTTTAAGGCTAATTTTGAACTACTTAAATCGCAATCAATTCACATAAATGCTATGTAGATGTCATTCTTTTAGTGTTTTATCCCCATATATTTATATTTTAACCACAAATATTTTTTTAAAATAACAATCACAATTTCAAAAAAAAGTATACTTTTATTCCCTTGAAAATAGTTACCCCACCTATTTCAAGATTATTTTGAAACATAAAAATTAAATAATGAAAGCAAAAGTATCCCTTATCTGTACGCTTTTTTTGTTCTTATCAGCAGTTGCTATTGGACAAAAAAAAGTAATTCCTAAAAGCATTATCCAACGTAGTGCATTAATCAGTAAGTACCATGACAGCAAAGATTTGTCGTCAATGCCCAAAAAAGAACTTTTGGAATTGTGCATTGAACGGGCTTCTGTAATTACCAAAACCCTTCCTTATGTTGCTTTAGCAACCAAACCTGGAGTTACTCTAGTTGATCTTGGAATTCCTGATGAGGCGGATTATCGTAAATTGCTCGATTCTCAGGAGGAGGCTACATTTACATATTTAGAAACTACCACTAATTTTCAAAGAAAAATTCTTCCTTATGCCGATAAGGATAAGCTCATTGCGGCTATTTTATTCTATGAAAACATACTAAAATCATTACACGAATTTGAGGAACAATAAGTAGTTAGATTTTTTATTTAAGTAAGACTGGTTTTTAATTAAAGCCAATTGTTTCATTTTATCCCAATGCTCATGAAAAATTTCGCCCCAACAATAGCCTTATTGCTGCTGGTTTATTGTAATGGTAATGCCCAACAAGAAAAAGGCATTATCGGATTTAATAGTTGGCTCAATAACTGGACAGAATTTAAACCGAATAAAACCGAATACAATGAGCCGAATCAAATAATAACGGGAACCATCTCCGTTGATTCTAAGTTGTATAAAAAAAATGTGTATTTGCTTTTGGGTAACGTATATGTTACGAATAAAGCCAAATTAACTATCGAACCGGGTACGGTAATTATTGGCGATTCTGAATCTAAAGCAGCACTTATTGTAGGTAAAGGGGCTTCTATAATTGCCGAAGGTACAGAAACAGACCCGATTATTTTTACATCTAACAAAAGTGTCCGCAAGGCTGGAGATTGGGGAGGTATATTATTACTAGGTGATGCACCAACCAATAAATTTGGTAGCACTTCCTCTGTGAATCTGGATTTAGATGTTGCGTTTGCTTCTTTTGGAGGGGTAAATCCCAATAGTAATTCAGGAATTTTAAGGTATGTTAGAATTGAATATGCTGGAGCCAAAGTAAAAGGGCTGGGCAATTTTGACGCCTTGTTTTTAGGCGGAGTGGGTAACCAAACTGTAATTGAGAATGTTATGATTAGCTACTCTGGAGGAAATTCAGTAGCGGCATTTGGGGGCGAATTGAATTTAAACAAATTGGTTTCGTTTAAATCGAGTAGCAATGATTTCAAATTCAATTATGGAACCCAAGTAAATATCAAAAATTCATTAGCCATTCGAGCCTCTTATTTGTTAAGTAGTTCAGGCTCTCGATGTTTGTTTGCTCGTTCGTATGACAAAAAAGAAGAAGTGGATTTCACTAAAAAAGGCACTTCGGTTACAGCAACTAATTTGACTTTTGTGAACAACAGTCAAAATATTAAATCAGATATTGAGCAAGGATTGGTTCGTGAAGCGGTTTATGTGGCTGAGAACGCTTCGGTTGATTTTAAACGATCTGTAATTTCGGGGTTTAATCCAGCAGTTGTGTTAGACGAGAAAATTTCGGTGAATGATGAAAGTTTGAAAAAGCTAAAATTTCAAGAAATGTACTTCAACCTTTGCAAAGGGAACATTTTTGTTGAGAACAATACCAACAATGAGGATTTAGAAAGTTGGTATGGCAATGCCTCTTTTTTCAACGTCTATTCTCAAGGAGAAAACATAGAAACCTTCATCGATCCATTTAATGATAAAAGACCTGATTATAGACTTAACATAGGTAAAATAACCGCCTCGAAAAATGATTAGATAGTTTTACATGCCATTTGAAAGCACAATAAATACCACCCCTTCTTTCAAAAACACTTCTTTATAAATTGATTCGAACAACCCCCAATCTATGATTTCAATTCTAAAAAAGCATGTTTTGTACCTGTTGTTTTTGGCTTTGCCATTAACAGCAACTGTTTGTGCGCAAAGTATAACACCTCAAAAACTAGTTTTTTCTAAAATTTGCGCAGGTAGTTTCAATGGTTTTGATGCCACGTTTAATTACGCAGGATTTCCTTTGGGAACCACTTTTGAAGTACAACTTTCGGATAGTTCAGGAAGTTTTGCTACTCCAATTGGAACTACAATACTATCCACTACAGATGTATCAGTAGGACAAAAAAAGATTCGATTTGCAGTACCACCAACACTCATCGGTTCTGAAAACTATAAATTGAGAGTAAAGAGCGCTACAGAAATTGTTAGTGCGCCTTTTATTAATGCGGCTTCCAACGCTTCTTTTGCGGTTTATTTTAAATCGTTTGAAAACTCTTTTTTCATTAATAAAAAAGAAAATACAGTTAGTTTGTGTGCAGGAGGCACTATTGTTTTGGCAGTAGACAATCCAACTCCTGATATTAAGACTTCCTCTCCAGTTAATTATCCCGAATTAAAGTACAAATGGTACAAGGACAATGTGCTTATCCCTGGAGCAACTACTGCTACTGTAACGATTAATGCTGCAGGAGTCTATTATTCAGAACTTGATTATGGCTCTTGTTCAGATTCTGATTTTAGTTCGAATCGAGTTACGGTAAGTCCCGCTTCTACAGTAACAGCTTCTATTTCGTCAAGTTTAGGCAATCCTTTTTGTTCAGCAAACAGCAATACTCTTTTGAGCACCGAAAAAGGAAATTCGTACCAATGGTATAAAGACAATGTGCTTATTTCTGGAGCTACTAATCAGATCTATAGCACCAATCAAGCAGGGAATTATGCTGTTGTAGTAAATTTTGGCGGTTGCGAATCTAAAGCGGCTATTACTTTACAATCCATTACTATTAAAGGCACTTTAAATGAAGTTAGTCCCATTTCCATTTCACAAGGAGCGACGAAGACCGTAACAGTAACTACTGATGCGATAAATCCGGTGTACACTTGGTATAAAAACGAGGTGCCAATACCGAATGCAACCACTACTAGTTTAGAAGTAAATGAAGAAGGAAAATACAAAGTAAAATTAACCCATCCGAGTTGTCCTGTTTCTTATGAAATACCATTTGAAATACAATGGTCTATTGATCCTTCCATTACGGATATTCCAAATTTCATTAGCCCGAATAATGATGGTATCAATGACACTTGGGCAATACCACAACAATACATCGCTGGGAATGATGTCGAAGTTAGTATTGTGAGTTCCAATGGAGAAGAAGTGCTAAAAACCAAGGAGTATTTAAATAATTGGCCTGAGAACCCATCTAGTTTAAAAGGGGGAAGTTCGGTGTATTATTATAGTATTAGTTCCCCAAATGAAACAGTTAAAAGAGGATCAATTACACTAATTCGATAAAATGAAAAATTACGTTCTACTTCTCGTCTTTTGTATTTGGCAGCCGCTTTTTTCCCAGTCGGAAGTGGAGACTTCTTTTGCATTGCCCATTCGGAATTCGTTAAAATTCAATAGATACCTCGTTAATCCAACTTTTTCTTTTGTTAGGGAGCAAGGTTCGGTTTTAACGTTTTACAATAAACGCCAATGGACTTCAGTCGATAATCCACCTCAAACCTATTTGGTAAGTTATTCAGGTAGATTTAGAGAAAATGAAGGGGTGGCTTTAGGACTGTTCCAACAAAATCAAGGGGTATTGACCACCTTTGGAGCAGTAGCTAATTTTGCACACAACATCGTTTTACAAACAGACAGTAATCTAACCTTCGGAATGAATCTTGGTTTTTATAAAAGCGGTTTAAATCGCTCTAAAATTGTAACTAATTTTCCCGATCCTATTCTTGAAACCATTCCCTCTACTTCTTTTTTTGTTCTCAATCCAGGAATTAATTACGGCACTACCTTTCTTGATTTTGGTGTGACGCTAACTAATTTTTTGGTCTACAATTTAAGCACGTCCCAACTTATTACTAATGATGCTGAAAAAAGTATTTCGGCTCATTTGATGCACACGGGTTATTTAGAGGTGGATGGTTTTTTTGATAAAAGTAAATTTTCGGCGCAACTAAAATCGGATTTTAGAAAAGACAAAACGATACTTTCTGGCTTGGCTATGTTGAGTATTCCAAACGGAGTTTGGGCGCAATTGGGGTACAATACCTTGTATGGAATTTCAGGAGGTCTTGGGGTTAATATCAGTCAGTCTATTGCTTTAGAGTATAATTATGAAAGAGGCTTGGGGAATTTTACCAATTTTGGTGCCTCACACGAAATAGGGTTCGCGTATAAATTCACTAACAGAAATTACAATTACGATGAAGATGAGCAAGGATCTATTATTCCATCGGCAGCAGATAGAGACGTAGTGTATGTAAAACCAAAAGAGGTTCAAAAACCAGCGAATCAAGAGGTCAAAACGGAACAAAAACCGATTATTCCAGCTTCAACCACTTTGGCGGAAGCCAAACCAATTAAAGATTCCATTATTCCAAGTCCACCTTTAGTCGAAATTCCAATAAAAATGGATTCTATTGCCAAAGTTCAACCTTTGGCAGAAGTCCAAATTAAAAAAGATTCCGTTGATGTTAAAACACCTCAGCCAAAGGACAGAGAGTTTGTTGCTATTGATAATTTGGCTGCCGCAGTAGAGGTGACTAAAGCAAAACAACAAGAGGTGTTGAGTCGTTTAACGGTTACCATTGCTAAAAAGGAAAAAGACCTTATAGCTATGAAAGAAGAAAATGATTTGAGCGAAAAAGGAATTTATACAGCCCCCAAACCATTTAAAAGCAGTGCGGCAGAAAATGCCGAATTGGAATTGTTAAAAACAGAATTTGCTGAAATCACAAAATTCCAAAAGGATAAAATTAGAGAATTAGAAAACGCGTATGCCGAAAAAGTAAAAAAAGCAAATACACAAGATGAATCTCTTTTGAAAACCTATTCTGAAACCATTCAAAATTTGAAAGAACAATATTTGACATCTGTTCAGACAAATACAACTTTAAATCAATCATTGAATCAAATTCAAGAGGCCACAGAAATAGAGAAAAAACGCCGCATTAAACGCGCTTCTTTTATGAATGTGGACGATCGTTTTGCACAAGATAGAGCCACTTTAAAACGAATTAAGGAAACAACTGTTTTAAGCACACTTCCTTTAGAACCAAAAGATTTTGATTCGGGAGAAGAACAGCCAGAGGTTCAAATTGTTAAAGCGGTTAAAAATGTTCCTGGCGGATATTATGTAGTGATTGCGGTGCATAACGAAGTGACCAAAAGAGACGATTTCTTAACCAAAACAGTAGCTTCGGGTCAGCCGAATGTGAATTTCTTTTATGATGCGAATTCAAGTAAATATTTTATTTACTACGATTCATTTGAAACGATTGAAGCGGCTAAAAAAGCATTAAATTCAAAAGGAAGTTTGCCGTATAATGGCAAGATGTCTATTGTTAAAATTGAAAACGAATAAATAGAAGAGGTAATAAGTATCAACTGTTTTTCAAGCCCTACAGGAAATCAGTAAATTAAAAAAATTTGATATAAATAGAATCCCAAATGAGTTTTGTAAACCGATTTAAAAACACTTTTTTATTTTTAGTAACTGTAGCAACATTATTTTGTAATGAGGGTTTTTCGCAAACAAAAAAAGTAACGTTAGCGGAAAAAACTACAATCTCTAATCCCGTAACAGGCGATTTAGTTTCAGAATGTCCAGATGACGGAACAAAAATGCCCAAAATATTTTTGTGTGGTGCGTTGGCAAGCAAACAGATATCAACAAGTTTCACTAATATCGCTTCAGTGAATTGGGAAAAATTAAATGAAAGTTCGTGCGCCGCGGTTACTAATACAAACTGTCCTAACACCAATACACTTTGCTCATGGAGTCAAGTAGGAACGGGTTCTAGCTTTACTGTTTCCGATGCGGGGCAATATAGAATCAGGGTTATTTTCTCAGATAGCAGTAAAAACACTTTTTATTTTAATGTGTATCAAAACGGATTAGACATTCCGATTACTAAAACGGATATCTATTGTGAGAAAGCAGGAGAAATTACTATTGCACAATTAACGGGTTATGAATATAGTTTGGATGGAGTTGCGTATCAATCATCCAATGTATTTGCAGTGACTGATGCTGACGATTATAAGGTACGAGTAAGAAGAAAGGAGGCTAGCGCCACAGACTGTGTTTTTGAAATTCCTGTAACAATTGCAAAGAACGATTTAGCAGTTACCCCAACAATTACCCAACCGATTGTTTCTGGTGACAAAGGCACAATCAAACTCACTGCTGCGAATGTTAGAGAACAATATTTTTATAAAATAACTCAAGGTGCTACACTTATAAATCAAGTTGGACCAGTTACGGAAAGTGAACATACATTTCCTAATTTGAATTCAGGAACCTATACTTGGTCAGTAAAGACGGCTGATTGTGATTGGAAATCGGGGGAAGTTACAATCAACTCGATTGCTCCGTTTCAAATTACTACAATTATAAAACCCATTACTTGTCAACCCGGAAGTGTCCAAGTTTCAGTTACTGGCGGAACGGCACCATACAAATATTATTTTAATGGGAATACCACCGCTGAATCATCTAATAGCATCAATGCGCCTGTTGCTGGAACTTATTCGATAAAAGTGTTGATAGTAATAATCAATCCGAACCGATATCTGTTGCTGTGCCAAGCCAACCAGCGCCAGTATATACAATTGAAAAAGTAAATGAAAATTGTTACTATCCGAATGCATGGCAAATTAAATTTAATGTCACTAACACGAATAGGAATACGATACGATACAGTATTGATAATGGCACTAGTTTTTCAACCACACCAATTTTTAAAGGACTTACAGCTACTCCTGCAGGAACTACTTTTAAAACCATTATAGAATATACCTTTGGAGGAGTTAAATGCACCAAGGCTGAGGATGTAATCATTGTTCAGCCACAATTTGGATTGTCAGCTACTGCTGGGGTCTCTGAACTAATTGGCTGTATGGCTTCTCCAGACGAAGATAAAGCTAAAATTAGGATAACCAACCCTCAAGGAGGAACCCCTCCATATCAATATAGTTTTGATAATCAGGCAACTTGGGCTACCACTACATCATGTCTTAAAACGCCAGGTCAATATGTATTTTATATTAAAGATGCATCAGGTTGTATATCCGCTTTGCCAAGCGTTACGGTTGAAAATATTGGAGTACCAACCGTTACTATTATTAATAATTCATTCAATTGCGATGGAACTTCTAATAGTACAATTGAAGTTAAAACGGCTACATCAACTTCATTTAGTTATACCTATTCTTTAGACGGAGGCCCTTTTCAAACAACATCTAGTTTTAATAATATCTCATCAGGTAACCACACATTTACAGTAAACTATCAACCGTTAATTGTACCCACTTTTAGCAATCTATTAAATGAAGATTTTGGGTATGGTGCTGATACGACTTCTCCGGGGATGAGTCCTGCCTATTGTTTTGAGAGGCAAGTTGGACCTGTTACGTGCCATGCAAATTTGGGCTGGGGTATTCAGATAAATGATGGAGAGTATGCGGTAACATCTTATATTGTATCTCCTTTTGGAGCTTGGTATCGACCTATAGATCATACTAATCTATCTATTGCAAAAGGGCGTTACCTAGTTGTTAATATACAAGGAGACAATACACGTCCTATTATTTATGAAAAAACAATTAATGACATTATACCCAATCAGCCAATTTCGGTTGAATTTTATGCCGCTAATTTATTAAGAATAGGAAGTACTCAATACAATCCTAATTTAAGAGTTGCGTTAGTAAATGCATCAGGAGTTGAGGTTGATTTTTATAATACAGGGTCAATTCCTAAAACTGAAAAATGGCAAAAATACTCGACGCAACTCAATCCAGGCAATAATACTACATTGCGATTTCAAGTTCGTTCTATTGAACAAAATCAAAACGGAAACGATGTTGCCATAGACGATATTTCGGCCTATCAAATCCCTAAATTATGTGCCGCAACTAGATTAATTAATTTTACTGTTCCAACAGGGAAGGCTTTTGATGCAAGTATAGTTAGTTCAAAAAATTGTAGCTGTGCTGGGTTAAGCAATGGCGAAATAACCATTGAAGCACAAAATTTTAATGCTACTACAGGGTATCAATATTCAAAGGATAATGGAGCCACTTGGCAAACAGCGATGACTTCACCTTTTACTATAACAAGTTTAGCTGCAGCTAATTATTCTGTAAAAGTGCGTTACAATGCAGCAGCAACGGGTGTTTGTGTGAAAACATTTCCAACAATAGCCATCACGGTACCCCAACCATTAACTACACAAGCTACCATAACCACTACTGCAACTTGTACTCGTGGAGCAACAATCACAGCTAGTTTGGTTGGAGGAACTCCTTTTTACAAGTATGAATTGTGGGATGAACTGAATACAACAAAAATACGACCTGTTCAAAATACAGGAATTTTTGACAATGTAATTCCTGGAAAATATACAGTAAGAGGAATAGATGCTAATGGATGTAGTAGTGCAGTATCGATTATAGTCGTCGCTGCTGTACCTCCCGTGGCATCCCTCAATTCGGGCTCAGACAAATGCTATGATTCAGTGAATCAAGCCACATTAAAAGTAGATGTTGTTTCTGGGACATCTCCATTTGCATATAGTTTGAATGGAGCTCCGTCTCAAAATTCAAATATTTTTACTAATATTATTCCAGGCACTTATACTATAAAAGTTACAGACAGCAATAGCTGTGAAGGAACTACTCAAAGAATTATAATAGGGAGTGAACTTAAAGCAACTGCAACTCTTGTCAAAGCTTTGGATTGTTCTTCTACACCTGATGCAACAATTAAGGTTACAATTGATGGGGGAGCAAGCCCAATTCGCTATCAAATTCTAAAAGGAAATACAATAATTAGTTCAGCCGACATCAATCTGCCAGCGGGAGACACTTCGTTTACTTATACTGTTTCTGAAGCTAATCCTGCTACATATAGTTTTAACATAATTGATGCGAATGGATGTACTAAAACTACTAATAATGTGGTTGTTAGTGCAAAAACCTCTCCTAAAATTAATTCCATAACTCAACTACAATCTATTTTATGCCATGGTTCAAGCACGGCAGCTATTAAAGTTAATTTAGATACCTCAAAAGGAATAGCGCCTTTTACTTATTCAGTAAAAAACACCACAACGAATACTAGTTTTGGCAACCAACTTTCGGGCTTAACTGCTGGAAGCTATGAAGTTACAGTAACTGACAGTAATTTTTGTACCGATAAAATGAATCCGATAATTACTGAACCCGATGAAATAAAATTTGAATATGACCATAAAGATATTACTTGTATTTCTGATTCTGGAGTTTCTAAAGGCTCTGTAATTATTGATAAAGTAATTGGTGGTATTCCTGTTTATAATTATTTTGTTACAGGAGTTAATGGATATAATAACTCTGAATTAAATAATACAGGCACTAAATCATATAAATTTGATGTAGTAGATTTTGGTTTGTACCAAATCAATGTAGTCGACAGTAATGGCTGTTCTGTATTGATACAGGATGTTAAAGTAGCTTCTCCTCCCGAGGATTTAAACATAGATGTGTCAACTCAAACTGTCAATTGTTCCACTGGAGGGACAGCTATAGTATCGGTCTCGAAAGCTAATGCGTTTAGCTCTAATGGACCTTTTTACTTTGCCATTTACAAACCAGGATTAACCTATTCAGCAGGTGATCCAGCTTGGCAATTAGCAGATGCGAATAAATCAACTACTTTTACGGGATTAATCCCTGGAGTAAAATATACCTTCATTGTGTATGATGAAACTACCAAATGCTATCATTATAAAACATCAGTTGCAGCCATTCCAACTAATTCTACCCTTGAAATAGCATCTTTAACGTATAAAAACATAAGTTGTAAAGGCAGTGCCGATGGGAAAGTGTCTTTTACTATAAAAAATAATTATTCAATTGTTACTCCTGTTTCTTATCAAGTGTATAATTCTCAATCAGTAACTCCTGTTGCTGGAGTGTCTGGAACAACATCTATTCCTGCTAACGGAACAGGTACAATTACTAATTTAGAAAAATTACCTTTCGGCAATTATTTTATATTAGTCAAAGAAGAAACAGGAGCTCTAAATGTAGGCTGCAGTATTGCATCAGGCACGTTTAATATCACTGAGTCGGCTATAGATTTAAACCTTTCCGCTACCGTTTTGAAAAACGTAAATTGCCGTGAAAATGGAGTTATAAGTGTACAAGCCAAAGACGGCACAGCGCCGTATCAATATCAAATTTCGGCAGTAAGTACACCCACTTCAAATCCTATAGACACAGGATTGATTCCGCCTCCTCCGCCATCTCCAGACGGGGTTTGGCAAACACTCAATATTTTTACGGTAAATCAAGGAGGTACTTATACAGTATTTGTAAAAGATGCTTACGGTTGTGAGAAGTTTCAAATAGTTACCGTAACCAAAGATTCTGAACCAGTTATCAATGTATCACTACTTGATCAATGCGTCAACGAAGGTCAATTTGAAATACAAATAAAACAAACTACCGCTGGGATTGCCCCTTATTATCTTAGTGTGAATGGCAGTGTTTTTAATCCGAGTGGATTGCCTGCTTATATATTGAATCAAAACTCGGGGAGCTATACTATTGCAATTAAGGATTCTAATGGTTGTACCAATACTCAAACCAAAACTATTTATAGTCCTTTAGGCTTGTCTTCAAAAGTTATTCAATTTCCAACATGTAAAACGTTTGACGGGAGTATTGAGGCAATTGCGTCAGGGGGGTCGGGTAATTATGATTATGCTATTACGGGGAGTGCTATGGCAAATGGGGCTACTTTCTCTGGATTAGATTATGGATCGCATGATTTGAAAATCACGGATAAAACAACTACTTGTCAAAAAACAATTACAATAAACCTAGAATCACCCACTCCAGTTACTGGTTTGTTGTTGACTCAAAAAGAGGTTAGTTGTCATGGAGGAAACGACGGCTCCATAACAGCAACAATTGCGACGCCATCAAATGTAATAAATAATAATCCTATTTATAAATACAGCCTTAATGGTGGAACGCCGCAAGCATCCAATATTTTTTCAGGATTAGTCAAAGGGACCTATACTATTGACGTAATTTCTGGAAGAGGTTGTGTGGCAACAGATTCAATAGAAGTTATTGAACCCGCTGCAATTGTTCTTCCAACACCAAGCGTTGTTGAATATGGCTGTAATTCGACTAATACTTTAAACAACGCATCCATTACGATTAGTGGAGTAACGGGAGGTTCGGGAACCTATACCCAGTATGAATTTATAAAAAATGGAATTCAAGTACAATTCGGTCCTAATCCAATTTATATTGAAGCTGATTTGGATGGGGGGAGCTATACAATCAATGTTTATGATGATAAAGGATGTTTAGGATCTACTACAACGAGTATTCAGCCATTTTATATTTTAAATAAAATTATTGTAGATCCAATAAGACCAATTAGTTGCAACGCTCCAGAAGAAATTCAGCTTTCAACATCGGCTATTGGAGGGACAGTTAGCACGATGGAATATTCTCTTAGTCCAATTTCAGGGAGTTTAACAGGAACAACTATTCCGTCTAATACAACAGGAAGTTTCACTGGCTTAACCGTTGGCGAATATTTGATTACAGCACGAAATACAGTAACTAATTGTTCATTACAACTTGTTCATACAGTCGAAGAACCGAACACTTTTGAAATTAGTATTGATTCGGTAGTAGATGTAAGTTGTTATGGTTCTAGTACAGGGAGTGCTAGTATAACATTAATTGATAAAACTACGCCAAGTAGAGTAGCAACATTTAGCTACCATGTCTTAGATAGTTTAGGAAATCTTGTTCTTTCTGATACAGCCCCAACAGCAGGACCAATAACTATTCCCAATTTAAAAGCAGGGGTTTATTCGGTTACAGCTAGCTTGATTAATGCACCTTTTTGTAGTGTCACTAAAAAATTCACGATTACCCAACCGACTTCAGCACTCGTTTTATCTGAATCCCATTCTGATATTACCTGTGTTGTGGGGAATAATGACGGAAAAATTACTGCTTTACCAACCGGGGGTTGGTCTGATTTTTATGAATTTAAATGGGAAAAACAGGGAATATTGTTAGAAGACTGGGGTGATGTTTCTGAATTAACCAACATGACTCACGGAGATTATATACTTTATAGTAGAGATGCAAAAGGTTGTGTGGTTTACCAATCATTGACTTTAGCTGTTCCTAGTCCAATTGTTTTGACAGTTAGTTCGGATACTACAATTCTTAGTTGTTTTGCAGACCGCAAGGCAACTATTACTACATTCAATGTGACAGGAGGCCAAGGCAGTGATTATAGGTACACACTAAATCAAATTACTCCCAATACTTTGACTTTAGGTCCTCAAATTTCTAATTATTTTAAAAATTTAGGAGCGGGAACGTATACCGTATCGGTAAATGACAATTGGTCTTGTTCTGCAAAATCAGGAACAATTGAAATTCAAGAGCCAGCAAATGTGATCCCAACATTATCTTTAAAAACAACTCCAACATGTACGGTTGCAGCTCAATTAGATTTGCAAATTTTTGGAGGAACTCCTCCGTATAGTTTCAGTGCAGACAATACTGTTTTTAATTCATTTTCGGCGGC
>JACCEA011137594.1_pt1 | contig 13223 bp, 21 predicted proteins | sample 7449851 | NCBI WGS metagenome assembly JACCEA01 (sample SAMN15323453, study PRJNA562643) | freshwater metagenome | isolation source: river surface water | place: USA:Blue River Watershed | collected 2017-08-18 | reverse complement strand
ACCTTAACAGCACCAACCCAATCATTGATACCAACACCATAAACCAAACTCCGCTTTCTACCCATCTCACACCCCCACCAAACCTGAATTTGCATAATACCACCTAACCCACTTGTACCGTAAAGGTGTTTTTAAGTGAGTTGTTGCTTTTCCTTTCCTATCGTAACCCACCCAATCAACATATGTCACAATAGCTTGTGTTCCGTTTGGATAAGTCACCACCTCATCCCATTGTCTTGTGACGTAGTTGGGCTTCCTATACATGATTGGCAGGTACATCAAACAACCTCCTCTTTAACAACTTTTGCATTGGCAACTTTCTGTTGGTATTCAACATAAGCAACCTTGCATTTCTTGATCAAGTCCTCGACCTCTTCAAAAGACCGATGCTCAACGTCTAACTGACAGTGCAACAGTCGATCACGTCCATTTACTTGATAGTCCATGTAACTTGCATCTCTGAATTTGTCAATGTTCGCACCACCAACTTTGAAACGAACACTCCCGTCACCATACGTTCGCTTAATAACATACCACTTATCAGGATTGCCAGAAGTCAGTTTTAGGTATGCGCCACTACAAACTGGGTAGAAGAACCATTTCCACAAGTACCAAACCATGTATGCCGCCACAACAACCATCGCACCGATTAGGATTTCCATTGTTCATCCACCTTGTTAAAACCTTGAGCCATGTAATACCAAACACCCGTCTTAGAAGCACCTCTGTTTGCATTGGCACTAACTGAGTGTGGCAACCTGTGGTCAAAAATAACCAGACTACCATCCTTGACAACTGCCTGTCTGCAATTCTCCCCATGCACAAACACTATACTACCATTGACCTTCGGAAACCACACTACAGACATATCCGCATCAATGCTATCCTCGTGCTGAATAACTGGTACAGTCATCTTGCCACCAATGATGCTGTCATCAATGCTTGGTGTAATAGAGTATTTCTCTAGCAGGTATGTGGTGATTTCTTTAGGCCAATCCAAATCAGATTTCCTTGAAAACGTGTCCATGTTTTGAACATTGCCAAGTTGTTTGATCAGCGACTTACTTGGTTTAAAATTCATTGCAACAACCCCTCTTTGTAGGCCATACCATTAGCTGTCACTTGATCAGTGTCAGCCACCATAAACATTAGCACCTTTCCACTGTTAGGTTGCTTCATTGGTAGCCACCCATCATGTACTTTCATTAAATGTTGAAATGCAAATGCGAGAGCTTTATCTGTCACATCCGTACCATCTGACAGGTAGATACGGCTGTTAAGTGGGTTGATTCCCAAGTCAATCTTTTTTGTTTTGCTCATTTCAACTCTCCTTTCAACGCTTTCAAACACTTTTCCAAACCTTCGACTGAATTGCCGACTGGTGCATCAGGGTTTAGTAAAACACCAATCCAATATTCACACTCTTTCATCACATCTTTGCAATCCTCGAGCACAGACTGAATGTGACATGGGCTGCATGTTGTGGCGATGAGTTCTGCATCAAAGTTGGTAATCCCCTGTGGGTTGTTCAGCTTCACGATTAAGCTCCTTAGCTTGTTTCGGTTGAATTACTTTATTTGAAAAATAAAATGCTGTCAACACATTTTTCCAACAAAGATAAGTTGCACCAACAAATGTTCACACTTACCATGAGCCTTATCAATCACTCAAGGAACACCTTTATGCTCATCACCATCCCAAACACAGCCATGACTTCTGGTTTTGACAACTTCATGGATGAAATTGTACGGCAGCTTGCAGAACAAGTCCCTCCAGTGGGAGTTGCTTCTGAAGACATTGGTTACATGCGAGCCATCAATTTAACACGAGTCCAGAACTTTTTGGGTCGTGTGAATACAGGTTTAAATATTGCAGGGTATGCAACACTGACACCTCTTGAAGGGTGTGAGTTGAACATGACAGAAAACGAATGGCTTAATATTATTGTTGAGAAAATAAATGCCGCAGCCAGTGAGCAGCAGTAACATAACGCATACAATTACAACTTGACCGATTTGTCTTTCAAGCTTATATTCACTTCTACAGCAAAAAGAAGTAAAGACTTTTCATGCAGTGTTGATGCAGACCTCCTCTAGCACGCACTGTTTTGCTCCAGCCGACTCCCTCCTCGTCGGCTTTTTAACGCGGGATAGCTCAGTCGGTAGAGCAGTGGACTCATAATCCATTTGTCGTTGGTTCAAGTCCAACTCCTGCTACCAAATTCACTCAACCGCAAGAAGTTATAGCAGTCCTGACAAGTGTGTCAATAGACACAAAGACTGAGATACACATGCAATCAGCATGTTGTTGGACTAAACTAGGGCGGAATGTTCTTGTCATTTAAACATTGAAGGCGGATAGTGCTTTTGCATTAACTGGAAACAGCTTGCGACCTTCTTGAGTAAATCAACCGTGTCTAAGTCCCCACTGTTGTAAAACATTATTGGGAGCAGTGTTCCGCCACTACAGTGCGGATATTCTGATGTACCATGAGTACAAACAGTGACGACACCAGAGATTGTGTTAGCTTACCCACCCAAGCCTAGACAGACCTGCGAGCTTAATTGCTTCCCCTGAATGCTCAAATCGTGGTGGCCTTTATGTGTCCACAACCTCTGCCTTGTACGTTGTGGATTTCTTTTTGAGCTTGCCTTTTGGCAAGTATTTAGCACTACCGTCGGCTGCCTTTTAGGTAAAGATTGTATCTGCGAAACGCCCACACCCTATGTACAACAGGGTGTGGCTATCTGGAGTGTAGGGCGCAGTGGTGCGCAATCGGTCTTGAAAACCGACCCACTGGAAACGGTGATAGTTCGACTCTATTACACTCCTTTCAAATATGGAACATGAACTAGCTAGGTGCTAGGCTTTCCTGCTAAGAAATGCGACTCTACTGGGTTGTGATTCGATTTCACCGTGTTCCGCCATATTCATCGTCACACCCGTTCCTCGCCTATCCTTTTCAGGTGTGACCAACACCAAAGGAGAAGCATCATTCTTTCCGCAACAATCTGCCTAGCAATGGCTATCTACTACGAAGCTCGTGGTGAATCAATAGCGGGACAACAAGCTGTAGCTGAAGTTGTTCTCAACAGAGCTAACAAGTCCAATCAAGCCATCTGTGAAGTTGTATTTGAGCCTCACCAATTCAGTTGGACTAGATACACAACATCCCCTCCACCAAACAATCCATCATGGCTCACAGCCAAGATGATTGCTAAAGAACAGCTTCTTGCTCAATCAAACCACACCAACGGTGCAACATATTTCCACGTTGGAAACAAGGCTCGATTCAACAAGAAACTGAAAGCCAAAATAGGCGCACATGCCTTCTATTAATTTATTTGGAAAATAAAATGAGTGAGCTAGACAGCATCCCAATCGTTGATAAACAACCGACAAAGTATGCCACAACAAAAACACTACATCGCCAACTATCAGCACAAGTACACGCCGCAATGGATTTGTTTGTTGAGGTGATGAACGACAAAAGGATTGAATTAAAACATCGTTTGTCTGCTGCTCGTGATGTAGCCAATTACTACATCAAACTTGATGGTATGAACAATGAAGCCGTCCTTCAAGAGCAAACCAAACGGATGAATGCATTGCGTATTAACCGAATGGTTGATGACAATGAGCGCGCTCGTAATGCCACTAATGGCAAGATTGCACCCCCTCCAAACGCCCTTTCTTTTGATATTGAAAAACCAGAGTCGTATAGCTAACCTCTGGTAAAGAGGACTTATGACGAACAGGTTTGCTCCAATCAGTGAGCCACAAAAGCAATACCTAATGTCAAACGCTTCCATCACCGTGTTTGGTGGTGCTGTTGGTAGTGCCAAATCATACGGCTCACTTTTGCGCATGTTGCGGTGGGTAGGTGATAAGCATTTTGTAGGAGTGTTCTTTCGTAAGAATGAGAGTACACTTAGGTCATCTGGTGGGTTATTTTGGGATGCAGTTGAGCTTTATCAAACTTTTGATCCTCGTGTAACATACACAACAAAGCCGATGGTGATTAAGTTCCCAAGTGGAGCTACCATTAGCTTTATGGGCATGAAGGATGATCATGACAAAGAAAAGATTCGTGGTTTGCAGTTCAGTGCCGCAGTCGTTGACGAAGCCAACCAAGTAGCTCCTGATCATATTATGATGATCCAGTCTCGGTTGCGCACAAAAGCCAACATGATTCCAAATCTAGCTTTGACATGCAACCCAAACCCTGATCATGTCATTGCTAAGTGGGTTGACTGGCACTTATATCCAAAAGGCACTGTCCAGTTTGATAAGTACACAGGTCAAGATGTTGATATTGGTGGTCGAACCGATCAATCAAAAAACAACACAATTCGCTATGGTGTACAAGTTAATGGTGAGTATGTTTTCTCTGAAAGCAAGCAAGAGCTTGTTGAAAAATATCCAGACATTTGCGCACAGATCCCTCCAATTACATTCACCTACATTGGTGCAACAATTTTCGATAACCCACCGTTGCTAAAGAATAACCCTCAGTATTTATCCACGCTGATGAACCTTCCGCGTCTACAGCGCGAGCGTGACTTGTTTGGTAACTGGTGGGCTGTTCCTGAAAGCGCGGGTTATTTCAAGCGCGACTGGTGTGGAGACCCCATTACCCACCCACCAATGAACATGAAAGTAAAACGTGTTCGCGCATGGGATTTGGCAGCCTCTGAAAAGAGTGAAACTAACGCTGACCCTGACTACACTGTTGGTGCATTAGTTAGTCGCACCTCGACAGGTCAATTCTTTGTAGAAGACATTATACGCTTCCGTAAACGTCATGGTTCAGTAATTGACTCTGTGATTGAGGTGTGTAAGCGCGACAAGGAATACTACGGGAACGTTGATACCATCATCCCACAAGATCCTGCTGCCGCTGGAAAGATTGCCGCCCAATATATTGTCAAAGAACTCGCAGCTTCTGGCTTTGGGTGTCGCTTAGATAAAGTTGGCAACCGAGGTAAAATGGAGCGAGCAAAACCATTCTTTGCTTTGAGTGAAGCGGGTTCTGTATCATTTATTAAAGCCGACTGGAATGATTACACATTTTCCGAATTAGAGGCTTTTGATGGGACTGGTAAATCTGGTCACGATGACATTCTTGATGCAATAGCATCGGGTATTAACTTCCTAGCCAAAAACAAAACCATTCCTGACTTCAACTTAGAGGTGATTACCAATGGCTGATCAGCCTTCGAAAGCAAAAGCTTTAGCTATCGAAGATGGTTGGAGTGGTCTGAATCTTACATCAGGTAGGATTTATGAGGAAAGTCGCTCTGCACTTGTGTTCCCTCAGTCATTGTACACTTATGACCAGATGGCTCAGAACGTTGCAATTGCATCTGCACTGAACGCACAGTTTGTCATTGCATCACGCGCACCATTCTACATCGAACCATTCAATCAAACAACCCATCACAAAAACCTAGCAACATTCTTGGAAGAATGTATTCATGACATGGAACATAGCTTTTACGATTATATTCGTGAAGCACTGTCATTCATTCGCTACGGTTTTAGCCTGAATGAAATTGTTCTTCGTGAGCGTCGTCCTGAGAACGGCAGCAAATTCAAAGATGGTAAGTGGGGTATTCGCTGCCTACCATCCCGATCACAGGCTTCTGTTTACAAGTGGAACTGCGATGAATCAGGTAGAAAGCTAACATCCGTCACTCAAAAGGTGAAAGTAAGCAGTGACAGTATTTCAGCCACAAAAGAAATTACCATTCCAATGTGGAAACTATTACATCACAGAGTTGACCCATATAAAGGCAACCCTGAAGGTGTTAGCCCACTGAATGCTTGCTACCATGCTTGGCGTATGCTTCAAAAGCTGCATGACACAGAGCTTATCGCAACAGCTAAAAACCTTAATGGCATCCCTGTTTTCAGCATTCCTGCTGAGTATATGACTGATGACGCAACTGATGGTCAGAAGCAGACATACAACAAGATCAAGGAAATGGGTAAGAACACCAACAACGGTGAACTTGCCGTAGCCGTACTGCCATCTGATAGGGATGATAACGGAAACAAGATTTTTGATTTTGATATTGTCAACTCCTCTGCATCAAACATCTCAGCACTCAACCCAATCGTACAGCGTTACACCAACGAAATCTTCCAAGCCCTGTTTGCCGATGTTTTGCAAATGGGTACTGACAAGGGTGGCAATTACAACGTAGTTGATAGTAAAGCTACCATGCTTGAGATCATCGTTGAAGCTCGCCTTCGTGAGATTTGTGAAGTGTTCAACACCAAGCTTATCCCTGTATTGTGGGAAATGAACGGATGGGACAAGACAAAAACTCCAAAGATTCGCTTTGGTGATTTGAGCCGTCCAAACCTTGAAACTTGGGCTAAAGCTGTTCAGCAATTGTCTGCAACCAACAACCTACCTAAGACACCAACTGTTATTAACAAGGTGTTGGAGATGTTGGATATTGACTACCGTGTAGCTGACAACCTCACAAAAGATGAGCTTGACGAGTTGCTTGGTGTCAACGATAAGATGCAGTCTAGGTCTGGTGATGGGCTGAACAAAAAAGGAAATGGCACTTCTGACGAGGTTTCGCCATTAGACGAATCAGCCGATAACTTGAGTAACAAATAATGGCACATTCACTTTTCCGCTTGACGGAACGGCTTTGTAATAAGCCACAACTTATCGCCCCTCAGAAACTTGCAGTTGTGGTTGACTACCTTTTCAATCGTAACATTGGCAACGTAGAGATGAAACTTGACAGCAAGCCTGTTGAGAAGCGAGAGCCAACTTACAACCAAGCCTATAAGTCTGGTCTGTTACCAATTGTCGGATCACTCACAAACATCGAGTATTACTCTTGGTGTGACGACTCAACATCTTATGAAGGTCTTGTTGGTGACACTGAACGGTTGATTCAACTCGGCGCACAAACCATTGTTCTTGATATTGACTCTGGTGGTGGTGAAGCCTATGGGTGTTTTGAAGCTGCCAACCGTGTACGACAACTTGCAGACGATGCTGGTGTAAAGATCATTGCTTATGTTGATGGTTCTGCCTATTCAGCAGCTTACGCTTGGGCAGCAATTGCTGATGAAGTGGTTGTCAATCCAATGGCAGGAACAGGCTCAATCGGCGTTGTCGTACAGCTATGGGATGTAAGTGAAGCAATGGCTAAGGAAGGTTATAAGCGTGTGTTTGTATACGCTGGTGACTCAAAGATTCCTTATGATGCTGATGGTAAATTCCGCGCTGACTTCATTGCTGAAATCCAAGAAAGCGTTGACGAATCTTACGAGATGTTTGTTGACCATATTGCATCCCATCGAAGCATGAGCCGTGACGCAGTCAAGGCAACCCAAGCAAAAACCTTCAACGCCAACAAGTCTTTAGAGCTTGGTCTGGCTGACAAGATTATGACGAAACAGGAATTCTTAGATTATGTCTTTGCTTAAAGGATGGCTTTCTAAAGAAAAGCCTGTTGAAACAATTCAACAACCCGTAGAACAGGAGGCTTCAATGCCTGATGTACAAGAACAGGCAACCCAAGCCTCGCTACAAGCGGAATTGGACAAGCTCACTGATCAAAATGCAGAGCTTACCTCTAAATTGGCTAATGCTACCGCAGCAGCAGAGAAACTGCAAGCTGACTTGGATACTGTTCAAGCTGAATTGTCAGGTTTTAAAGCAGAAGCGTTTGCCACCACTCGCAAGCAAACCCTTTCTAAAGTTTTGGCAGAAGATAAGGTTGAAGCAACATTTGAAGCAACCAAGTCTTTGGATGATTCTGCATTCGCTGTAATTGTCGCCAACTACGAAACAACCCAAGCCGCTCTGACTACCACTTGGTCTGAAGTTGGTCAAACTGAAGCTGACGCTGAAACTCAAGACTACGACTCACAGTTAAAAGCAGCCGTCAAACAAAAAACTCAACGTAAAGGTGTTAAATAATGGCAAGTATTGCAACTCGTGGCGGTGTACGTCTGGGTCACATTCTTCAGTGGGAATTGAAAGAAGGCTCAAACCACTCCCGTAAAACCATTACCATCAATGAAGCAGCAGCCAAGAGCTACGTCATTGGTGAAGTATTGGGTAAAGTGACTGCAACTGGAAAGTACAAACAGTTTGATCCAGCAGCAAGCGACGGCAGTCAAAACTTTGCAGGTATCTTTATTGGTACTGACAATGCTCTCGATCCAGATAATCTCACCGTAGCAGCAACCACCGACACCAGCGGTGTGATTGTGTTCCGTGATGCAGGTGTTGGTAAACTTTATCTGCGTTGGGTTGCAGGTGTAACCGCCCCTCAAAAAGCAGCAGTTTACGCTCAAATGGAAGCGGCTGGTTTCACTGTCATTGATCAATTGGTATAAGGAATAAATAAAAGATGATTACTCGTCAACTTAACAACGTCAACCGTCTGATTGACTGGACAGATGAAATCAACAACATTGACTCCAGTTTTGGTTTCATTGTGAACAGCGGCTTATTCAACGCTAAAACCACTTCTCAAGACGCTATCATGTTTGAGAAAAGTGATTACAACACCGTGTTAGCTCGCACCACTTCTCGTCGCGAACGCAACACTCAGAAACAAAGTGCCCGTACCAGCAAAATGTACGCATTGGCTCTGCCTTACGTCAACGTGCAAGACAAAGTTGTACGAGAAGATTTGCAGGGCTATGTACAACGCGGCACTGAAATGACTCCTGAAACCGAAGGTGCAGTCATTGCAGAGAAAATGGAAAAGATGCGTCTAACTTACGACCAAACCCGCGAGTTTATGGCTCTCTCTGCCGTCAAAGGTTTGAGCGTTGATGCTGACGGCAATGTCATTGCGGATATGTTTGACCAGTTTGGTCTTACTCAAGAAGTCATCCCTTGGACTCTTTCCGATCCAAACTTTGACGTAATCAAGGCTTGCCGTGAACTGAAAACCAAGTTAACCAAAGACCTTCGCACTGGCGGTACTATCCGCGCTATTGAAGTGATAGTTGGCGTTGATTTCCTTGATGCAATGGTTGCTCATCCACAGGTTGTTGCTGCCCACTACGCATACGCAATGCCTGATCGTGCATACTACATGGACGGTGGTGCTACTTACCAACAGTTCGGTGTTCAGAACGTGTTCGTATTTCAGGGTATTACCTTCATGACTTACGACGCAACTTTCAACATTGATCAAGGTGATGGCACTTTCGATATTGTTGATGCTGTTGCTCCAGAAGAAGGTCACACCATCATCCGTGGTGTAAATGACCTGTTCCGTGTTTACTACGGTACTAACAACAAGCTGTCTGGTGCTAACCAACAAGGTTCTCCAGTGTACATGCACAGCTACCGTGACGGTCGTGACTATGGTATTGACTTGGAGATGGAGTTCAGCCACCTCTACTTTGGTACTCAGCCACAGACTCAGAAAAAACTGGTACTGGCTTAACAATTGGGGGCGTTCGCGCCCCTTTTTGCTTTCTTACAAGAGTGACTTGTGAAGGTTGCTGTTTTAAGAAAGGAGAGAATAATGAGCTACACTAACAACCCATCAAGCAATCCTGTTGATGCATTACGTCTTGAAATTGGTGATATAGACAGCGAATATCCGCTCCTTGATGATAATGCATACGCTTACTACCTCACCAAATATCCAAATAATTTCCGCCAACAATGGATGGCTGCTGCACAGGCAATCCTGTTTACACTAAGTCGCTGGACTCGTGAACGCACAGGACAGATTGAGGTGTACGGTAATGAAGCATACAAACAGTACGCTGACGCATTGCAGATGAAGCTGAAAAATCCGTCACTAAATGGTGTAAACCCTGTCTGTTATTTTGGCGGCGTTGAAGTAGTTGACAAGCTTGAGAACTTCACCAATCCATCTATCACAGACCAACCTCACTATCGCGGACAATCTGATGGTATGGTGGACAGCTTCTTTAAGCGTAAACTCTTCACAGATGGTACTGTCGAGGAACAGAACGAATATCCACTCACTAAAGACAGGTTTGAAATAGATGAGTGAAGATAAACCCACAGTGACACGCTCTCGCAAAAGACAGCATCAACAGTCAGGGAAGGGAAGACCAAAAGGTAATCTCATCCCAAATCTGACCATCGAGTTTGACACAACCATCCTCAAAGAAATCAAGAGTACGCTTGGTGCTATTGTTACCTACGAGATTGAGTGGGGCATCCTTAATGGCGAAACCTACCCAGACGGAAACCCTGTTGCTGACAGGATGCACAAACATGAATATGGCTTGCCTATAAAAATGCCTGACGGCTCTGTCAAGCAATTACCACCTCGACCAGCCTTCATGCAAAGCATATTGCGCGAAGGGAGAGGTGAAGCACAAACCAACTCATTATTGCTTTTTCAAAAAGCACTCAGCAATGAGAAGATCGGGAAATTTAGGCAGTGGATTGCTGCTAACATGGCACAAACCGTAAAGAACGAAATTGATCGACAACAATTCAAAGAGCTTTCAGAGGTGACTGTTGCTAAGAAAGGTCACGACACCATCCTAAAAGACACCGAGAAGATGTACGACTCAATCACAGGAAAGTCTGTTCGCAAGAAGCAACCCAAGAAGGATAGTTAATCATGAGAAGCCCTGCCTATCGTCGAACAGGACGAACCTGTTTCACCGTAACAAGAGATAGTGTCGGTGGGGAGTGGATTGACGGTGAGTGGTACGAAGCCATAAAAACCAATGTCCAATTGTTGGGTAATATTCAGCCTTCACTGAATTGGAATCAAATGCAAACCCTCGATGCAGGGGAGCGAACCAAACAAGCCATTGCCATTTATTGTAATGGTGAGTTGTACATGGCATCAGAAGGGCTTACCCAACCAAGAAAGGCAGATATTGTGCATTGGGACGGGTACGAGTGGGAAGTGGTTCGAAGTATGACTTACAAAATGGGTGTTCTCGACCATTGTGAAGCAATTGCCTTTAGGAAGGATGATGTATGACAATAGAAACCTCCTTAATACAAGCATTGCAAACCCTTCTTCCAACTCACAAATTCATCCTTGCACGCAGAAATGGTGTACAACCAAAATCAGTCTACTGCCTTGTTACACTTCTCAATGAAAAACAGGTTGGCAGGATTGATGAGACATTGTTCTTAGATAATGATCAACAAGAGATGCGTGAAACGGTCGAAGCTGTTGTTAGGCTCACCTATTATGGTGACAGTACATCCACAGCATACTCCGATGCAAAACATTGCAAGTCAACTATTCGAAGCAGTGTTGGTCGATATACACTAAGTCAAAACGGTTATAGTCTGCAAAACATCACAGACGTGACACAAGCCAGTTCCATGATGGACACCAAATTGTACACTGCGAACACCATCGACCTAACCGTACTAACAGTTGAACAAACCTTTATCGCCCTTCCTTCTATAGATGTCGCCACGATTACTGGTGAATATTCAGAGGCAGACGGTGTTCATCAAGTTACAACAATATTAGAGTTTTGAAATGGCAGATACAATTAGAGTTGGTAACTTACCAGTCGCCTTCGAATCAGATATTACTTCTGATGATTATTTTTTGGTTATTGATGGTACAATTCTAAAGCGAATTCAACGAGACGAATTGTACGCACAAATTGCCATTGCCGCCAAAGGCGATAAGGGTGACACAGGCGCTACTGGTGCAACTGGTTCTGTCGGCGCTACAGGCGCACAAGGCATTCAAGGCATTCAAGGATTGACAGGCGCAACTGGTGCAACTGGTGCAACAGGCTCTCAAGGCGCTCAAGGTCAGAAAGGCTGGAGTCCAATCCTTGCCATTGTGAGTGACGGAACAAGACGTGTTATTCAAATTGCTGACTGGACTGGTGGGCAAGGTACAAAACCAGCCACAGGTCAATATATTTCATCAGCAGGATTGACATCAATCATTGAAGATGCTGTTGATATTCGTGGCAGTCAGGGATTGCAAGGGATTCAAGGTGTTGCTGGTGCAAACGGGGCAGATGGTACTGATGCTAACCAAATAGATACAATAGCTCACTTGACTGATAACAGTATCAGGATTACATTTACTGACTTGACGACAAAAGACTCTGACCCTCCAAAACGACTAATTGGATGGGCTTCTTATCAAGACAGTGCTTACACATCAGGTAGCCCATTGCTGCTTGGTGACGGTGTAAAAAGCACCCTACCAAACAATGCCGCAACATCAAACGCCACATATATTCCCGATGGTGTCACCTCATTCTACAACAATGGTACTCAAAAGATAACACCATCTACATTAGGTGATGATTATTTGCTGAACATTAGCTTCATTGCAACACCATCTGCATTAAATATGTCGTTGCTATACGGGCTTGACATTGGTACAGGAACAGATGCATTTCAAGGTACTATTGACCTACCTCGTGCAGCAGGTGTACCCATCCCCATCACACTTGTTATTCCATGCTACGCCCTAGCCAACTTTATTTCCAACGGTGGGATAGTTAAACTGACACCTGCTGGTGGCAACGTTCAAATCCACACCATTGACTTCACGATTCGACGATTGAGTACAGGATAATGAAGATTTATAGAACCAATGGCTTTGTTGTATTAGAAGATGTTGGTTCTTACTTGGTCAATCAACTCCAAGCTGAAAGCCTGACGAATAAAACCCGTATCTCTCAAATAGGTGTTACAAAGAACGACTTGTTCATTGAGTGGTTTGATGTCCTAGATGAAAATGGTGTGCAAGTTGCGTCCACCCAGTCCGAAGCCTTCAGCTATATTGAGTCCATTATTTATGGTAGTCCTGCTTCGGATGTATCGAAAACAGCTACTGTCAATTTCACCCCTCCAGCCGCGCACTTTCACAAAGCAACAGTTGTTGATGTGGATGCACTAGAAGGACAAACATTTATTTTTCTTCAAAAATACAATGACGGTGAGGCGGAGTGGAATGCTTTAGTTGTAAATGCATATTGCTTCATTGATGGTGAAATCGACCTTTCTGTCCATGCACCCACAGGACTCTTTGTTGGTGAATACGAATTTGAGTACAAGGTGCTATAATGCCAGTATTAAATGATTTAACAGGCGCACCCATTGGTGTATCAGGAAATCCACTACACACAACAGGTGATGTCTCATTAAGTAGCTCCACGCTAACTGATATTGAGACTATCATTGCTGAAAACCAGACTGGTTTAACTGACAGTGAGCTACGTGCCGCACCTGT
>JACCEA011324731.1_pt1 | contig 13225 bp, 10 predicted proteins | sample 7449851 | NCBI WGS metagenome assembly JACCEA01 (sample SAMN15323453, study PRJNA562643) | freshwater metagenome | isolation source: river surface water | place: USA:Blue River Watershed | collected 2017-08-18 | reverse complement strand
GACTCTGCGCCTGCTGTATCCCAGCTGTGGTATATAGGCCGGAGCGCAGCAAGAAGCCGTCCCCTTTCACACTCTTCAGTGTATGGTGTATCAGATACCAACATAATGTAAAACAAAAAGAGGAAGGAATAGAAGTAATAATAAGCCACATAACTCACTATTGATTTGCTAAACTCGTTTCTCAGATCTTTTCTCCTCCCGTTTTGAGAATATGAGTGCCAAAACAAAGTTTTCTTCTGCTCACGTGCGCGCTATGGTTTGTATCTTCTCATATTCACTTCTTCTTGTACTGTGATTCTAACTTCCCACTTGATCTACAGGTCAGATGTGTCAGATCCAGTTGCTTGGGGAAGCGCGTTGCAAACATTTATGACATCTCAGACAAGATGTACATTTTTAAGTTCAATTCAACTGGAGGGGAGAGATTGTTTCTTGTTCTGGAATCTGGGGTTCGCTTTCATATGACGAAGTTTTCTCGTCAGCATCACAACCAACCCTCTCCATTTGCAATGAAGCTTCGAGGCTTGTTTGGGACTAAGAAGTTGGAACAAATTCAGCAGCTTGGTTTTGATCGTGTGGTGTTGATGCGTTTCGGCAGTGGAGACTACATCAACTACGTTTTGTTGGAGTTGTATGCTGGGGGAAACATTGTTGTTACGGACGAAAACTTCAAAGTTGTTGCATTATTACGTTCTCATCAATTTGCAGCAGATGTGAATCTTCAAGTTGGCGAAATTTATCCAATGGCCCATGTGACGAACATTGCAGACTCCGTAGCGTCCTCTGACAGTGTTTTTAATGGCCCTTTTGCTAGTATTCAAAGTTTTCATCAATGGATAAGAGAAAGACTTAATCAAGAATTGTCAGTTTCTTCCGCTGATGATGCACCCCAAGGTGCAAAGAGTAAAAGAAAGACTAGGGTTCCAAATCTACGACAAACGATGCTCCATAAAACTAGTGGGGTGAGTGATTTAGGAACCGATGTCATCGAACATGTTTTGGTCCAAACGGGAGTTGGTGCAAACATAAAACTTGCCCAAGCCCTCGAAATTAATGAGCAAACGTTTACTAGCATAGTGAACGAGTTGATAAAAGCCAAAGGATTGGTAGAGTCCCTCGATCAAGTTGATGGTGAGGGCTTCATCATTTACAAGGACTTGGGAGATGATAAACGAGAATATATGGAATATTCTCCATTTCTTCTATCCCAGCATCAAGACTCTAAAATAATGAATTTTCCTTGTTTCTCCGATGCAGTTGATGATTACTATTATAAACTTGAGGATCAAAAGGCTCAACAAGCTGCTGCTGCAGAGGCCGAAGCTATCAAGAAAAAGTTCCTGAAAGTCAAGGAAGATCAAGAGAAGATGATCGAAAATTTGCAGAGACAGCAGATGGTAATGGAACTCTCTGCTAGAATAGTTCAAGCCAGAGCTGAGGATATTGATAAGGTTTTCTTAGTCATCAATAGCTTTCTTGATTCTGGATTGTCTTGGGACGAGATAGAAGATACTGTTGAGATTGAACAAGCTAGAGGAAATCCAATCGCTGGTTTGATATCAAGATTAGAGTTGAGCGACAACAAAATATTTCTAAAGTTTTCAAACTCTGAAGTTTTCGAACAGTTTTGTGATGAAAATGAAGATGGAATACTGTCTTCGCTGTTAGATGATAATCTAGGATTTTTAGAGATTGCAGTAGATTTATCTCTGTCAGCACACGCTAATGCTGCTAAAATGTTTCAATCTAAAAAAGCTGCTTCACTTAAGGAGAGCAAAACTATCAAGAATGCTATCCAAGTAACAAAATCAATGGAGGAGCAAACCATGAAAAAGCTAGAAACTATCAAGCTATCTACCTCGATCAAAGCTATGCGTAAGGTATTGGGGTATTTATTTCTTCTTATGATATAATCTTCAACCATTTATTTTTAATTTTAGGTGCATTGGTTCGAAAAGTTCAATTGGTTTATAACTTCAGAAGGGTTTCTAGTCCTGTCCGGGAAAGATGCACAACAAAATGACTTACTTTTTCGCCGTTACCTACGAGAGAGTGATATTTATGTTCATGCAGATGTTCATGGTGCCTCCTCTTGCGTCGTTCGTGCCAAGCGTCATAATCCTGAAAATTTAGACAACCCCAATGTTTCATCTTCTAATCAAAAGTTTTATGTTACCCCATTGGCAATTCAAGAAGCTGGTGCAATGGCAGTATGCAGATCTAGAGCATGGACTGCTAAGTTCACCGCGTCGGCCTATTGGGTAAAGGCCAGTCAAGTCTCTAAAGCCGCACCAAGTGGTGAGTATTTAACGACTGGTGCATTTATGATCTATGGTAAAAAGAATTATTTACCGCCCATGCAATTGGAGATGGGGTTTGGTATTATGTTTCGATTAGATGATGAATCTGTAGGGCGTCATTTGAAAGACCGGAAAATCCGAAGTTATGATTTTGATGAGGTAGCTACTATTGATGAGTCTTTATCCAGATATGACCTCAATTTATGTACCAATGACGAATTCAGTTCGGCACTGAATGGTGAAATTGAGGAATGCGATGATGGGCCATCAGTTGAAGAATCTGATACAATGTCTTGTAGACTCACCAGTTCTGCGAGGTTACTTGAAATCTCCAAGGATTTCAATGAACCCTCTGTTGAGTGTAATAGCATTGCAGAGATAGATTTTCACAATCGTGGCACATGCGAAGCGGATGGTGACGATAATGATATTGTTGAAAATGATGTTGAAGACGAATCTGTACAGGAGGAGCGTGATGAAAACCAAGCAGTCAAAACCACCACGTTTCAAGATAACATGAAACACCGACGTTCTTGTGAGAAAAAAGATTTATTACAAACGGAATCCACTAATAAAACTAACAAGAAAAAGGTTTTGAATAAGAAGAAGGCAAAGAGGTATGCCGAACAAGATGATGATGATCGTGAGCTGGCAATGATGGTTCTTGGTCATCGCTCCAAATTGACAGGAGAAACGCTTGAAGATCGACGAGTAAAGGAGGAAAAGGCGAAGGAATTAGAAGACATTAAAAGGAAACAAGTTAAGGCGGGGATAAGTTTTGTCAAAGGAAATTGGGATAAAGCTATGGCATTGCTTTCGGATGAAGTTCGTAATGCCTTGTTGACTTTAGTTGACGAAGGGAAGCTTAAGACAGGAGAAATAGAAGATAGTGATCTACGGATGTTGTCTACTTTTTCTAATGAACAAGCGCTCGATATTGTAGGGATTTTTGCAAATGACGATAAGTTTTCGGTGGTAAAAAATAAGAGTGGGTTGCTGGGTGCGATCATGAGAAGAATTTCCCGAGAAATAGAGAATAGTAAGATTGTATTTGCTGAGAATCGCAGGAAAGACAAGGCACTTGAGGTAGATGGTGAGCACCCATCGATGGTACTATCATCTGAAGAACAAAAGGAAATTAAAGCAATTCAAGAAGAGGAAGGTATTCTTGAAGCAGAGGAAGGAAAACAGGCAGATGAAACAGAAAAATTGACTGGTGCTCCCGTTCCGGAGGATGATTTGCTGTATGCCATACCTGTATGTGCCCCATATGTTTCGTTGCAGGGTTTCAAGTATAAAGTAAAATTAACTCCTGGCCCCATGAAGAAAGGTAAGGCCGCGAAACTTGCGATCGACTTGTTCATGAAATCGAATGAGCTAAAAGAAAAGTCTCTAATGAAGGGTTTTACTGATAATGAGCTCGTATCTGCAATGATTGGTGATGTAAAAGTTTCCACTCCAGGATTGCAGCAGCATCAAAAGCAAAAAAAAGTGCAGCGTGGACAAAAGAAGTAAGATTGTGTAAATTAATATCCATTTTAATGTCAACAAGACCTATGGTCTTGTGAACCTACGGCGGACATCCGACCACTCTGATTGAATCTAGATAGCGGATATCACTTTGGGGCAGTATCCGCATAGTACGGATGTTGTAGTATGCAGTCAGCTCTCTCTTGGGCAGCTTTCAGTATAACCTCTCCTAAAATTTTGTGGTTAATTATTATTCCATCAGCTTCCCTCGTGCATGACCGACACATACCATCTTCAAAGCAAGCAAGGAGCTGCTTGTCATCACCTTGTTGATTCATTGGATTCTCCACTGTGGATGATTGAGTTTGATCCTCACTTTTATGTCGCTTGGGATGATGGGAGCGATATATGCCGTTACGAAGGTCGTGAATAATGCTACGACAGTATTCTCGTTCTTGAAACAACTTCTTGCGAATCGTATTTTCAAAACTTTCTTGCCACGAATAGTGCAACAAACCTACTTTAATAGCAAGTGAATTAAAGTAGTTTGGAATGTAAAACCCATTCGGAAATATCTCGATGATCACCGAGCAAGGCTTCATAAAAGCTATGTTTGTTTCCCCCGCACCATGGACAGTTATCCCAATGTCAGTAGACTGCATGAGTGCAACTTGTTGCTTAAAAGTCAAATTTTCAAAATATATGCCGTTATTTTCGCTATTATTTTTACTATTATATCCTTGTAATTTCTCATTATCAATGAAATCTGGTGTGTTAAGACTCCCACGAAGCCTTGTCAGCAGAGATGCTGATCTTGACAAGTTTTGCTTGTCATTTTCGTTATATATAGAATGGTTGGCATTAAATTCTGGTAATTTATCGGAGTTCCAACTGGTTACAACATCCAATGGCACTTTGATACTACTTTGATCGTCATCATATAAGTCGATCGCTCCGATGGATTTCAAGAATTGTAAGGTTGCCACCTCATTGATGATTCTGCGAGTGCCAATACGTCCAATAAGAGCAACCTTTATGGGTAACGAAACCATTTTCTTAGCCTGGTTATGATATACACATGGATTCCGTTTGAGAATAATCGAAGTCAGTAAATGACTGTCTGATGGATGGAGAAACCAACTTTCTTGTCTTGCATAGCTCTCAAGAAATCGTACCGGCGCACCTGTTTTTTGGACGATACATTTGGGGGACTGGATAGATTGGATGCCAAAGTGCTTATCCACAATATCAACAATACTCCTCATCCATGTGTGGGTTGCCAACGGAACACTCCAGAAACTGGAATGATCCCCAATCAATAGACTATGCACGCAAGTATGATTCCAATCTTCGTGAAGTGTAGTCATATTATTATGCCAACTCAGTGAAAGTTGCTTTTGCTGGTAAACACGATGCTGCCACAGAACTGCAGAAAAATACCCAAAGTAAGCCTCTGCAAAATGGGGAATATGGTGTACCATGCGACTGTTCCCCACTGACAAAAAAGATGTTAAACATTGTGCTTCGCTTGTATCTTCTTGGGTCACTGAATTGGACACATTGAAGTCCTTCCAGAGCTGATGTACATTCAGCAATCGATGAAATCGGTTACTTACCTCCTGTATATCCCGTTTTATCCACCGATCAAAGCAATAAGGTTCATCGATGTCCCTTAATCTCCCAAAATATAACCGCCCTTTCGAGTGTCCGGTGCAGATATTGCGGTTGAAAGCATAGACTGGTGGATTCAAAACGTTTTGCCCATAAAGCCAGTATAGGCCAAAAATACTTATAGCGAGTATGACAAGGCCTACGATTGAATATGGATATTTGAACATCATGTATACGATCCCTGATCTGAAGGGTTCAATACACCAACATTGGTGATATTTGAGGTGTTGATGTGATGATAATGATTGGGTGGACTATTGTAAGCTAGATTGAGGTATTTTTGTATTGCACTGTTTTTGTTAAAAAATACACATATCGTGAGGAAGTAGATTCTTATTATGACTCACAGGCTGTCATGCGATTTCAAACTATGATCCATACTATAACACTGTATAAGGCGCCTTATTATTCACGCTGATGGCTGCCATTTTTCTTTTTCCATTTTGAGAATTTGATGAAACTTTTCTTAATCCCCACCCGCTATTGTACAATAATCCCCCAGCAAAATTCCCGGAAAAATCTCCATACACCATATTCTACCTTTATCAATGTAGTATGAAATAATTTAAATCTGAATGGCGAAGCCAACATTTTGCATCTGCTGTGTGTATCTTTTACTTCTACAATATAAAAAAAAGAAGGTATACAATATAAAAGAAGTAAAATTGAGTATGGAAGTATATGGTATAATATAGCGAACTGTGGTGGAGGGCCAATTTATTAATCCAATCATGCAGTTATTACTCTTCATAGTGTTTTTTATATCTACAGTACCATCGGAAGCCACCTGGAAGGAAAAGTTGAAGAGAAGAGTCAGCACGGCTACTGTTGAAAATGGGGATGGTTATGGGGAGACTGAGAGTGTAGATTATTATCCATTTAACGTTGAGCGAGATATTACTAGTTTATGCTCAGCATTGTCATGTCGAAAGATAACTAGTTCAAACTCCACTAGTTTTTCCCAATCTCGATATTTACGGGATCGAAAACCGGTAGTTCTGTCCTTGTATGGTGATTCTCCTGTGCAAAATTGGAAAGCATTGAGGTGGAACTTGTGGTATTGGGCTTCAATACTGCTACCAACTTTAAATGGCGTTCTTAGTCAAGAGAGGGGTGATGATGACATGGTGAACAATATTTTCTTGGTTCAAGAAGTAGAATCAACTTATGAAAATTATTTGAATGAAATATTAAGTTTTCCTAAATATGAAATTGACGATCAAATCCTTTTGTGGGATTTTCTCAATGATATAGGGAACCGTAGACAGAAATCTGTCAAATATAAAGATCAGGCTCCTGATATTTCGAAAACTCAAAAAACAGAATACTGCCGTTTTTTCTCCCAAGATTTCAATGAAATGGAGAAATTGATGAAGGTAAGTGGATTAATATTGTTTAGAAAACATCTTAACATGCCATAAGATTGAAGCAGACACTACATGGAGAACGCTTCTAATAAAGGAAGAATTGGGATTTCTCAAATCTGAGGAACTTTTTGTTGCACCACTCTTCAATATGCTCTATCCGGGCTGCTCTCTTCAAACAAGGTACAGTGAGTACCATACAGTAAGAGTTCAAGTGCAAGGAAAGGGTAGATATTATATCTTTCCTCCATCCACACTGAGCGAACTTTATCCGTTCCCTTCAACATCGCCAAGTGCAAACCAGATGCAAGTAAGTCTATTCTTGATATAGATGCATTCATGGTAAGAAATTCTATTACAGGCAAATCTGTACAAGGCTTTTTCTAATCATAAAGAAACCGAGTCTGCAATTGATTTGGAGCCGCTAGAGAAACTGTCTGTGGAGTACATTGTGCTTTCGCCTGGTGAAACACTGTTTATACCTCCTGGATATGCAGTTCTATCAGAGGCCCTGACTTTATCAGTGACAATCGATATTCTTTCACCTTCAGCCGAACAAATTTTGTTCATGGAGGCCATTCTTACTCCTCTACCATTGTCGCGATATGCTGATCAGCAGCTCAAGAATCCGCCCTCACTATCATTTGATGAGAAAGCAATTTATGTTCAGGTATGCAGATATCCCCACTCCAATTATTTTTTTATGTCCATTTTTTGGAAAAAGGTCTTTTTAGCTCACATAATTTCTCGTATCGAGGGGGTTTCCTCTATAGGTCGCTATATTCGAAAATTATACAAGAGCCGATATAGTCTCCTGCATCCAATAGACTCACTTGAAATGCAAAATCTTGCACAATCATTTGATTGCTATAAGAACAGAGCAAATTTCCACGAAAAGATTGTAAAATCGTTAGTACTTTGACAACTGTTTTTTCATTGAAGTATTTGTAATTGCAGCTTTTGTGGTTTCTTTTTCATCTTTTGTTGTTACCCCAGAATGAATCCCGAAGAAGTTGAAAAAGTTGCAACTTATGTGTCCAAGAAATTCAACAACCCTTTACTATTGGCAACTGGAAGTAAGTGGGTACTCCTCGGAAATTATATCGAGCAAGTGGTTAGGTAATTGGAATATTTTTTTATGGTTGCTAAATATTAATACACATTTGAAGGAATTTGTGGGAGGGTTATGCAGATGCATGGGTTCCATTGTATCTCATTACCTGCTTAGATATAGATGCAAAAATAAAAGTGGTGGAAGAAGTTGAAGGTCCGCCAGTCATGAAACTTAATCCAATTTATTAAATTCCGTTAACTGAAGGTATAACAATACAAGTTCCACAACGAACTACTTACACCCTACTTCGTTTGACGGTTTTTATGCAACGGATTTCAAAAATCTTTCGTAGATCGTATTAATATCTTCCACAGGATTGTAGTCCAAATCTATATTGTCTTTCTTCAACTTTTCAACAATCTCTTGTATTTTCACCGAGGAAATGACACTCTTTTGTATCAAAATACGAACAACCTGAGCGATTCTCTCAGGGGCCTGAAAATAAATGACATGATCCGACAAAAACTTAACGACCAAGAAATATGAATTACCTCTTTGAAATCCAACGAAGTATCGACCAGGACCTTGAAAAATTCATTCTGTTCCAAAGCAGATTCGACAACCATCGAATAAGTCTGTAAAGATTTTACTAACTCCTCATCATTGAAAATATCCATCAATCGATCGATCGCTCCTCCTCCCTTTGCATTGAGTAATTTTTCAATTACATCGTTCAACAAAAATCCCAAAAAGACATTTGAACCCTCCTTCAGTGTTGCTTTCACTTCACTAACATCTTCACCATTCATGTACTCGAGAAGAGTGGTCTTTGCACGACGTTTAAGAGCATCATTTGTGAAATCCAAGGACTTCGCATCAATTGTTTCAACAGAAGCTCCAGTTGGAACGGGCGTCGCAGAAGGTTGAGCCTTCGATTGCTTTGCGTTTCCATTTCCTCTCCCTGTCGCCCCACCCCTGCCACCTTTAGCATTTCCAGGGCCGTTCCGCGCGTCTCCACTCTTGGTCCCGATATTGCGAGCATCTCCACCAGAATTCTGACGGGTAATCTGACCTTTCAACTGTTCTTCTTCTTGGGCTTTTTGATGGATTTCAGAAATTTTTAATGGACCTTCTTTTTCGCGACGTTCTTTCCAATTATTCTTACGCAAGTCAATAACATCTTCAATGGAAAAACGAATTCTAGCTTCCAAGGATTTCTCCTTAGTCAAGGCAAATAGCCGTTCAAAGTATGCATCAAAATTAGATTCCCATTCAGGTTTTCTCTTTGCTCCCTTGGATTTTTGCTCCAGATATGAACCTACTGTTGTAAGAAGTTTACACAACAACTCTAAATCTTGAATATCATGATTTGTCTTCCAATTTCCAGGATGTCCCAACAAAGTCGTGATGCAATCATGCATAGTATCCGTGTTCAACAATTTCTGCTTGTATAATTCGCCTACAAATCGAATGTTACCGAGCATTCTTTGTTTCAACTTATTTCTCTTTTCGCCAATCTCAGACTCCTTCACCAGGTATTCTTCTTCAGTGATGGTAGCTCTATTTGCAATCAACTGTTTCAGCTCTTGGTCAACTTCATCAAACAAATTTTCCTATCATTCAAAAATAACACAAATTCAGTTTGATCAAAAACCACAACAATCTTACATCAGCTACTGAATATTGAAACTCTCTCTCACAGCTGTGTGCTAAACTGCCACGAAATGATACAGTTGAAGTAGCATTCTTGAGGGCTTCTGCTTCCGTTTGATAGACGCTAGAGCTTCTATTCTCCATCTTGATTTCATCAAAACTAACATGCGTTACAAACCACTGGTCACCAGATGCTAATTTAGCTGGGATGAGCTATCCAATCGAAAATAATAAAACGAGTTTTCCGTAATAAGTGAAACATCTTACTCTGATCAATGTTTGCTTGTTTAAATAGTATTCACATCCATCTAAGGTACCTGTATATGGTTTCATTTGACCCAAATCTTCAGTGGAAAAGACAGCTGATTTTGAGAAAAATGGACCAGATGCCATGGCAGGAAAAGAGAAATCCTTAATCCAAAAGAAGTTGTTATCTTCATTATTTTTAACAATCTTGTAGAAAATCCACTTTTTCCCCCCTTCCTCCTTCAAAAATGTACACAACTGGGCATACATCTCCGCAAAATGTGGCTCCTTAACAGCTTTCTCAAATATCAATCTCACCAATTTATCCAACATAGTAGAATCTTTCAAATCAGCATCGAGTAGCTGTTTGCTGAGACGGTCAAACTTTTCTGGTGCAATTTTATTAAGAATATCCGTAATATAGAGTTCAATCAATTTCATGGGGTCAGTGATTTCTTGCTTTGGTGGAGCAGTCGGAGCTTTCTTTTTCCCTTGAGTGGGTGCAGAAGGGACGGACTCGTGCTTCCAGTCATTTCCACCTGCATTCTTCGGACCCTTTGCACCCTTTCCCCAGTCTCCACCACTTCCAGGACCTTTTTGCATAGGAGCATCCAATTTCTGCACAACAATATTTTTGAACAGATCCAATTGAGGAAGTTCAGCGGGTCTCAAAGTTAATATGTCTTGGCGAGTATACTTCTTTATAGTCTTTGAACCAGGCGTAGACAAATTCTTCTTCCCGTGTGGAACTAATCTTCGTTGACTAGTCTGCTCTGGAGTTGCTAGAACCGCCTTGGATTCATCATCAATAGCACCAGTTGGAGGTTCTTTCACTGGGGTGGAATCTGATGTTGTCTTTTCTTCGACTGATTTTTCCACCACTGCAGGTTTAGGGATATCAACAGGGAAGCTATTGACAATGGGTGTCTCGACCTTTGGCAAGGATACTGGCATTGAGGGAATCGATGGAACAATAGGCTCCGGCTCCACGACTTTCACAACTTCTGACTCCTTTGGTTGTGAAGGCTTTTTCTTCCATTCTTCCACATCAACCACGGAACCATCAGCATTCTTGATGATAGGCTTCTTTTTAGCAGCAGCAGCAACACTTGCATTTGGAGCAGTATTGGCAGGTACATCCTGAATGTCAATTGATTGGAAATAAGGTGACCAAAAATATATGGTTTGTCACTTACCACAGAAACTTCTGATGCAACTGGTTCTTCAACCGGCAAAGGTTGCTGTGTAGACGCAATAGCCGGAACAGTAGGAACTGATGATGCGGCTGGTACATTCACACCAGCAGCAGGAGGGGCGACGGGAGCAGAAGAGCGCTGTTGTTGTGATTGGGTCATTTGAGGGGCTGTAGCTGGTGCTGCTGGAGCAGTTGCTGCTGGGGGGACTGCGGTTTGTTGTGCCACAGGAGGAGGCATTTGGTACATCATTTGCTGCTGCTGATACATAACTGGAGGCTGCTGAGCAGTATTTGGGTAGTAGTAATATGCAGCAGGTTGAGCCTGGTACATTTGCTGTGGATAACCAGCATATTGATAGTATTGGTAATATTGACCATTTTGTGTTTGTGGAGCGGCATAAGCATTTTGACCATATCCAGGAGCATAAACATACATCTGAGCTTGTTGAGTTTGATGGGCAGCCTGTTGCCATTGCTGTTGTGGTTGCTGTTGGGTAACTCCTGTCATCTGTTGGGGACTCATCTGATTGGTGCGAGGGGGTCTTGGCTGTCCTTGGTAGTTGGAATTTCCGGTTTGTCGTGTACTACGATTTCCACTGTAGGACCCGTTAGCTTTTCTGAATTGGCCCGATTGATCATTTGATTGACTATCCTGGCCACTCTCGTCGCCTATATGAAAGGAAATGGCTATAGTCAGACGTAGATTCTAAAAGTGACAGGTCAACTACCATTGGGCGTGCGAGGTGGTTGTGAAGACATTTTTATTTTGATATTTCTAATTGAGATGTGCTAAGGTAAATAACAGTCCCAGAATTCAACTTTTTCTTAGGGATGAAAGAAGCTTATTCAATAATGGATTGTTAAGTCCTTTGAATTTTGGAACTTTGCCATTGAGAAAAAGCACGCCGAGAAAAAAGCAATGGTGGGAGAAAGGTGCAAAAAACATAAGATAAATTCCAAATTATTCTAAAAACGTCTTTTTGTGGTTGAGTGAACCACATTTTTTATTTTATTAAATGAAGAATTCATCTCTATATATTTTAGAGGATGATTTGAACGGCACTGGTCACTTGACATATCTGTTCATTGATGATTGGGTCACAAAATGTCGTCCCAACATGATAACCAACGGATTTATGATGGGAGCCGCTTGAAACAATTATCTAACATTTTTGCAAATACAATATTTTTGGATGAAGAGTATCATTCGGAAGATTATCTCCATGCCAATTATGATGAATTGAAGCATGGGGATTCAACCTGGCGATTGAAAGAAAAAATGAGGACAGTGGGAGCTGCACTTGTTGTTTGTCTGAACATCGGTATCGATCCCCCTGATATTATTAAACCCAATCCTTGTGCCAAAAAGCAATGTTGGTTCGACCCCAGTGGTCAAAAGCAGAAAGGACTTGAGTATATTGGCAATGCTCTGCAGAACCAGTACGAAAAATGGCAATCAAAGGCAAAGTTCAAGCAATGTTTGGACCCTACATCGGAAGAACTTCGGAAAGTTTGTATGAATCTTCGCAAAACAGCTCGATCCGATCGCTTGTTGTTGCACTACAATGGACACGGTGTACCAAAACCTACCAAAAATGGAGAACTGTGGGTTTTTGGAAAGCACTACACCCATTATACACCTGTAGCAATTTGTGAACTTAGACAGTGGCTAGGCGATCCTGCCATTTACGTGTTGGATTGTTCAGCGGCTGGATTGCTATTACCCCACTTGGTTGACAACATGAATATGAAGGATGTTGGTTATGATTCTCCAATGGATCATCAAGGTTATAATAACGGATCTACTCTTTCATTCGTCTCACAAGTGGGTTCTGACAACTCGGCAATCGTCTTGGCCGCTTGTAAAGGAAATGAACAGCTTCCATTCCACCCGTTGTATCCTGCGGATATTTTTACTGCTTGTCTAACAACTCCTACCACAATTGCAATTCGATGGTTTATAATCCAGGTATATCATCTTGATGTGCTAACTACTTTAAGATTTATAATGAACCTATTTTTCCTGTTATCAGAATCCTAGTTCAATGAGAAATGTTGATCCAGACATAGCAGAAAGCATTCCCGGAAAAGATAATGATCGAAAGACACCACGAGGAGAGTTAAACTGGATATTAACTGCCATCACCGATACAATCGCATGGAACACATTGCCTTCAAAACTTTTTCAAAAAATGTTCCGAAAAGATTTACTTGTGGCATCGCTCTTCAGGTGATACTAATAGTATTACTTCCAGTTTTTCGACTTATTACG
>JACCEA011621564.1_pt1 | contig 13226 bp, 9 predicted proteins | sample 7449851 | NCBI WGS metagenome assembly JACCEA01 (sample SAMN15323453, study PRJNA562643) | freshwater metagenome | isolation source: river surface water | place: USA:Blue River Watershed | collected 2017-08-18 | reverse complement strand
TATCGATCCACCTGGAATTTAGGTCTTAATTCAATGATTTCTCCATCTACCCTCGCCTTCACAAATCCTTTCTTTCTAATTTCTTCAAACAGTTCTCTATAATGCCATTTCCTTCCTCTAACAACTGGCGCTAATAAATTAATTTTTTTATCCTTGAACTTCTTTTGGATATCCTGAATGATTTCTGCTTCGGAAAACTGAACCATCGGCTTACCAGTTTCATAACTATATGCTTTACCTGCACGCGCATACAATAAGCGCAGAAAATCATATAATTCGGTCACCGTTCCTACAGTTGACCTTGGATTTTTATTGGTTGTTTTCTGCTCAATAGCAATCACTGGTGAAAGTCCAGTAATTTGGTCTACATCTGGACGCTCCATATCGCCCATAAACTGTCTAGCATAAGCACTAAAACTTTCCATATAACGTCGTTGCCCTTCGTTATAAATGGTATCAAAAGCCAAAGAGGATTTACCACTTCCACTAACACCTGTAAAAACCACTAACTGATTTTTGGGAATAGAAAGATCGAAATTCTTCAGATTATGCTCTCTTGCACCTATTACTTCTATATGATCGTTGACTTTGCTCATGGGATTGCGTAAAGTTATAACAACCATTTCTATAATTAGTTGAATTAACGCTGAAACATTTTGTAAATTTGCGGTAGCTAAACACGTTTAAAACATGTTCCCCAAAGCACCAAGATTATATACCTATGCAAGAAATTTGACGATTTTGGGCGCCTTCCTACTTCTAGGGGCAAGCATTTTCTTTGGAAGAATACCTGTATTTCTTATTTTAAATCATGACGGAGGTGCCCTATTAGATGTGTTTTTTAAATGGATCACTTGGGCTGCAGAGGGATGGATTTGGATTCCTTATCTTGTCGTTTTAGTTGGCATCTTTAAAAAAGAGGTGAAATTTATTTTAATCAATTTTGCATTATCTACAATCATTACGCAAGTACCAAAGAATTTTATTTGGGATAAAATGAGTAGACCTATTGCGAGTGGCATACCCTTATCAGAAATGCATACAGTACAGGGTGTTACAATGCATTCTTGGAATAGTTTTCCATCTGGACATACCGCAACAGCATTCACTTTGTTTTTATTAACCGTTTATTTATTTCCAAAAAAATGGGTGCTTGCAATAGGACTATTCTATGCATTAATATGTGCTTATTCTAGAGTTTATTTAGGACAACATTTTCCAATGGATTTAGGAGGCGGTATGCTGGTGGCTGTTTGTAGTTTAGAGTTAAGCTTGATTGTTGGTCAGAAAATTTCAAAAAGAATAAAATAAAACCGAGATGAAAAATAAGTTCATGACGCCTTATATATCCTTATTATTTTTACTGATCACATGTATATTTGATACCAATCCTTTATTTGCACAAGACACGACAGAACAAATCAACCTCTTAACAAAGAATGACCCTAGTCAATTTAATAAACCCTATGTCATTTTAATCTCAGCAGACGGCTTTAGAGCAGATTTTACAGAAAAATACGATGCCAAATTTTTACAAACAATTAGTAAAGTTGGGGTAAGAGCAAAATACATGCAACCTTCCTATCCTTCAGTAACTTTTCCAAACCATTACACGATTGTAACTGGTTTATATCCTTCACATCATGGGCTAGTTGATAATACCTATATTGATGTTGCAAGCGGCAAGCAATATAGCATGAGTAACAAAAAAATGGTGGCAGAGGGCAAATGGTATGGAGGAACCCCATTATGGGTTTTAGCAGAGCAACAAAAAATGTTAAGTGCTAGCTTTTTCTGGGTAGCATCAGAGGCGGATATTCAAGGTGTTAAACCTACTTACCATTATATCTATAATGAAAAAACATCGATCAATACAAGAATACAGGCAGTTAAAAATTGGTTGACCCTTCCAGAAGAGAGACGACCACATATGATCACCTTTTATTTTCCAGATGTAGATCATGATGCACATACTTATGGTCCAGAAAATCCTATTGTAAAACGTTCTGTACAGTACGTTGATAGCAGCATCAATGAATTACAAAAAGCTTTAGCCCCATTAAATCTGCCGATTAATTATGTTTTTGTTTCCGACCACGGTATGACAACAGTAGATGTAGACAATACAATTGGACTACCTGAAGCAGTTGATAAAAATTATTTTAATGTGCCTTGGTCAGATGCTTTATTGCATTTGTATGCGAAAGATACTAGTAAAATTGAATCAACCTACCAAGCATTAAAAAAAGACAATAGATTCTCAACTTATAAGCTTGACGAAACACCAGCTTATTGGCATTATAAAAAATCAGATGACTGGTATAATAGACTTGGAGATCTTATCTTAGTTCCAAAATCGATCCATCAAGTTTTTAATCTAGGGACACGCAAACCAACACCAGGGAAACACGGATTTGACAATAAAGAAGTAGATATGCGTGCAAGCTTTATGGCTTGGGGGCCTGCTTTCAAAAAAGGACGATGGATTGAAGGATTTGAGAATGTACACGTTTACCCAATGGTTGCTAAAATACTAGGATTAAAAATTGACGAAGCTAAAATTGATGGTCGCTTACAAGTGCTTCAACCAATTTTGAAGTAACAGCTTACTTCAAAATTAATCGTGAATACATCGCACAGAAAATCCGCCAATTTTTCCTTGTGCACTTTGCGTAAATGAACTATTTGCACTCAATAAACCCCAAGTGTATGCTGATGCTGAACCTACTGAAATTTCATTTGTTGTCCAGAAATAGGTTGATTGACTTAATCCACTATAGCTGGTAGTACCCATATAGCCTGTTCCTACCGCTTTAAAATCATACAAGTCTGTACCTAAGGCATTGGCCCAATGGGCCGTACCTATTTCTTTTAAAGTATTTCCATTACCGCCAATCGTAGTATTTAAAGTAGCAAATTCATCAATTGAAGGGACATGCCAATTGACAGGACAGATTTTTCTTACATCTGTAATAGCATACCAATTATAAAGCCTTCCATAGATCGCATCATTTGCAGCATTATTATTAACGGAACATGAAGCCGGCGTTGTCTTTCCTGCAAATACAGACGTAGTGAAATAAGGAATTGATTCCCCATTTTCAAATACACTCTTATTTAAGTTACTAGATGCCCAAATCTGCGAACCAATCCTACCATTTGGTCCAATCAAATAGCCCTGCGGCATCACTTGTGCAAATAAATAATAAGGAATGAATGCACCATAAAGGAAAATTATTTTTAAACTATTTTTCATTTTAAAAATTTTGAACGATTGTAGCATAAATAGTAGTGCCGTCATATATCAAAGTCACGATATCTAATTTATTGACTGTAGTAGTCATTGTTGGAATAACTCCTCCAGCCCATTTCCAACCTACAGGAAAAGCAACTGTTTTACCGCCTACTGTTTGTACAAATTTTATTAAATAGGTTCCTACAACAGAATTTGTCAATGTCAATGTCGAAATATTTGCCGCCAAATTGATTGTAAATACATTACCTAAACTCATATCAATTGTAGTTGTAGCAGCAGCTGTAATTGCAGTTGGCATGGTTAATTTGAATCGCTTTGCACTAATATCACCATTTGACACAATAGAATTTGTGGCAGTAATATTACCAGTTTGAATACTTGTTGCAGATGCGACACCTAAAATTGGTGTAATGAGTGTGGGTGTATTTTCTTTTACAACCAATCCAGTACCTGTGGTACCAACACTGCTTAAAACCCCAGCTGCTGAATTAGCTACTAAACCGCTCACATTCAATGCAGATAGCGTAATTCCAGTAAAACTAGGCGCACTAGCCGTACTTACTGCTTGACCTATATTTACAGTATTTCCTCCTGTTATACTCACACCTGTTCCAGCAACAATTGTGGCTTGCTTATTATTGAACAATTGCCAATCAGCAGAAGTAAGTATACCACTGTTATTTGTTGTCGCAGTTTGAATTGAAATTGTATTTGAAGTTCTTGTTAATGGGGCACTAAAACTCAAAGGAGATTCGTAATCAGTACCAGCCACTGCAGTACTCACCACTCCAGAACCATTTGCTTTTAAGATACCATTATTTGTACCCGCGCCACCATAATTCGATTCAATGACACTTGCATTCCAAGTACCCGTATTAATTGTACCCAAAGTGGTAATCGTATTTGCTCCTATTGTTGGTAAAGCACCAATGCTATTATAAGAAATGACCATAGGACTTGAGCCATTAAAACTTGAAGCAGACGAGGCACCTAAGCCACTATTGTTAAATGTGATTGCATTTGTAGTATTGGAGGGGATCACAATATTTGCTGTCCCATTAAAACTTACGCCATTGATTGTACGTGCATTTTGTAAAGCGGTGGCGCTGGCTGCATTACCTGTTGTATTTTGGTTCAGCGTTGGAATATCATTCGCAACTATTGTTCTAAAACTTGGGGTTCCAGATAATCCATTTGGTCCGGCATAAAAACTATTGGCCGACTGTGAACCAAATGTATTTTGTTTATTATTAAATGTATTCCAATCTGTTGCACTTAAATAACCATTTGTATTCGTAGATGATTGGGTGCTACCAATTTTGCCAGTGGAGGCATTATAACTAATTGGCGCATCACCAGCTAAAAATCCATCGATTGCGGTTCTTACCCTTGCATTGTTAAAATAAAGATTGGTTCCTTCTGCAATATCACTCGATGTTAATGTGATAGAGCCAGTAGTATAGCCATTTACAGAAGACACAGCTGCAGGCATCAATAATTCTAGCCAATTATTCAACACTGTTGGATCAGATGCGCTTAGCACATAATTCTTACTATTATCCGTTCTTATTGCGATACTACCAACTACAGCCGATGACAAAGCAAGCATTGCTGACTGAGAACTAACAACATAGCCGCTTGAAAATGAAATAGCAGGAATTTGAGAAGTGGGTATTTTACCCAATGCATTTAATGTAGCAACCCCATTGGCCGTCGCTTTTTCAGTAGCACTTATTTTATTGTTGAAGCTATTCCAGTCCGTGCTAGTAATAAAACCATCCGTATTCGTACTAGCTTGATTGATTGAAATGGTATTGGATACGTTGCTTAATGGTGTTGAAAATGCTAAAGGAACTTGAAAATCAGTAACAGATGAAGCGACAGAAACAACACCAGCACCATTGGCTTTCATGATGCCATTAATTGTACCCGCACCACCAAAAGCGGATCCAATCACATTCCCACTCCAAGTGCCAGAAGTGATTGTACCAAGGGTTACTATATCTGATGAACCATACTTTGGAGCAGCACCTACTGTATTATATGAAATCGTTTTATTGGTATTGCCATCAAAATATTCAGTATCATTTACACCCATTCCATCAATACTAAAAAGGAGTTTATTTGTTGTTGTTGACTTGATGACAATATCTTGAGAACCATCAAAAGCAACACCATTTATTAATCTAGCAGTTTGAAATTGTGATGCAGTATTTGCATTGCCAGATGTATTTGCGGCATGATTAGGAATATCAGCTGCAACCAATGCCCTGTACTGGACAGTCCCAGCTACACCAGTAGAAGGACCTGCAAGAATAAAATTTGGATTGACTAATCCAGATAATCCGGTAATGGTATAATTAGGAATATTTAAATTTTGACCAGCAAGAACAGCAATACCCGCATTGCCATTTGTAGTAAGGGTATTGATACTAGAAGTTGCTGCAGTATTAAATCTATCATACTCTGATTTGCTAATCAATCCTGCTGTTACCGAACTCGCGCTTGCCATTGGCAAATGAAGGGTATGACTTGAACCAACTGAACTCCAATTAGGCGATAATCCTGCTGAACCAGGCGTTGCAAAATTTTGTATTTGTGTAGTCAACCCATTTAAATTATACAATTGAGCGTGATTACTTAAATTACCCAACCCCACTTTGGCAGCTTGAATACCAGTTGCAATTTTAGCATCTGTAATAGCAGCATCAAGTACTTTTGAAGTTGTAATCGCATTAGAAGCAATCCTTGGATCGGTAGATGTGCCAGTTAAATCACCCGTTAATTGAATAATTCCTCTATTATTAATGGTCGCATCTGGCGCGCCCATTGAAATTTGATTATCAACATAATCTTTGGTTGCTTTAACAGAAGGATATTTTTGATCTGTATAATCCCCCAGGGCATTTATATTAGTCGATTTATTACTGATCAATTCCTTCATTTCGATCCTGTTAGATAAAAACAGTGTATCTTCTTTTTTTAATCTCGCTTCAATTCTATTAGATAAATAGATTGTATCAAATGTTTTTGCATTCAATTGAGTGGGTGTAACATAAAATTGAATACTATCTGATTTATTCAATTTCTTATTCATCTCACTATTTATCTCCCTATTAAATTGCGTTGGTGTGATATAAAATAACCCACTATCTTGTTTCGAAATTTTTAAACGCAATACGCTATCCAAACTATTATTAGAAACAGATTCGGATTTCTTTGCATAAGATGCAAGCATCTGACTTGTATCAGAAATAGACAATTTATTCAGTAAATTTCCGGACGAAGCACCAGATTTAATGCTATACAAAGCATAAGGTACAATTCCAAAAGGAGTAGTTCCTAATGAGATGAAGTGTTGATCATATGCCCAGCTTCCCAATGGCGCTTCAGGCACAATTGCCATTTTAATACTCAAATGAAAATTTCCATAAGACCAATCCATTTGACTTAAACCAGTATAAACAGCACTTTGTGCTTGTCCTTTACCTATTAGTACAGAAAAAAGTCCCCATTCATCCGTTTTTGTTTGATGTAATTCTTTATATAAAATCCTTGAAGGATCATCTTTGGAAAAAATACTAAGCTCAATATAAATTGTTCTTTCGTTTACAAATTGACCAGAATAGTCCTTTGCTATCCCTTGAAAGGGAATGCCTAAATCTTGGACCTGGGCCTCTCCTAATGAAGGCAGTACTAATAAAGAAACTAGGACTAAGATTGTAGACTTCTTAAAAACATTAATTATTGACATAGATATATAAGGTATATTCATTGAAGTAAAAGAAAGAAAAAAACCAAAGAAAAGAATGAGGCTTAAACCTCAAAAATTAGATAATAACCAGAACGACCTTTACAACCTCATGAAAACAACGAGAAAAATTATAAAATGGGGTATGCTGTTGATTTTTCCTATCACACTGATGGGCCAAAAAGACAACTTAAAAGAAATAGCCACACTTCAAAAATTAGGTATAAAGGTTGATGCTAGATTACAATTAAATGAACCGCAAGCGAATCAAATAATGGCCATATGGGATAGCTTATACGATATTGGCAAAAAACAGCAAATATCCAATACCCTATCAGATAGCATTTGGGAGTCCCTTATTCAACAAGAATTAAGGTGGTCAAATCAACAAAGAAATACCAAAACAACTTTAAGATTATCCTATTATCTAGCGCATATATATCATTCCCAAAAATTATTCTCAAAGTCCATACCTATTCAATTAAAATTAATTGAATCAAGTGCCTATTTAACTAAATCACAATTACAAAAAACCTATGCAAAATTAGAGAAAGCCTATGTCCAAACCAATGATCTAAATAAAGCTTTACAAATTAGAAAAGAGCGACTGAAAAAAGGGTTCACCGAAAGCTCTTATGATTTATACCAGGATTTTGACTTACCAGAATTGGCCTTAAAAGATTTTTTGTTATATGACAATACAAAGCCAAAGAAAATCATAGAACAATACAAATATTTAAAAACATTAGGTGTTTTGTATTTTGAAACTGGAAAATTAGATAGTGCAAAAAAATATTTTACAAAAGGATTGGCGCTGAGTAATCAATATTTGAAACAGCCAAATGATAAAATCCCAAAACAGATTCATTTAAATACAAGCGCGAGTTTCAAAGGCTTCTTAGGGAGATGTTATATGGAGGAAGGGCACTATAACAAAGCCATTCAATTTTTATTAAAAGACATTGAACAGAGTGACGAGGATGCAAATAATAAAATATTTAAAATGATACATTTAGCAAACTGCTATGTACAATTAAATCAAACTTCAAACGCACTCTATTATATTAGACAATTGGAAAGATTGACAAAAAATAAGGAAGACAAACGTATGGCGTTAAGATTTTTTGAATTAAAATCAAAATATTTTAAACAGATCAACTTATTTGACTCCGCTTACTATTATGCCAACCAGTACATAGTCTTAAAAGATATTCAAACAACTTCTATCCATGAAAATCAAGCTATTTTATTACTAAGTAATATCGAAGCAGATGCCCGTAAGAAAGATTTGATCATCACTAAGGCGAATTTGGAAATTGAGAGAGCAGATAAAAAAGTACAAAATACTTTTTTATGGTCTAGTATCCTAATTGCAATAATGACAAGCATAAGCTTAATCAGTTTATTTATTTATACCCTACAAAAAACAAAGAGCAGGGGCATAATCGAGCGCAAAAACGAAGAAAACGAGCTTCTACTTAAAGAATTACACCATCGCGTTAAGAACAACTTACAAGTGATCTACAGCTTGATTAATTTACAAAAAAGAAGACTTGAAACCCCTGAGCTCAATCAATCCTTATCGATGGTACAAAATCGTATTAAAACGATGTCATTAGTACACCAAAATTTACATGAAAACGAGAGCTTTAAAGATGTTAACCTTGCTGCTTATGTCAAAACAATAGCGGAGTATTTAAAGTCACTCTATTTGACTGACGAAAAGGATATTCAAGTTGAATTAATCATTGATGAAAAGATTGCTTTAACAATGGATAAATCTATCACTATTGGGTTATTAATTAATGAAATCATGTCCAATAGTTTAAAATATGCTTTTAATGGAAAAACCAAGGGGGTAATCACTATCTCTATTCAGCATATTCATAATGGCTATCAGTTGAAAATTAGTGATAATGGCAAAGGTTTTATTCCAGATGAATCAAAGTCTAAAAGCTTAGGTATGTACTTAATTAAAAATTTGGTGAAGCAGATTCAAGGAAGATATGAGGTCGAAAGCATGGATGGTACTACTTATTTAATTTATTTTAAAGCATAAAAATGATCAAAAACAAAAAAATACTAATTCTAGAAGATGAGCTTATTGTTGGGCTTGATTTGCAAGAAATATTGATTCAAGAAGGATATAAAACCAATCTTGTCCATTCTTTTGACGAAGGCATGCTTGAAATAACCACATTTCAGCCGCAATTAGTGCTTTGTGATATTAATTTAAATGGGAAAGCCAATGGAATTGATTTTGCAAAAGAAGTAAATAAAATATATCCTTTTACAGAGGTAATCTATATCACTAGCTATACAAGTGTAAAATATACCGAAGAAGCAGATGAAACACATCCTATTAATTACATTGTAAAGCCATGGAATGAAGAACAAATAAAAGTAGCAATTCGTATTGCATTTAAGTACATCGATTCTAAAAAAGAAAATATGAACTTAATGAGCGAATTAAGCCACTCAGAATATAGAATTTTAAGCATGATTGCAGAGCAAAAAACAAGCAAAACCATAAGCGAAGAACTATTTATATCTGAGAAAACAGTCAGAAACCACCGATATAATATTAGCAAGAAACTTAACCTTGACACCAATAACAATAGTTTACTAAAATGGGCAATAGCCAACTTTAGCAAATAGTATAAGGCATAGGCCCCAAGATAATATTGATATATTTCACTCTATTTGTTAGACTAAAAATAATGAATTTGTCAAAGTTTCTTTTATATCCAAAAGCGATACTCATTTTATTTGTTTTTTTAATCGCATCCTGCTCTAAAAAGGTAGATAGGTTGGCTTACGCTAAGCAAATGCTAGCTGGGAAGAATTGGTATTTAATGTTTTCCACCCAAGAAAATCAAACCAAATCCTTTGTTGATAAAAGCACTTATTCTATACAATTTTTAGATAACCAAAAAACAATTGACTCAGATGGCATTTCAGGTACCTATCAAGTAACTGAACAAAAAGATCAATTACATATTTCAGTTGCCGGCACTACTCAAAAAGGAATCTCCGCAAATTATACTTATCAAATAGATCATATTGAGGCAACAACACTTAAAATTTCCTATACTCAAAATAATATTTTAATTCAGAAAATATTCATGACAAACCGCTAAATGAAACCTGTATTCATTATATTCATTTCCGTCTTTTTGAGTTGTATAAATTTATGCAAAGCCCAGTCTATCTCTTTTCAAATAAATAGTATTGGCAATACCCCCAATATGACTGTCAGTAGCTTGTCTTTCCAATTAGAGCAAATTGCTAATTGCTTATTTGTTGGCAATGGATTATCTATCTATCAAACAAGTCTAAGCAATGCACCATTCAAAATGGATTGTATTGTTCCCATAAAATTTGATAGATTAGGTTTAAAAATGTTTCCAAACCCCATCGGAAATGGTCCGAAAATTCAATTCCTTCAAAAAAACCTTTCTAATACCTTATTCAATATTCGATTTTACAATGTAGAGGGTAAAATGGTTTTAGAACAAAGTAAAACTGGTTTTGAATTGTCGTCGGGGGTCATATTGAATACAACAAGCCTATTTGCAGGCAATTATATTGTTCAAGTCCTTTCAGCTAATTCGGTGGATTTAATACAAGTCATCAAACAAGATTAAAGCAATTTTGAAAAATTCATTCTACTTATTGGGCGTTTTTTGTTTATTATGTTTACAAGTAGACGCACAAAAAGTACCTAATGGCATTCCCTTTCAAGGCATAGCAAAAGATTATGTTGGCGCGCCAGTGAATGAAAGAAAAATATATATTCAAACAACGCTTATTGCAGGATCCATTAATGGTAAACCCATATACAAAGAAGAGCATGAAACCACTACAGATCCTCTTGGTATTTTCTCTATCATGATTGGGCTAGGAAATCAAACAACTGGAACCATTCAGTCTCTTTCAGATATAAAATGGGAAGAAGGTCCATTTTATTTGAACGTTCAATTAGCTATCTCCCCAAACGCACCTATTCAAAATTGGGACTATCAAGCAAACTGGATGGACATGGGTACTACTGCATTGGGCATTGTTCCTTATGCTTTTTATGCAGTACAAACAAGTGGCTTACAAAACAAACTAAATACTGCGGATACAGCAAACATGTTGCGTAATTATGTAAGGACAGGTTCAGTTCAAGCAAATAGTTCGTCAATTACATCCCCCGCATCCAATACATTTTCTGGCGCTTATAATGACTTAACTGGTAAACCTAGTTTGTTTTCTGGCGCTTATAATGACTTAACTGGTAAACCTACCTTGTTTAATGGAGATTATAATTTACTTAACAACAAACCTACTTTGTTTTCTGGCGCTTATAATGACTTAACTGGAAAACCTGTTTTATTTGATGGGGATTATACTTCACTAAGTAATCTACCTAACCTATTTGATGGGGACTATAATTCACTTGGCAATCGTCCTGTATTATTTAGCGGTGATTACAATGCGCTTAGCAATAAACCCACGCTGAGTTTAACAGGTGATATTACTAGTGTTGGTAGTGCCACTACCCTTTCTATTTCAGGTGTTGCTTCGGGCACTTATGGTTCGGCTTTAGCGATTCCCACGATCACTGTAGATGAAAAAGGAAGAATCACCTCAGCAACTAGTACATCCATCACACCCAATAATTTTCCCAACAAAACAAACGCAGAAAAAGATGCCATGTCCGCATCTACTGCAACAGGTACCGTTATCTGGTGTAGCAATTGTGGCACAAGAGGCCAATTACAAGTGTACAATGGAACAGAATGGACTGATCTTACAGGCGGCACTGCCTTGTCTTCTGGCATTGTTTTTACAGCATTAAGCTTGAGCTCAATTACTTCTACTAGCGCTTTTGCAGCAGTAGGCATTAGCTCAGATGGTGGCGCTAGTATTACTGCTAAAGGCTTGGTATGGAGCACTAGTGTGAATCCAACTATTGCACTAACTACTAAAACCAATGATGGCACTGGCACAGGCGCTTTTTCAAATAACATCACAGCGTTAAATACGAGTACTATATATTATGTCCGCGCTTATGCCACCAATGCCAATGGCACGGTGTATGGTGCGCAACAAAGCTTCACAACACTTGGCGCCGTTCCTACTTTAAGCACTACTAGTGCAACTAGTATAAGTTTAACAGGTGCGAGCACAGGTGGCAATATCAGTTCTGATGGAGGTACTACCATTACAAGCAGAGGCGTTTGTTGGAGTACCTCATCTAATCCAACAGTAAGTGATAATAAATTAGTGAATGGCAATGGTACAGGATCTTTCACTATCAACTTAACTGGATTAAATGGAAGTACCACTTATTATCTGCGCGCCTATGCAACCAATGCAGTAGGAACAGGATACGGACCTCAAATAAGTTTTACCACTTCTACCCTTACCGCTGGTGTATCTTATTTAGGAGGGAAGATTGCTTATATTTTTCAAGCAGGTGATGTTGGATATGTGGCAGGGCAAACGCATGGATTTATTATTATGAATCACACTATGGGTATGCAAGCAAAATTTGCTGACGGTAGTGGATATGTAAATACATCCATGAATTTTGGAACCGGAATGAATAATACAAGATTATTGTATAATTACGTTACCACAGGTTTAAATGCTGCAAAATATATCTATAATGTCATGTATGATGGTTACAACGATTGGTACATTCCAAGTTATAGCGAGTGGAATAAAATTTCTTTAGGATGGTCAAGCCTAGGACTTCCAGATGCTATTTATAATTGTTCTTCCGAGATTAGTAATTATAATTCGGCATTTGCTCAATTTTACAACAATGGCACTTCTTATAGCTTGAGCAATGGCGGTAAAACGAGTACTTATCATGTAATTGGGATAAGGAATTTTTAACACGCTTATTTCATTTATGCATTCAAGCAAGCTTGATGCAGCCTTTCAATTCGGATGGCCGTCGCTCCGCTCCGGCATCCTCAGTGGGGGTGGATTAGCTCACTTTGTTCGCTGATCCCTAAAGTGTGGGCCAAATAGAAACAAAGCCTGCTTGCTGCGCAAGCTGCTTTTGTGTTCCAGTCCTTCATGCATTCAAGCAAGCTTGATGCAGCCGTCCTGAAACACAAAAGCCTCAGCATTTCTGCTGAGGCTTTGTTTCTGTTTGTCGGGAAGACAGGATTCGAACCTGCGACCCCTTGGTCCCAAACCAAGTGCGCTACCGGCCTG
>JACCEA010427360.1_pt1 | contig 13231 bp, 13 predicted proteins | sample 7449851 | NCBI WGS metagenome assembly JACCEA01 (sample SAMN15323453, study PRJNA562643) | freshwater metagenome | isolation source: river surface water | place: USA:Blue River Watershed | collected 2017-08-18 | reverse complement strand
AGGGTCACTGCTGGACACCAAAATGTTAGAAAACTTATCGTCAGCAGGTGTGGTTGGGCGAATCTTGATGCCATTGATCTCCAAGTCATCCATACCCAAATTTTTGAATTTGGCAGGTTGATTCGCAATCACATCAGTTGCTGCCACACCCACGGCTGCTCCAGCGCTCTTAGCGGTTGTCATCGTAAACGCTACGCCAGGTGTGCGAGCTGTAAGCAAAATCTCACCAATTTCTGTGCCCTTGGTCGCATATACGCCCAACACACTGTTGCCATTGATTTTGGTGATCAAGTCATTAGAAATGTCTTGTGGCTTTTGCCCTGTAACAGCAGTCGACGTAAAGGTTGTGCCATTCACCACCACTGAAACTGTATCGGTAGCACCCGGAACGCCAGTGAGTTTCACACTGTTAACTTGCGCAACTGCAGCTGATACAGGCTCACGAGATTGAGTATTGAGGACCGACTCATTCTTAGAGTAGTTACCTGCCACTAAGCCAGCACGTGTGATGTCACCAGCAGCCCCCGAACCCAAGACCACTGGGGCTTGAATTTTGGACTCCAGTGAGATTGTTGAACTTTGGACACCTTCGGCCATACCAATGCGCTGACCAAATGCTTGCGCATTGGTTGAGGCTGATGGCTCAAATCGAACTTCGATGTTGCGACCATCCGCCGCAATCAAAGTGACACCCTTTGCATCAGACCCACTGTCAATCGCTTTGACACCTGTGCGGTCACTGATCAAATTAATTGCGCGCACAACATTGGCACGTGTCGCCTGTGAGTTGTTGTATACGGTTGTGATGTCAGCTGAAGCGTAGCCATTGATGAAAACGACACCCGATGCGACAGGACCTGCTGTCATCGCTTGGCCCGTCAAGATGTTCTCGTTGACTTTTGCGAATACGCCTGTACCAGGCATTTTGGTGGCGTACTCTTGAGTGGTATTCACCACGCTGCCAGTACCTGTCGTGCCAGGAATAACTTCCAACTTCTCGACGTTGCCGTCTTTCGCTGGAAATTCGACATTGATCACAGCAGAGCCGGTGGCGTAAATAACTTTGCGGCCAGTGGTGCTGTCATACAACGGGCTGGCTTGCATGGCAGCCGCAACTTTGGCGGCAGCCAGTGCTGCGGTGTTGTCATCGTTTGTCAATACGACACTCACCCCGCCAACGGTGATCGTACCGGGCATGGGGGTACCGCTTAAGGTGATCGCTTGCGCTTCACCTTGAGAAATTCCTTGGTCTACAGCCAACCTGTTAATCGCTGCAGCTTTGGCAATCGCACTGCCCGCTGCATTGTTACGGGGTGACAACACATCGTCACTTGCAGAAGATGGACCAATGTTGACGCCGTTGATGGTTAAGTCACCATCACGCAAAGTGGGAATGCTGCCCGCCACGCCAATACTCATGGTGATACCGCGCGAGGCCAAATTCAAGCCTGCACCCTCTGAGTCCTGCAAGGTATATGTCAAATCACCTGAGATCACTGAGCTGTTCAAGCCGTCGGCTTTGGCAAACTTCACCACGGCAGGGCTTTGTGTGACCAAAGTGCCCTTCATCGTGATTTTTTCGTTATCTGCCGTTGTAAATGTGGCCACCACTTCCGAGCTAGCGGCTGCACCTGAGGCTACGCTGAACTGCAGCGAACCACTCTTTTTGAACTCACCACTGTCCGAGAAGACTTCCACCGATTGCGTGGCCGCCTTACGAGAAGTTGTCACGGCAGTAGCAGCCATACCTGTAGAACCAACGGTCACCAACGAAGTTGGAACATCACCTTCGGCTGGATTGAAACCAATTGTCACAGTCGCAACCGCGCCTGCCACACTTGTTGAAGCCGTCATAGATCTCGACGTAAATAGCGTTGAGTTTTTCAGTGTCGTTTCAATTTTGGCAGCCGCCAATGCGGTTGTATTTTCAGATGCCGTAATTTCAACGTCCACGCCTGCAATGTTGATCGTGCCCACAGTTGGGGTTGCACCCGTCAACGTGAATGTTTGTACCTCCCCCGCATCAGCACCAGACATGCTGCGTGCTGTCGTGGGATCTAGGAACACGCTACCAAACTGATTTTCAGAGGTAACTTTGTAAACAGGCATCTCACCCACTTGCTCGCCTGCCTTACCGTTCAGTACGGGAAACCCGTTCCATTCGGTGTTGTCGGCAATCTGAACAATTTGTTGTTTCAATTGTTGAAACTCTAAATCTAGATAGCTGCGGTCCGCGTTGTTATTGGTGTCGTTCACTGCTTGCACAGCCAACTCACGCATGCGTTGCATCATGTCCGTGATTTCGTTGGTCGCGCCTTCGGCTGTTTGGATCAGGTTAATAGCGTCGCCCGCATTGCGCACCGCCTGATTCAAGCTTCGAATCTGATGCGTCATGCGCGTTGCAATCGACATGCCCGCGGCATCATCTCGTGCAGAGTTGATTCGCTTGCCTGTCGACAATTGCTGCATTGCTTTACTTTGCTCAAGACCTGAGGTCTTCAGAGCCATTTGTGAAAACAATGCTTTAACGTTGGTATTGATAACTGCCATTTTTTTTCTCCTGACCCTCTTGGTCAATCAAACTTGCCACTGATTAAGCACAACGCGTGCCAACTATTTTTGACGCTTCTAAATAAGGGTTTTCCCTTTTTAGACCAAAATTTTTTGTTCATTTAAGTACTCAGTGGCAATGTTTTGTCGCTTCAACGGCAAGCGTTTGCCGCTTGCCGTTGTGATGCGATCGTTTGCCGCTTAGTGCTGCAAGCCCGATGTAGGCATCATGGAGTCACTGAAATCATCCAGCGACAACTTCTCCGCCATCAACTCGACTTGACCAGGGTAAGTCGCCAAACCTTGGCGTGCCACTTGCAAAGCACGCTCGGGGTCCAAGTTGCAACGCAGGGCGCGCACCAACATTACATAAGTGAATGCAGGTGTATTGGCACCTTGGATTTCAACCAGTTCATCCATCAGCTCAACAGCCAAAGGCCAGTCTTGGTTCATCATGGCCAGCAAACTGGTGATTGCCAAAATGTCTTCACTGTGTGGGTACAAGCTCATACCTGCATCGCCCAAAGCGTTGGCCAAGTCGAGTTGTTCTGTGGCAACCAATGACTGAATAGCCTCGCGAATCTCAGCTGGGCTGAAACGCTTGATGGATTGCGCATTAAGCAAGCTGCCAACGGCGGCTTGGTTCATCAATTCTTGAATGAGAGTCATGGAAAGCTCCTGCTTAGGTGTCGTAAAAACATGCCAATCGGTTAGAAACGATGGCGCATACAACCTCATAAGCAATAGTGATGCCAGCCATTTGCCCGCATGAAGCCTTGCCTTTAGGATGAATCACAGTGTCATTTGCAAATCCGAACTTTAATCTTGGATCTGCAAATACAGATCAACGCCGATTTTTGGCGGGTATTGAAACTGCGCCTCTTGGATAAAGTGCAACGTTGCACAGCATGTATGACCGAGACGTCAACTCACAAGGCTGGTTTGCCAACTACATCGACACTTGTAATGAAAGAGATGTACGAGAACTCACTGGCATACGCGATGCCAACACCTTAGACACCCATACTTCACGACGAAGCCTCTTGTTTGAGCCTTTTGTAATCGATGAACTCGTCAAACAACGTTGCAATCAAGGGCAAGCGTCTGACTTGTACTTTTGGCGAGACAGAACTTGCCATGAGGTCGCCGTTTTACGCGACACCCCAAAAGGTCTACAAGCCATAAAAATCAAATCAGGCAGAACTTTTGCATCTGACTGGCCCAAAGGACTTCATCAATGGGAATATCTCGCTGGCGCCGGCAGACCAGCATCACAAATTATTTTCGGCGGTGATGCGGGCTGCCATCGCGAGGACTACGAACTATTGAGCTGAAAAGACAGGGTTTTCAGCACGAAAATTGCTTCATTGAACTCCAAAGTTGCATGTGTATGTTAATTGACAGACATACCCATGGCCAAAAATTGACCTACAACACCCCTACTCATTAAGGCAGCAAAAATGACACCATTCAGACCCCCGCAAGAAATGTTTTGGGCGGGAGAATTTGGGACCAAATACATCGACCGGAACCGAGGCAGAGGCTTACTCGCCTCAAATATTAATTTTTTTCGCTGCTGCACTCCGTACAACACAGCCCATCAAGAGCCATTTAATTTGGAGCAAATATAGGAATGAATATCCATGCACTAAAAAAACTGTATCCAGAGATAGAAGCGCACGGTATAGAAATCAACAATGAAGCCGCGCATCAACTCAGGGAAGTCATTCCAACGAATCAAATTTATAACACGTCAATTCTTGATTTTTCCCCGACACGTCAATGGGACTTGACGCTGATCAAGACAGTGCTGATTCATATCGAACCCAACTCACTTGCATCTGTCTACGAAACACTTGTCCGCTGTACATCACGGTATCTATTGGTCGCCGAATACTATTCACCCAACCCAACACAAGTGACATACCGCGGACATACAGATCGTCTATTTAAACGAGATTTTGCTGGAGAAATCCTTGACGCTTTTCCTGAATTGGAACTAAAAGACTATGGTTTTGACTATCACCGAGACCCCAATCACCCGCAAGATGACATCAATTGATTTTTAATGGAAAAACGCGCCTAACAAACGCGCTATCGAAACATTCTGCTGATTAAAAAACTTTCCCTACACGAGTTGAACTCGAGCTAATTTATGAAAATTGCGATCATTCCTGCTCGTGGTGGCAGCAAACGGATTCCCAGAAAAAACATCAAAGAATTTTCTGGTCAACCCATGATCGCCTACGCAATTCGTGCTGCACGTGAAAGTCAATTATTTGACCGAGTCATCGTGAGCATGGATGACTCAGAAATAGCTGCGATAGCCGAAAATTTTGGTGCAGAAGTCCCGTTCACACGACCTGCTGAACTAGCTAATGATCACACGCCATTCACGAATTGAAAGCACAAGGGTCTGCGCCTGACTTCGTCTGCTGTATCTATCCTGGTGTTCCGCTCATACGTCCAGAAGATTTAGCTGCTGCTTACCAACTGCTCCTGAGCACACAAGCTGCATATTGCTACCCTGTCGCTGAATTTCCATCCGCAATTCAAAGGGCTTTAAAACGACTTCCAGATGGATCAGTACGGCCACTTCATCCTGAAAATGAATGGACCCGTACACAAGACCTAGAAACATTTTATTTTGATGCTGGTCAGTTTTACTGGGGGCACGTGTCTGCTTGGCTATCAGGACTAGGCTTACAAAGCCATGGCTCAGGTCTTGTCATCCCGCAATGGCGGGTCGTTGACATTGACACGCCTGAAGATTGGCTTCGCGCCGAACTGCTGTTCAATGCTCTTAGTGCCAGAGTTGAATAAATGATGAACAGTATCTCGCCATCCAACAAACCAAGTGTCATCGTATTCGGTGCGTTTGGCCTCTTGGGGGCCACGTTATGCCCAATTCTGGAAGAGTTGAGATATCAAGTCTTCAAGCAAAGTCGAGGACAACACGGCGACCTATGTTGCGCCCCCACAAACAAGGATGAAGTTGAAAAACAACTGAATTGGGTTCAACCTGAATCAGTTTCAAACTCATCGCTCTGTCTAACGTAGACACCTGCGAAACAGATTTGCAGGTAGCCTATCAGACCAATGTGCATTGCGTTGAAGTCCTAAGCTCTGTCATTATGGGAATGTCTGTCAAGCCGCATTTGATACACATATCAACAGACCACTTGTACCAAGGCCATGGTCCTCATGATGAAAACGCCGCATCCCCGATCAACTTGTATGACCTGACAAAATTCACAGGGGAGTTGGTGGCATCGAAAGCAGGAGCGACTATTTTGCACACAAATTTTTTTGGCAAAAGTCGACACCCCGACAGACAGAGTTTTTCAGATTGAGTTTATGCGGCACTGATCGCCAAGCATGAATTCACCGTCTTTGACGACGTGTATTTCAGCGCTTTGAATATGGAAATGCTCTCTTGCATGGTTGCCAAAACCATTCAAGCGAAAAAATCAGGTATGTTTAATCTTGGAACACATGACGGAATTAGCAAAGCCGGATTCGCAAAACGATTTGCGTCAATGCTTAACTTAGACACCAGCCATATGCGTATTGGCTCACATCATGATATCGAATACAGAGCGCCAAGACCCACAGATATGAGACTCAATGTTGCGCGATTTGAAAGCACATTCCAAACGAAACTCCCTCGCATGGACAGTCAAATTCATGAGGTTGCTCAAAGCTATAAAGACGAATTGAAATGAAATACGACAAAGAAATTCAAATTGAAAATAAATTAATCGGAAACGATTATTCAACTTATTTAATCGCTGACATTGCAGCCAATCACGATGGCGATCTTGATCGCGCCATTGAATTGATTCATCTGGCCAAAGAGGCGGGAGCTGACGCTGCCAAGTTTCAACATTTCAAAGCCAACTCAATCGTCAGTGATTTGGGGTTTAAAAACCTCGGTCAGCAGCAGTCACATCAATCTAAGTGGCAAAAAAGTGTTTTTGAAGTCTATCAGGATGCCTCTGTCAACCTAGGCTGGACACCTGCGCTTAAAGAAGCTTGTCAAAGACTTGGCATCACGTTCATGACCAGTCCCTATGCATTTGATTTGGTTGATCATGTAGATCCTTAAGTCCCCGCCTACAAAATTGGCTCTGGTGACATCACTTGGATTGAAATGATCGAACACATTGCATCCAAGGGGCAAGCCCGTTATCTTGGCTGCTGGTGCATCATCTATGGATGATGTTCAACGTGCCGTTGTGGCAGCCACCAACCTCACCTCTCAATTTGTATTGATGCAATGCAATACAAACTACACCGGCAGCTTAGAGAATTTCAAATACATCCAACTGAATGTATTGCGTAGTTTTCAGGCCATGTATCCAAAGTTGATACTCGGCCTGAGGACCATACGCCAGGGCATTCGACCGTGCTGGGTACCGTCTCCCTGGGTGCACGCGTCATCGAAAAACACTTCACTGACGATGTCAATCGCACTGGGCCTGATCACGCGTTTTCAATGGACCCTAAATCATAGAAAGAAATGATCGAAAGAACACGTGAACTTGAAAATGCATTGGGCAATGGGATCAAAAAAAATCGAAGACAACGAAAAACAAACGGCCATCTTGCAATGTCGTGCCATTCGCTTGACGAGAGATCTTCCAGCAGGTCAACTGATCACCAAAGATGATTTAGAAGTTCTCAGACCCTGTCCAGTTGATGGATTACCACCCTATCGCCTGCATGAAGTGCTTGACAAGAAGCTTCGGCGCGATGCTAAGAAAGGTGAACATCTCAAGATCTCAAACGTCGAATGATGCCTGATTTGAAATCGCTCAAGGTAGCCTTTGTCATCCCTGCTCTGAATGAGGCTGCCGCCATTACATCGGTTATACAGGGCATCACCGCCTTTGGCACAGCAATTGTGGTGAACGATGGCTCAGTCGATGAAACGGGCGAACTCGCACAAAGTGCAGGCGCCATTGTGGTGACGCACAAAGTCAACAAAGGTTATGACGCAGCTCTTGCCAGCCGTCTTCAGAAGGCCATCCTCGAAGGGTTTGATGTGGCCATTACTGCGGATGGCGACGGATAACACGATGTGTCAGGCATCATGAGCGTCTCACACGAACTGGAGGCTGGGACCGATCTGGTGGTTGGCGTGCGTGATCGTTTTCAGCGTATTTCTGAGACACTGTTTGCCTTCGTTGCTAGAACACTTTGGAGAATTGCAGACCCTTTGTGCGGCATGAAGGGTTATAAACTTTCTAAGCTGAAAACCATTGATCAACTTCACACCTACCCATCCATAGGCACTGAACTGACCCTTTTGGCTGCCCGTAGGAAGTGGGAAGTGGGAAGTGGGAAGTGGGAAGTGGGAAGTGGGAAGTGGGAAGTGGGAAGTGGGAAGTGGGAAGTGGGAAGTTCGTCAGGTGCCAGCCTTCACGCATGAACGCAAAGGCAGCTCCAGATTTGGATCAGGCTTGCGTGCCAACTGGCTCATACTTAAGGCCTTAATCTGCGGACTTTTCCGCCACTAAGCTGATTGACGTAATTCGTGTCATTAAACCTGGCATAAGAAATGCTCCTCTATGACTGGCTATTTCAGCCTGTCATTTTTTGGACACTCTTATGCAAAAAGAACTCGACATCTGCGACCAATCGATCCTCATCACTGGAGGAACGGGGTCATTTGGCAAAGCCTTTGTGCGCAATGTGCTAGACCACTGCCCTAAGATCAAACGCCTCGTTGTCTACAGCCGTGACGAACTGAAACAGTTCGAAATGGCACAAGAGTTTCCTGCACACCAATACCCAGCGCTCCGCTTTTTCATTGGGGATGTGCGCGATAAAGAGCGTCTTTACCGTGCCATGGAGGGTATCGATACCGTCGTCCATGCAGCCGCACTCAAACAAGTTCCTGCGGCTGAGTACAACCCATTTGAATTCATCAAAACAAACATTCTTGGCGCACAAAACGTCATCGATGCCTGTTTAGACCATGATGTGCGACGTGTAGTAGCCCTATCAACAGACAAAGCTGCGGCCCCCATTAATCTCTACGGTGCTACGAAACTATGCAGCGACAAACTATTTATCGCGGCCAACAACTTTAAAGGTACACGTGACCTGCGGTTTTCTGTCGTTAGGTACGGAAACGTCATGGGTTCACGCGGCTCAGTATTTCCATTTTTCATGAAAAAGACCAAAACGGGCGTGTTACCCATTACTCACCCCGAAATGACACGTTTCAACATCTCTCTGGCAGAAGGCGTTGAAATGGTTTTATGGGCACTTGAGAAAGCCATAGGTGGTGAAATTTTTGTTCCAAAAATTCCGTCATACCGAATCATGGACGTAGCAGAAGCAATAGGACCTAATTGCAAGAAAGAAATTGTTGGCATTCGCCCTGGCGAAAAGCTTCATGAAGAAATGATCACCACAAGCGACAGTCCTCATACAGTCGATTTAGGTGACTACTACGCCATTCTCTCACCTAGCCAACCAGAGAAGCTGCAACAGTATTTAAATACAAAACAAGCTATCAAGGTTCCAGAAGATTTTTCTTATAACTCTGGCCAGAACTCTGAGTTTCTTTCAGTTGCGGATATTTGTGAACTGATCCATAAGAACTGAGACAAGAAATGAAAAACAGATATATTGATTGCACGAAAGCTGATCACGCTTTGGCCAGTGGGCACCCAGAATTGGCTATCGATCTTTACCAAAAGATCCTCAAGAAGGCTCCAACGCACTATGCTGCGAAATCTAACCTTGGGCTTGCGTATTTCCATTTGAATCAGTACGAAACTGCGCTGAAAATATTTGAAGAGCTCTATCTCAAACATCCAGAAGATCCAGCCATTCTCAACAGAGTTGGCGTCACCAACCTGAAATTAGGCGTTCTCGACAAAGCAGAAAGTCTGTTACTCAAAGCATCTCAAATCGACCCCAAGAGATTCGAAACTTGGATCAATTTGTGTTATGTGGCTGGTGTATTAAGGCAATTCAAAGAGGGCATGATTTATGCCATGCGGGCTGTAGAGATTGACCCGAAGAACCAAGAGGCTTATATAAACCTAGGGGCGGCATTGATGTCTCTGGGAAATTACGATGCGGCATTGATAGCTTTTCAAACAGTACTCGATCTGAACCCTAATAACCTGCTGGCATTGAGCAATATTGGGTCCGTGCATAGCATCCGCGGTGAATCTGAAAAGGCAATTCACGCCTACGAGGACTGCATTCAAAGAAACCCCACGCACCCTCACAATGATCAAGTGCGTTTTTTCTTATCCACAGAATATCTACGTCACGGAAGGTTGGCAGATGGTTGGGAAATGTACGACTATGGATTTGGAGATGTTGGTTTTAATGCCAGAACGCCCCCTCGCAAGTTCTCAGTCGAAAAATGGAATGGCGCTGACATAACGGAAAAAACTTTGATGGTCTGGCGTGAGCAAGGTCTAGGTGACGAAATGATGTTTCTGAGCTGCCTACCTGAAGTTCTGCCCAAATGTAAAAAAGTAATCGTTGAGTGTGATCCTCGCATGACCACACTATTTCAAAGATCATTTCCCCAAGCCGTTGTCAGGCCGCAAGCTTACGCGCCTGCACCAAATTTCACACCAATTCATCAGGACTTCGATCAGCACATCCCAGCGGGCTCACTCATGCGAGTTTTTCGAAATCAGATTTCTGACTTCAAAAAATCAAAACCTTATTTGGTGGCAGATCCAACACGCGTTACTCGGTACAAAAACAGACTCGGCTCAGACCATTCACGTCTGAGAATCGGTATTTGCTGGCGAAGTGGTTTGATGGATACACAACGGAACACTAATTACGCACCTCTATCAGACTGGGAAGCCATTTTGAAGCATCAGAACGCTGTATTTGTTAATCTGCAATACGGTGAATGCACGAGAGAAATTCAAAACGCACAAAACGAGTTTCATGTTCCAATCAATCATTGGCCAGATGTAGATCTAAAAAATGATTTAGAGGATGTTGCCGCCATCATTACAGGTTTAGACCTTGTCATTTCTGCCGGCACTGCTGTGGCTCAAATGGCAGGAGCCCTAGGAGTTCCAGTGCTCATGTTTACACCAAAAAATTCATGGGCAAACTTGGGACAAGACTACTACCCTTGGTATCCCAATGTTTCTCTGTTCACATTTGAAGAGAATCAGCCAAGAGAGGCGCTCGATACAATCGCGCTTGAACTTTTAAAACGTCAATAAAAAAGGCTGGGCAGGTGCCCAGCCTTTTTCACAGATGCAACTCGCTTACTTGAGCAAGGAGAGCACTGATTGTGGCTGCTGGTTAGCTTGCGCCAACATTGCAGTAGCAGCTTGAGAGATGATCTGAGCCTTAGCCAAAGCTGTGGTTTCAGATGCGTAGTCTGTATCTTGGATACGGCTGCGAGAAGCTTGCGTGTTGGTCACAATGTTGCTCAAGTTGTTGACCGTGTTGTTCAAACGGTTTTCCATCGCACCCAACTTGCTACGCATTGAGCTCACTTTTTCAAGTGCGTTGTCGATGGTTGCAATTGCAGCAGTTGCAGCAGAAGCTGTGCTGACATTCAAGCCAGTCATGCTGTGACCTGCGCCCACGCCCATGCTTGCACCGTTCACTTGGAAGTCAGCAGCACCCACATTCATTTCCAAGAAACCATGTTCAGCCACAGTTGATCCATCGCCCAATTCAATGCTGATAGGTGTATCGCTCACAGAGTTCAAACGAATCGCACCGTAATGGGTATCTGCGCTACCCAAGGGAGATGGCGTCGTTACGATGCTCAAACTCATGGCTGCCGTACCTGTTGTAGCACCTGTCCGGGCGACAAAAGCCAATGCGCCAGCAGTATTGGTAAGCTTGCTTCCAGGCACTGCAGAGTTTGCAGAGGCTGCCAAATATGCTGCACGCAAACCGTCAGCAACTTCAGTTTTGGTATCTGTAACTGCAGACTTGTAATCGTAGTTAGCACCGCCAATTGTCAATCGGTATGTTCGACCACCAGCAACGAAAGCAGACGCTAAAGTAACTGTACGAGCACCAGCGGCAGTTGCAGCCGACGCACCAACAGCAGACTTCAAAGCCAATTCGTGCAATACATTGGGATCAACGTATTGAATATCTACAGACTTGACATTGGACCCAGACAACACCAAGTTATTGCCGTTGACACTGGCTACCAAACCTGTTTCAGTGGTTTTTGCGTTGATGTCCGAAGCCAATGTTGTCACAGAGGCGACGCCGGCTGTACCAGAAATGGTGATTTCCGTGCCGTTTAAGCGGAGCTTGTTGCCAACAACCAAGTTGTCGGTATCAATGCTGAATGACTTCTCGAAGTACGCACTGGCTTGTACACCTGTTTCGTTAGAGAAGTTGTTGATCGCATCCAGCTTACCTTGGAACGTGTTGGTAGCGATGTCTGCATCGTAAATTTGAACACCGTTGATTTTCAGATCGTTCATGGCCCAAGAACCAGCAACACCTGCAGAGGTCAACGCCACACCAGTTGTGGTGTATGCATCATTGCTCACGTTCAGATCTGAAGTGACAGCACGCAAGCCAATTTTCGCCAAATCATCAGTTGAACCTGGAGTAGCCAACGATTGGTTACCAGCTTCCACGCGAACGGGAGAGCCATTAGTCGATTCGATTTTTAAGAAACCGGTGAATGAGGCATAAGTTGTAGCAGTGGTACCACGCTCAAAGCCTGACGCTGTCTCGTAGCTGTTTGCAGTCGAAGATGAGCCATCAGCGATTTGGATCGTTGCACCTGTGCTATTTGACAACACGAGTTTGCCTTGGTCATTGATGCTTGCTTGCACCAAGCCGCCTGCTTCGTTGTTGATGTTATCAACCAACTCTTGCATCGAATCAGATGCAGTGATACGGAATTCAGTTGCCGTAGATGTACCAGGTGCTGTCACTTTGATACGGAGCTGACCATCAGTCGTAATACCTGTACCAATTTGCTTGGCTGTCACAACGTTAAAGCCAGAAGCCTTGACGTTGTCAACGTTGTCGTTGATGTTTTTCACCAAATCTTCAACGTCATCGCTAGCACCAATAGCCGCTAAAGCTTGACCATTCACCAAAATATCGCCTGCATCAACAGCACCCAAGCTCAAGCGACCGCTCACCAAAGCGTTGCCGCCTACACCGCTTGCACCCATGCCCAAATCTTTGGTAGCGACAGAACCGATGTTCACATCCATTGTTTGGTATGACTTGTCACCGATTTGGAGCTTTTTATCTTTGAAAGAACCGTCCAACAGTTTTTGGTTGTTGAATTCTGTAGTCGATGCAATGCGATCGATTTCTGATTTCAATTGTGTGATTTCATCGTTCAAAGCCAAACGATCAGAGTCGTTGTTGGTACCGTTCACAGATTGAACAGACAGCTCACGCATACGTTGCAAAATGTTGGTCACTTCGTCCATTGCGCCTTCAGAGGTTTGCAACAGAGAAATGCCGTCGTTGGCGTTTTTGATCGCCATGTTCAAGCCACGAACTTGAGAGTCCATGCGAGTGCTGATGGCCAAGCCAGCAGCGTCGTCCTTGGCCGAGTTGATGCGGCTGCCAGTCGACAGACGTTGCATCGAGGTCGACAAAGCACGGTTGTTTTTCATAATCGCGTCTTGAGCGACGAGCGACTTCACGTTTGTATTAATGACTGACATGATGT
>JACCEA011497949.1_pt1 | contig 13243 bp, 11 predicted proteins | sample 7449851 | NCBI WGS metagenome assembly JACCEA01 (sample SAMN15323453, study PRJNA562643) | freshwater metagenome | isolation source: river surface water | place: USA:Blue River Watershed | collected 2017-08-18 | reverse complement strand
TAATGTCAGCTGGAGCCATGATGCCGCGCCAGTTTCCATAAACCAAGTTGTAACCCTGCTGCACGAAGGTCTTTGCCTTTACGCCAGAAATTGGCTTTGGTGCAGAGATACCAAGAATACGAAGCTTGCCATCAGCAACATATGGCAATACATCGGCAACACCGATAACGCCAACTGGAGCTGCTCCGCTTAGAACCTTAGTTAGTGGTTCAGATCCGGTACCAACTACATAGTTAAGTTTGCTAATTGGAACACCTGCGGTCTTCATAAGTGCACCAACAACCTGATGGTCAACACCGCCGACATTTCCACCGCTAACAGCGACAGCACGGCCATTTGCCTTCACATCTTCAACAAACTGATTAAGTGTCTTGTACTTGGAGTTTGCTGGAACGAAGATCGCGTTGTACTCACGCATTACTCGTGCAATTGGAGTTGAAGCCAATAGATCTGAGGTGTTCTTGTTTGCAACTTGTGCCATACCACCGGTTAGAGCAATACCAATAATCAATGCTGCGTTCTGCTTGCCCTTGATGGTCTGGAAATGTGCCAAACCAGTTGTGCCACCGGCACCTGGCTTGAGATCAGGTGTTTGCGAAGTTAGCAGACCTTCTTTAATCAAAGTCTTAGCGATTGCATCTGTTGTTGCTGAGTAACCGCCAGGACCTGCTGGAACTGTCCAGTCAATAGTTGTTAGTGGCTTCAAATCTGGGTACCACCAACGTAGTGAATCCTTAAATGTACCGAAGGTAACTTTGGTGCAACGAAGATCAGAACCTTCAACACCGCGACCCTTTGCCACCATGCCAGCACGGCCGCACTCATCGCCAGCATTTGCTTTTGATGATGGAACCTTTGCTGCTGTTGCAGGGGTGGTTCCTGCGAAAACCAGAGCAAGTGAGGTTACGACCGCACCGGCGCCGGTAAGAGCTTTCTTCAAAGACATTTGTCTCTCCTAGGTTTCTCTCGAGGGTGAGAGATTGGGCGCTAACGTATCGAGCCTGGCCCCCGTGGAAAAGTGATTATTGGTGTCAGATAGATAACGTTTTTGTGAAAAACCCCGATAAAGCCGTGAAATCATGGGGGTATGAAGTTCTTTGCCCCGCAGATAATCACCAGCGCCGGGGTCTTAAAAGAGCGCACCTTCCAGGTCGAAAATGGCTTGATTACCGCAATCGATTTTGGATCAGCAGCTGATGCCATCAATCTTGATGGTGCTGTAATTCCTGGATTCGTTGATATTCACTGTCATGGCGGTGGCGGATTTGATAGCTCCGTCGATCCACGAGCTGGAGAGTTTCACCTCAAAACCGGTACCACAACTATGTTGGCTAGTTTTGTCTCCGAACCGATTACTACCATTCTTGCCAAGTTGGAAAAATTGGAGTTTGCGCGCAATGTAATTGGCGTACATTTAGAGGGACCATTTATTTCTCATGCGCACTGCGGCGCACACAAACCTGAGTATCTAACTACCCCAATAAAAAGTGATTTAGAAAAGTTAGTTGCAACCAAGAAGGTCAAGCACATAACTATTGCTCCAGAGATTGATGGTGCCTTAGATGCGATTTCCTACCTATCTCAAAACGGCGTGATGGTTGCAATCGGTCATAGCGCCGCAAACTCTGAAGTGGTTAATAAAGCCATCGATAACGGCGCCAAGATTGTTACCCATCTCTACAACGGCATGAAGAAGGATTACTCAGATCAATCAACCCTGGTTGGCAGTGCGCTGCATGATTCAAATCTTGGTCTAGAAATAATTTTTGATGGAGTACATGTGCCTCTCAATGTTATTCAGGATTTTATCTCGACCGCAAACTCTAGAATTATTGGAATTACCGATGCTGCGCCATTTGCTGGACAACCGGATGGTGAGTATTTGTTGGGTGAGCTACCGGTTCAAGTAGTTGATCAAGTTGCGCGTTTGAAAAATGGTGGCGCACTCGCAGGCAGCACTTTGACTATGGATAAAGCATTTGCAGCTGCAATAAAGCTGCTAGGCATGAACCCGGTTGATGCGATGCAGATGTACTGCACAAGACCTGCTGCTTATCTGGCCGCCAAAGATGTCGGTGACATCGCCATCGGCAAAAAGGCAAACTTCCTAGTTATGAATGATGAGTGGCAGCTCAAGCAGGTCTATTTTGAAGGCGCGCTAATTTCCTAATCGCTTTAAATCTTCTCCAGCAACTCGATAAACGTCCACTCATCCATAGCAACCGCACCAAGGCTGCGATAAAACTCGATAGCTGGTGAGTTCCAATCCAACACCCACCATTGAAATCTGCCATAGCCCTTTTCATTACAAACTCTGGCTAAGTGTTGTAGCAAAGCTTTGCCATATCCTCGGCCGCGATACTCCGGCTTAACAAATAAATCTTCTAGATAAATTCCATGCTTGCCCTGCCAGGTGGAGTAGTTCAAAAACCAAATCGCCATTCCAGCAATATCTCCATCTACCTCAACTAGATCGCAAAATACCTTTGGGTTTTCACTGAAAATGGTTTCGACTATCTCTTTTTCAGTTGCCTCAACCTCATGAGGTGCCTTTTCATATAGAGCTAAATCATGGATTAATTGCAAGATAACTCCAGCTTCATCTTTGCGCGCTGGGCGAATAATCATGAACGCTCCTCCATAATGGAATTCCCACCATCTACAACAATTGCTTGACCAGTTATGTATGAGGCTTCATCGGTGGCTAGCCAGCAAACTAATGCTGCAATCTCCTCAGGTGTACCGCCTCGACCCATCGGAACTTTCTTTCCGTTGGCTTTCTCTGCATCGGAGATGGATTCGGTAGCGATCCACCCTGGCAATACCGCATTGCAGGTAACTCCATTTTTGGCTTCATCTAATGCAATTGCTTTGGTAAGTCCAACCATTCCAGCTTTTGCGGCTGCATAAACCGGCTGATTCTTCATTGCCATAACCGGACCGGTAACGCTACTGATCATAATGATGCGACCATTTTTAGCAGCACGTAGTTTTGGTAAAGCATGCTTTGTTACTAAGAATGTTAAATCTAAATTGCGCGCCACCCCTTGACGCCAACTTTCTAATGAAACATTAGAAATATCAGATGCTTCATTGGAAGATGCAGGAACAGTAATGCTGGTCATCCCTGCGTTGTTTACCAAAATATCCAGACGTTGAATTCTCGATAACAGAGCTGAAACCTCTTGTTCATTTGTTAAATCCGCCGTGTAAGCAGATGCGCTGATCTCATTGCCGCGCTGTAAAACCCGTTCACTGTTTGAGGTGATTACAACCTCTGCACCTAACTCCTGTAGCGCCTTCGCGCAGGCGATGCCAATACCGTTTGCTGAGCCTGCTCCAGTTACCAGCGCAACTTTTCCTTTAAGGGAGAACACGGCAGACACTTTAGTGATTACCACTCTAGAATCGCCATAGTTCAACGCTCATAATGGGGGGAATATGTTTACTTGGGGAGTTTCAACCTCTTCATATCAAATTGAAGGTGCGGCAAATGAAGGTGGGCGCGGTCCATCAATTTGGGACACCTTTTCTCGAATCCCCGGAGCGGTTGCAAATGCAGACAACGGTGATGTGGCTTGCGATCACTATCATCGTTATGAAGAAGATTTGGATTTAATGAAATGGTTGGGCGTTGATGCTTACCATTTTTCAATTGCTTGGCCCCGCGTGATTCCGACCGCCAAGGGCGCATTGAATCAAACTGGTTTAGATTTTTATGATCGATTAATTGATGCAGCGCTCGAACGTGGAATTACACCCTGGCCCACTTTGTATCACTGGGATCTACCTCAAGCCGCACAGGATTTAGGTGGCTGGAATAACCGTGATTGCGCGTACTGGTTCGCAGATTACGCCCATGCTATGGCAGAGAAATTCGGTGACAGAGTTAAAAACTGGATCACAATTAACGAGCCTTTTTGCAGCGCATGGTTAGGACATTTGATGGGTGTTATGGCACCTGGAATTAAAGATTTACAGACCGGTATCAATGCTTCACACCACTTACTTCTAGGTCATGGATTAGCGGTTGATGCCTTGCGGCAGGTCTCTTCAGATTTCAAAGTAGGAATTACCCTTAACTTCACGCCCGCGATTGCCCTAGGTGATTCCGCAGGGGATTTGTTAGCAATTCAATATGCAGATGGATTTGATAACCGTTGGTTTGCCGATCCGGTTTTTAAGGCTAGTTACCCGAAAGATATTGTTGAAGCATTCGGTAAAGAGGTCCCTATTCACGCAGGTGATATGGAGATCATCTCAAGGCCAGTTGATTTCTTGGGGCTGAATTACTACTTCCGCCAAACCGTTGAGTATGACGCGCAGGCCAAGCCATTGCCCTACAAAATCATAAATCCACCAGGGGTAGAGCGCACCGGGATGGGTTGGGAGGTTCACGCAGAAACCTTTACCAAATTACTAAAACATATGCACAAGGAATATGGCATTAAAGAGTTCTTTATAACCGAAAATGGATCGGCTTGGGATGATGTAGTTGTAAATGGAAAGGTTGATGACCCAAATCGGGTCAGCTATCTAGAGCGTCACCTAGATGCGATGTTCCAAGCCAAAGCCGAGGGTGTGCCAATTAGCGGCTACTTTGCTTGGAGTTTAATTGACAATTTTGAGTGGGCCTATGGATATGAAAAACGTTTTGGTTTGATTTACGTTGATTATCCAACCCAAAAACGAATTCCAAAATCCAGCGCTTATTACTACAAGGAGCGAATCGCTAGAGGTTCATAGCTTTGCGCAGCACTGGGGTTAACCATTTAACGTAGGTTGCGGTGAAGTGCCACTGATCAAAGTAGACAAACTTATCTCCAACAACAACCGGGCAGAGATATGAGTTGCAGGCGAAATCCACGGTATTAATAAAGGTGGCGTTCAAACTCTTCGCACTCTCCTCTTCAATGCGATTGATCTGCACATTGCCCGCCTGATTTCTACCTGATGCGCAAAGTCCAAGGTTGGCGTTAGGTTTGCTGGCACAGGCCACAGAATCCTGCTGCATGCTCGGGTTATTGCTTAAAACAATCAGACGGTTAGTAAAGCCCTTTAACTTACTCAAAGCTTTGGGAAATTCAGCGTTCCATAGGTTTTGCGTATCAAAATCTGATTTCTTTCCATCTACCACAGCTGGCTTCCATTGATTTGTCACGACCAATACATCAGGTTTCAAGCTTTGAATCTTGGGCAAAACCAGCTGTTGCCACACGATGCACTCGTTAAAAGGCTTATTTAGCTGATAACTCCAGATTGGAACCTCGACAATTGGGCAAGCTAATTTGGCAAAAAGGTAGATCTTGTATCCTGAAGATTTAGCGATTACATCAAGAGCGGTCATCCACATTGAAGCATGTGAATCTCCATATACCACCATGATCTTTTTGCCCGCAGGGTCACCAGCTACACAATTTGGTGCCTTCACATCAGGGAAATCAACAGCACACTCCTGATCTAACCAAATACTTTTATCGCTGCGCACCTTCGCTAATTCCGGCTTTAGATTCTTAGGAAGTTTTGTGCTCTTTAAGCTCAAGGCAATCGCCGCTTGAACCCCTGCCGCACTTTCCAGTTTTTGCCAGGTGAGTTTCTTTCCCTTTTGTAGACATACCAAATCGCTAGCAATGGAGCCAAATGTTTTGCATGCAGTTCCAGATTTAACGGCGTTTGCTGCGGGTGTGCTGGTAGCAAATATTGAAAGAATCGAGAAGAGAATTAAGAACCGCTTCATAAGGCACTCCGAATCAGATTTAGAGATAGAACAGTAATGGTTATTCCCGTTAAACCAAGGCTAATCGTTAGGGAAGATTTGCTCATCAATCTCTTTGAATAGCGGATTGGGTTTTCAAAGCCATGATGCAGGGCAATCGAGAGTACAAATACCACGGTTAGTAGAATCAATGACTCCAAAAGCGTTGCCGGAGATCCCTTGTAAAGATTGAAGATATGTAGCACCGGCCAATGCACCAGATAGAGCAGATACGATAGATCTCCCAGGTACACCATGACTTTGTTGCTTATTAATGGGTTATCTATGCCACTCCAAATCAAGATCGCTGTCGCTGTCACAACCATTAGAGCTGCACTGCCTGGGAAATTAACGCCATCCTGAACAAGAAATGCAGCTATTAATAGGGTGAAGAGAGCCAAATTGCTAGAGAATCGATGAGGTTTTATCTTCCCAATTAGAGCTAAAGCAGCTCCCGCACCAAGCTCCCAGACTCGAGTTTGGGTTGAGAAATATGCGGTACCGCTTCCCTTTGCGATCTCTGACAGCGCCCAAAGGAGAGAAAGGCTTGAAATTGATAGTACAGCGATTAAGGCGAGCCTGCGATAACGCGCGGTTATGAAAAATATTAAGGGCCAGAGAAAGTAGAACTGCTCCTCAATAGAGAGCGACCAATAATGCTGCAGAATTGGCTGAGGCAAAGTTGAAGTGAAGTAATCAACCGCTAAATTATTAAAGTGGATATTGGCAAGGAACAAAGCTGCATACAACCCATCTACCGCGGTGTCATCGCCAGTAATTCCACCCAATAGGTAATAGGTAGACAAGGTAGCTGCAACAATAATTAAGAGTGCGCTGGGTAAGATTCTGCGGATTCGCCGCGCATAAAACTCGAGAAAAAACCTGCTCCACTTTTTGTCTTTATCCCGCATTAATATCTGGGTAATGATGTAACCCGAGATCACAAAGAAAATATCTACCCCGAAAAATCCTCCTGGGAGAAACTCTGGAAAAGCGTGATGCAGGATAACCAGTAGGACCGCGACCGCTCTTAGCCCCTGGATATCTGCTCTAAATTTCATGGTTGCTCAAATTGGAAGTTATGAGTGTAGAAACCGGAGATATTTTCTTGATCAACTGCGGTTTTGTACTCCTGCCGAGTCTCCGGATCCCAATTAATCTCCGAGTTAACAATAGAAATATGCTCTGAGTTTCTCAATGTAAAAGCAGCTGCTTTATCCCAAACAAAATCCTGTATTGGGTTTGGCCGTAAATCTATTCGGGCCGGCCATTTAGAGGTTTTCTTCATAGTGACCGAAATCCTTGTGAAATCAATGTTTTTCAATAGCTCCTTATGAGCGGCCCAAACCAGAATCGCGGCCTCGCTAACCACTCGGATATTGGAGAACTTAATGCCATCAACCTTACCCTCGAGCTGCCGCTCAGGATTTCCATACTGAGGATCCCACTCTTTATTGGGATCATCCCAAGAAAATGCGGTTACATGAAGTGCTTCTCCATGGCCCCACCAAGACTCACTAAAGGCACGGGTTTCAACTAATGAGTTCTCAAATAACACATTGGTTATTAAGCCACCTTCGCGGGCGCGTACCGCAAATCCACGATGTGAGTCCTTAACAATGCAGTCGGTGACAATTACATTTTCAATAACTCCAACTGATTCTGTGCCTAATGTGATGGCACCCGATGTGGTTTTCATAAAGCAGTTAGCAATATAAATATTCCTGACCGCACCATACTGCGATGTGCCACAGCAGGACTTCAAAGAGATGCAGTCATCGGCGGTAATCAAAGTACATTTTGTGATCTGCACATTTTGGCAACGATCGATATCAATGCCATCAGCGTTTGGCACCATGAGATCGGTGAGAATAGAAATGTTATTTATCGAAGAGTCATTACAGCCCGTAAGACGCAGAGCCCAAAACGCTGGATCTTTGATTGTTACATCTTCAATCTTGGTTTTGTCACAGCCAATTAGAAACACTGTGAAGGGCCGCTCTAGGTACTGTGATTTACCACCGACCGGTCCGCGCATCGAATGTATATATCGACCCCGCTCGGCAATGAAACCATCAGCGTTTCCATCAATTACCCCTTGACCCGTAATTGAAACGCCGTTCGCTTCATAGGCAGCTATGAAGGCGCGTTGTGGCAAAACATCTTCAACAACTGTGCCATTTGTAATCTGAGGAATCTGATGCTCGGTTAAATAATCTTCATAACGCTCGGAGGCCTTTAGATGCGCACCCTCTTCTAGGTGAAACTCGATCCCGCCTTTCAGCAAAATTGAGCCTGATAAATAAGTGCCTCCGGCTGGGACAACCACCCGTCCATTTACTGCACTGGCCGCTTCGATTGCCGCATTAATGGCGGAGGTATTTAGGGTTACGCCATCATTTACAGCACCATATGAGGTAATTAAGAAATCAGTCATAGTGATTAATTACGCCTCAGCATTAACGACGCGATTATGAGACCAAACCAATTCGGCAGCCTTTTGTTTGACCTGATCCAAAATATCCTTTGGCCCACTCACAACAAACTTATGAGTTTCCCCTGGAAGCAGGTAAGCCATTTGATTATCAACCTGAGTTCCCAAACCAGCTACATCTGAAAGCAGGGAAAGTTCATGAAGATAAGAATTGGCTTTAACAGTTACCTCTAACTTCTCGCCTTTAAACTCAGTTGAAATATCCACATCATGAACCGGCGCTGTCTGCGCTGGCTTCAAAGTAGAACGGCGACCAGCACGGCACTCATCTGAAGTGGCCACAATGAAGCCTTCGTAATCCCCATTTTTGATCTCAGGGAAATAATCAACCATGGCGGTTCTTGAAACTCCATAACCAGGGATCTCTACCTTGATTTGGTGAGAATTTACAACCTCTCCCTTGTCATTTATTAGTTTGACATCAACTTCACAGTTCCAAGGTTGGGCAACATCGTTGAGAATTGTTACTTGAGCGCCTTGATCTACTCTGCCGACACAAATTGTGCGTGGCCGGTACGCAGATTTCATCGCATGCCAAGCTAATTTTCTAAAACCTGTGTAATCCAAAACCGCCCAGCTAATCGCAGGCCACATGTCATTGAACTGCCACAGAATTGCACCTGAACAACTTTCATAAAGACTTCTAAAATGCTTTAAACCAATCTCAACCGCTCGCGCTTGATCAAGGGCTGCAGCAAAGTACCAACCAACCCCAGAAACTGGAGGGTTGGCAAACTCACGCTTTAGACCATTTGCAATCTTGGTCATGCCATCAAAAGCCCGCTGGTGATAGGCAACTTCAGGGGTTCTGGAGTCGAGGTTTGCAGCGCCAATTGCTCTGGTCAACATCGCCCAAGAGCCAGGGCCGTTAAACCCAAACTCTGCAGCAAATGATGGTGTGTACTGCTCATATCGCTCATAGCCCAATTCATTCCAAACATCCCAGATGTGATTGGTGCCAGAGTCAAAACTCTTAACATCTTCTGAGTGAGTGGCAAATGGAGAGCCAGGAATGTAAGGACGGGATTGATCTAAATCTGCAAGCACTCCTGGAATTGTTTGGCGGTAAAAAGTCTCGCCCCAAGGTGTGTCCTGTAACTGTTCCTTCCAACCCCAGTATTGATAACCCTCAATACATTCATTACCACCACACCAAATAACCAAACTTGGATGCGAGGAGAGGCGACGGACATTTTCATCAACCTCAGCCGCTACCTCTTCAAACATTTCAGGGGTTTCAGGATAGGCAGCACAGGCAAATAAGAAATCCTGCCAAACCACAATGCCCTCTTCATCACATAAATTGTAGAACTCATCTGATTCATAGAGTCCACCGCCCCAAACTCGAATTCCATTTATGTTTACTTCGAGCATGTCGTTGATGCGTTGTCTATAACGCTCTTTGGTAACGCGGGTAGGGAATGGATCATCTGGAATCCAGTTTGCGCCACGAATCCATAACCGTTCGCCATTTACCTTAATAGCAAACATATGTTTAGCATCTTTGCCAGATATCTCTTTGGCAATCAAAGAGGTATCTAGTTCGACACTTCTAAACCCAATGCGCTTCGATTTGGACTCAACAAGTTGGTTATTTGCATTAAGTAATTCAAATTCAACGGAGTAAAGATTTTGCTCTCCACGCCCTCTTGGATGCCAGAGTTTGGCCTCCGGAATATCTCGAATAATCCTGAGATGGTTTGAGATTAAGGCGATCTTCTCCTCATAAACCTGCTTTCCAGCACCATCTTTGATGGTTACTTTCGCTGATTTATCCTTATAAATGCCACCTACCCGGAGCTGATAATTGATAGCGGGAACTCCATCTTGAACTGTGGTGGTGATTGAAACATCTCTAATGTATGCATCAATCCAGTTGTGCAGCTCCACTTTTTTCCAAATACCGGAAGAGATTGTTATCGGACCCCAATCCCATCCATAGGAACATGCCATTTTTCTCTGATAGTTGTAAGGCATTTCATAAGGCCGGGCGTAGAAGTTTCCAACCTTTGCAATCTCATCCTCTGCATCTGTGAGAGGTGCTTTGAAACAAACCCGTAGCTCCACATCTCCATTTGATAACTCCTCCGTAATATCTAGCCGGTAGGAGCGGTGCATATTCTTGGTTTCTAACTTCAAGACTCCATTTACATAGATTTTGCAGATTGTGTCTAGACCATGAAAGACCAAGGTTTTATGTCCCGGTCTGGAATCTTTACTGAGTTTTGTGAGGTACTCAGTATCGGTCTTCCAAATCCAGAACTGATCCTGTTCTTTACCATCAATAGAGATATCTTTGATTAACCCTGCCGCGATTAAATCGGTGTGAATACATCCCGGAACAGTGGCTGGGATTTCAGAGGGAATTTCAAAGGGTTTAATTGCACCTGGATCATTGCGCCAAGCGTTGTGACCATCTTTTACCGGAGAGACCTTCCAAGCATCAGGCCGGAGCGATAACTTAGCTTTCCAGGCAGAGTTCAATCCAGCATGTGAGTTTATGGTCATGTTAGCGTCCGAAATCATCTTCGACGCGTTCGATGTCATCCTCGCCGAAGTAAGTTCCAGTTTGCACCTCAACAAAAATTACTTCGCTCTGACCAATGTTATGAATTCGATGCAGAACGCCAATCGCGAAATCAACGGTATCTCCAGCTCCAACTCGGCGAACTTGGCCATCAATGGTTACATCTGCCTCACCGGCAACAATGAACCAATGCTCGGCTCTCTTTTGATGGCGTTGGTAGGAAAGACGCTTTCCTGGGCTGACCCAAATGCACTTAACTTTATGGGTTTCCGACTCTTGTAGAACCTCATAACGTCCCCAAGGGCGTTCAGATTTTTCCAGTGACACGTTTTACCTTTCGTTAGACGAGAACAGAGTTACCATCGAGAACACCAAGAGCTGCACCAATCAATCCTGCATCGCGGCTTAATTCAGCAGGACGCAGAACTATCTCACTTAAAAATCCGGAGTAGCGTGATTCATTCTTAACATGGCGACGTAGCGGTTCCCAATAGATCTCGCCCGCTTGGCTAACGCCACCACCAACAACCACAGTTCTAATATCAAGATTGCCCAAAGTATTAATGATTCCTATGGCAAGAGCTCGAGCACCTTCATCAATTACCTGTAATGCGATTTTGTCACCTTTGCGGGCATCAGCAGCAAGATCGATAAAGCTGCCACCATTACTCCATCCTCTTGATTTTGCTATCGCAACCATTCTTGGACCACTGGCATAAACCTCTACGCATCCATTGCGACCACAAGCACAAAGTTCGCCATCAAAGTTAATAGTTTGATGTCCGATGAAGCTGGCATTTCCAGTGTCTCCAGTGAAAACCTTATTTTCGATAATCAATCCGCCGCCAACACCAGTTGATACCACCATGCCCAGCATGTTTTCACAACCTCGACCTGCACCCAATACATGTTCAGCATGGGCCAGCGCCATAGCATCACCATGCAAAACAACATTATGACTGCCAGATAACTCTCTAAATCTCTGGACGATAGGGTATTTGCGCCAAATCGGAATATTAACCGGACTGATAGCGCCAATCTCTAAATGAAGTGGACCTGCAGAGCCGATACCGACACCAAGTAGATTTCCATTTAGCCCGGAAATCATTTGGCCAGCGCTATTTGAGATACTTCCCCACAGTGACTCAGTCGTAGAGTTACCAATAATTAACTCTTGCTTGTTTCGCACTGAATAATCGCGGCCCACCAAGGCTAAAGCGACCTTGGTTGCTCCGATATCTACCGCTAAAGCGACCTTATCCATTGGCTGCCGCCTTCTGAGGGTTGGTTGTTTTGCTTTGCAGTTCTAGCTTCATTACCTCTGTTACATATTTGTTATCTGTAGGTTTTGCCATGCGCTTTAGCAATACCTCTGCTGCAAGTCTTCCCAATCTTTGTGGATCATGATCGAGTGATTTGATCTCAAACATCTCTGCACTTGGAAAATCATCAAAACTTACGACCTTAATGTTGCTACGCTCTTTGTGAATGACCTCACCAACACCCATTGCAATCAGATCATTAGTGGCGATAATTCCATCGATTCTAGATGTTGAACCTAACAAGCTGTGGGTTGCAGCTTTAGCTTCTTCAGTAGTGTGAACACCGGTAATTATGTGAACATCTTTTTGATCAACATTGCGTGATAAACAAGCTCTTTTGAAACCTTCGATACGTTCGGAGGCGGTCCAGATATTCAAGGTATCGGCGATAATCGCAATCTTCTTACACTTTTGGCGCAACAACTCATCTAGGCAAACCGCAATTCCGCCTTGATTATCGACCAACACCGTATCGGTATCTAAATAAGCCGCAGGTCGATCCACAAATACAAATGAGTAACCACGTTTTCTCTCAATGTGCAGATATGAATAATCCTCACCAGAAGGAACAACCACTAAACCTCGAACCCGACGCTCTAACAAAGAATCTATTAGCGCCCGCTCCCGTTCGGCATCATCTCTTGCGGTTGCAATAATCAAATCCAGGCCAGCCTCAGACAATCTCTTTTCCGCACCAGCAGCTAACCCGGCGTAAAACGGGTTTGCGAGATCTGAGATAACCATTCCAATCAAATTACTTAACGTTCCACCACGAAGCTCTCGTGCGATGCGATTAGATCTATATCCCACCAAGGTCGCAGCTTTACGTACCTTTTCAGCGGTATCAGGCGCCACATTTACCGAATCATTGAGCACTCGGGAAGCGGTCTTAATGCTCACCCCAGCAACCGCAGCTACATCAGCCAAAGTTGGGTGTGCGATGGGCTGAACTACCTCGTTAACCACTCTGCTCACCCTACCTTCCGAATCGCCTTGAAGGCTATGTCGCCCGTGAAAGCCGGTATAGCAAAGCTCAATTTCTTATCTTTTGAGACAATTGAATAACTCTTTAACTGCTTGCCGCTCTTTGTCTCTGAAACCAATACCTGATAACTGCCATCTTCAACAACCGGAATACTTACCTT
>JACCEA012476106.1_pt1 | contig 13245 bp, 15 predicted proteins | sample 7449851 | NCBI WGS metagenome assembly JACCEA01 (sample SAMN15323453, study PRJNA562643) | freshwater metagenome | isolation source: river surface water | place: USA:Blue River Watershed | collected 2017-08-18 | reverse complement strand
GCACTTCTTATAGGAACTTCGAACTTCGCACTCTTGTACATAATTGCAGGCATTCTTCTTATTCCTGTACTTATACTTGTTGCAATATTTCTTAAAGACTTTCAAGATTCTGAATATCGCGCGACAGCTTTCTGGGAAAGCTTAAGTGAGATTTGGGCAGATAGAGACCTCAAATCAATCATGCTCGTACAATTACTTCTTCAGACGTTTTATAGCTGGATGATTATCTATACACCACTCTATTTATCTGAACATGTTGGTTTTGACCAACTCACCATCGGGTTTATTATCGGTTTTGCACTTATTCCCTTTGTATTACTTGATGCACCTCTTGGCAAACTCGCTGATACCAAATACGGTGAAAAAGAAATGCTTTCAATTGGTTTTATAATAACTGGAATTGCAACTGTATTAATAGCAATCGTTACCGACCACAACCCTTTTATTTGGGCAGGAATACTCTTCTGTACTCGAGTGGGCGCAGCAATGATAGAAGAAATGGCGGAGGTATATTTCTTCAAAAAGGTGAAAGCGGAACACATAAACGTAATTAGTTTATTTAGAAGCACTCGTCCGATAGCCTATGTGGTGGCGCCCGTTATCGCAACCCTTCTTTTTACCTTTATCGATATTCGCGCACTCTTTATTGCACTTGGACTACTCATGCTTTACGGATTGCGTTACAGTCTCCACTTGCGAGACACTCGCTAACAAAAAAACCGCTTAAAGCGGTTTTTTTGTTAGAACAATTTTATCTGTGTATCCACCTCTCCGTAACTATTCTTTTTAATATACGATATCAAATCAAATTTTCTTCTCAGTCCTTCACGATTCATATAACGTATCTGTCCAAAAACCGGTCTTTCAAACCAGGCTCGATCATGTACACCGCCTAATGCCCATGCAATACCCGCATAACCACTTGGTTCACGACCATCAAGTTCATACGTATCATTGAGATAGACAGCGTACTCAAACGCCAACTCTACACTCGGCGTCCATTCAAGAATTTTCTTTGCCCAGTACATACGCATATACCCATGCATTTTACCTGTATAAAGCATTTCTCTCTGGCACGCATTCCATGCATCATCGTGGGTCTTCGCACTCTCAAACTCTTTCAGGGTATATGTATATTCTCGAGGGTCATTTTTATGTTTCTGAAGCGTGTTCTGTGCCCAATCAGGAAGACATCGTTGATCTTTATAGTGAGAGGTATGGAGACAAAAATTATCACCAAGTTCGCGTCGAACAATAAGCTCCTCAAGAAAAGCAGTAACACTTTCTTTCAAAGAATGTAATCCCTGAGAAACTTTCGCTCCATTACTTTTTTCATCAATCACTCTATCAATCTCAAAACCTGTTGCTTCTAAGATATAAAGTACAATATGCTGGGCTGAAATAATCCCAAAATGCAGATATGGAGATAGATTAGACTGACTATCAAGCGTTGGATCATTTCGCTTTATGCCATAGTGCTCTAAATGATTCTGCACAAAAAGTTTTAGTGCATCTTTCGCACCAGACGAACTCGGTTTCCACATATGTTTTGTTGTCCACAAAGTATCTTCAGGTACACATGAAGCGAGGGTGTCCCAATTAGTAGACCGAGCATCAAAATGCTGACAGGGTGGCAGTTTTTTAAAATCAAGAACTGGATATTTTGTAAGAAAGGTTGAAATATGTCTGTGTATCTTCGGTCGAAGTGTGTATGCGCCATACTCTCTCTTGTCTGAAACAAAACGAGCAGGAACAATATTGTGGGCATCTACCTCATACATATCACCATCAAATGAATCCATCATCTCTTTGTGCCATTTCTTAGTAAGCAAGAGTGGTGAAAAATCTGTCACGATAGTCGCAACTGAATATTTGTGAGTTTCTTTAAGAATAAGATGTGGTGTATCTTCACCAGAAGTATCTACAACAATCTTAAAAGCAAGTGAATGTTTGTTACACTCCTTTTCAATTTCTCTTAAAGCCTCAGTTTTAAACCAATGCTGTCTTCCAATACCTTTTTCGAAACCTACCACGAGATTATAAACAATAATGAGCGGTTGATTTGTCTCAATCGCTTTCTCATAGGCAAAAATAAGTGCCCAGTTATCCTCAAGTCTCATATCCCGATTCATCCAATACAAAACAGGACCAACTCGTTCTTGTTTTTTATTTTTTAGCAATAATACACGTTCTCTTGCGACAGGCATATTCTTGATATTAAAGCTTAATACACTCAAGGCACATAAACATAGGAATTTCTTTGCGTGCTTTATCCTCTGCTTTTTTTCGAGGACCTGACTCACTCTCTTTGTGTGATACCCATTCTTCTATTCGAGCAATTGCAAAACCTGCATTTGCCAGACTTTTTGAGTACACCTGTAAAGGTCGATGAAATGAAACCGTGGTCTTTGTGCCTGGCTTACTAGGGGCCATATCCATAATCTTACGAGACTCAGAAAGATATTCATCAACTGAACGATACTGGGTCGAAGAAGAATCATCAAAACCCCACGCAGAATGTCCTGGAATTCTAAAAGCAGGATGATTGAGCACCATTACAAACACTCCACCCTTCTTCAAAACCCGACCGACTTCTTTAAACGTTTTTGAAATATTTTCTATATTTTGAATAGCTAAAACACTCACCGCCCCATCAAAACGCGGACCTTGGATAAAAGAGAGATTATCCGCCGGGGCAACATAAAACTCTTCTTTATGAGTGGCCTCTTTCTTGGCAATGTCTATAAGCTCAGGACCAATATCAACACCTACAACACGAGCACCTTTTGAGGCAAATACGTGTGAAAAGAAACCTTGACCACAAGCAAGATCGAGAATTTCTTTTCCTGTCTCAGGTTTTACGATACGTGTAAGGTTTGGCAAAATAACCTTGTTTTGATAGGAGTTTTCATCCTTCACAACATCATCGTACCATTCTGCTACCTTTCCCCACGAAGTATCTTTTTTCATATAAGGATTGTAGCATAAAAATAAAAAGGTTGGTCGCTTGGCGACCAACCTTTTTATTTTTTATTTCTTTTTAGCAGGAGCTTTCTTAAAAGACTTCTTAATACCTCCCCAATGAGCCTTCATTTGTTTTACAAAACTTTCAAGTTCAGCAGGTTCGATATTCTTGAGCTTATTATACTTAGCAAGTACGGTATCGAGAGTTGAGTGATACGCACCTTCAGTAACATCATCAATCTTCTCAAGCTTTTCAAGCACTTCACCTTTTGCTTTTAGCATCCAACCTTTTACCTTCGCTCGGTTCTTTACTGCATCTTTATGACCATAGAGGAAATAAGTTCCGACAGCGGCCGCGGTCACTCCAAGAAGTCCTGAGACAATTGCTCCTGCGTGCGAATTCTTTTTTGAATTTGTTTTTTTCATTTCTTGTATTTAAAAAATTAATTATCACCTACCTCTTTCACCTGAGTCTTCGGTTTTGGTTTCTTGCGAGATGTGAGCGGAGCGGTAAAGAAACCACGAATAAGTCCTACGACAATCTTCCATTTCAAACCTTCCTCTCTTAAGGCCATACGAAATGAACGAATATCACCAACAATTTCATCACCTTCTTCCCTTACTCTCTGGGAGACTTCACGCACATTGTGAAGAATACGAATAAGGTAAATGATTACAATCAAAACACCGATCGAAAGCACCACAAGCGCAATCGTCGATATGAAAAAAAATATATCTGCGTGTATTAAACTTTCCATAAGACTAGTGTATCACATTTAGGACAATCCACTCACCTATCATATCCATAACAATGGGGATAAAAACAAAGCCATCTTTCATCGAATTACTCCACCGAGCTTGTGGCCGTACCTTCAATCATACTAGCATCAATTAACTGCAAAGGTTTTTGAATAATTTCATTCTCACTTACAGTCAATCGAAACACATTACCGTCTATATCAGAACACTCACCTTTCGTACTTGTACTTACAATTCCATAAGCCATACAACTTTCAAAATCATAGACAGAACGTGAATAGAAGGCATCAAAAGCAAAGCCACTATACACAATCAAACACGACACTATGATAATGAAAACTGAGGCTTTTGACATTTAACGTATTGTAAATGATGCCCGGACCGTTACCATCACCTCCTTGTCGAGACTCGCTGTGTCGTAGGCACCATAATCAGAAACCTCAACAGAATGAGCTGGTAAGACCCGTACTACGCCAGAAGCGGCAGATTTTAACACCCCAACCTTTCTACCAGTAGATTCGACAAGTTTTGCAGCTCGAGCCTGGGCATCTTCTACGGCTTTTGAAAGAAGGCTGACGCGAAGCTTTGGAAGTTCTGTGTAGTAGTACTCAAGAGGACTTGCAAAGAAGAGGACGCCTTGTTCAATAAGAGACTGAGTACTTCGAGCAAGGACACCTACTTTTTCGACATCAGAAGATGTGAGTTCAATTGTCTGTCTTAGGGTATACCTCTTTTCCCTCTCAACACCATTTTGATTATAGTCATAAACCTCCTCCATCATCACCGGTGAAATAATAAGGTCAGTGAGTACAAAACCTTGTGCTATATAAAACTTTTTTACAAGCTCCAAATCTTTTGCCATTTCCACATAACCAGACTTAAGTTGAGACACTGGAATCACCCGTGAAAATTGAGCATTCCATTTTACCTGATCTGCACGCACACTTTGTTTTGCAGAACCTGTTACAGAGAGAGATTCATCGAAAGAACGAACCTTGTAGAAAGTAACCGCAAAGACAAGCGAAGCAATGATGATACTACCGCCCAAGAGCGATCCAAGAAATACAAAAGAGGTTGATTTATTTTCCATATAATTAAGAGAAATTTCTTTTTCGACCAAGGAGTAAAACTGCAACAGAAAGAATAAAAGCTGAGAGAGCCATAATTGGAATTGAAATATAACCAAACGTTAAGACAAAAACTTTCGCACAAGATTCTGAATATCCAACAGCGCTACAAGGCAGATTGAGTGGATCGAAGCCAAGCTGAGTAAGATAATGATAGAAAGCGATTATGCCACCAATACCAGCAAGGACCATAGAATAAAGAGCTACGCCGGTATCCTTTTTCCACAGTGCAATACCGAGAATGATAACATTTGGATACATGAAGATACGCTGAATCCAACACAACTTACATGGGTTGTAGCCAAAAATATCTGAGTACGCGAGACTTCCAAGTGTTGCAAAAAGCGCCGCGATAAAAGAGATAAGGATTGCTCGCTTTGAGAGACATTCTGTAAGGCGTGGAAAACGAGCTTCTAATTTTGGAGAAATAACAAGGGCGAGAATAAACACAGAAAGCACTTCTGCAATAATACTCATTACACCCCAAAACATATTTACATATTCTGTAATAGCCATAAAATTATTTTATTTTTATTAATTACTATCTTTTACAAGTGGACACTGAGTAAATTCAGAAATTTGTTCAAGACTAAGCCCTGTGTCAATTCGAGTCGTCGTTGCGGTTGTTGTCGAAGTGAAAAACCAGGTCGGATACTTTTCAATCTTCCGTTCTTTACATACAGGAAGCTGACTATTTCCATCCGCAGAAGAACATTCAACATAAGGAAGATTTACAGCACTTTTACCGAAGAGTGCTTTTTGCTCACGGCAATGAGGACACCAAAATGCTCCGTAGAATTTTGCACCAGAATCTTTTATACACTGAGCAAAAGTATCATATGAACCTGCCGAGGCGCTGTAGAAAAATATCGCTCCAAGAATGAGGCCTATACTAGCAATAAATGAGATTGTCGGCAGGTAGTTTTTCATACTTTTATAAATTAAGGATATAATCTAAGAATATAGTAAAAAACCAGATTGATACAGTTGACCTTCCTCAAGACTTCTTTCAAAACAAAAAGGGTAAAGTGTTAGTCACTTTACCCTTTTTGTTTAGACAATCTCTGAAACAAATGTATTTTCTTTTTTATCTTCCTTTGTAATGAAAAGCAAAAGTAGTACAAACAGGATTAAGATACAAATGAGGGCCACTGTATCGAGAATAATCACAGAAACAATACCAATACCTAAGACAGCGAGAAGCCACAATGGAGCAAGTATAAAGGACAAACTATTAAAGACACTTAGGAATAACCCTACTCCGAAAATGATAACTCCTCCCCTCATTGCTTTTTGAGCAACTGGTTTATTTTTGTCCTTTATGTAATTCGCATAGACCATTCTAAGGAATCCTATTATGAGAAGAAGTAGTACAATGATTGTGTACCAACTAATGTCCTTTAAGACTTTCTCAAGAGCAAAGAACGCCGATGCTAGATTACCTGAATCCTGCAAAGGAACAGAAGAACTCGCAGTACTTGTTGCAGTATTGAAACCTACATCATTCTTGAATTCATCAGGATTGACTGTATTATTTTTAAACACATCATCTACAAGTATGTCTTTTATATCATCATCTGATCTAAAATCAGGATTTGCACCACAGAATATCTTATTTATATGTGCTTTTGTTGTTATATACACAATTCCTGTTGGAATAGTTGTATTCCACGGGGCAAGAATATCTTCACTGTACTTCACCTGGAAAGCTTTTACAGCCTCTTCTGTAGCAATATCAAAATCACCATTCACGGTAAGTGAAGTCTTTTCATATGTATTCAAAAAATACTTGAGTTTTCTAACCTCGTTTGGGTTATTATTTACCCCAATCTTGAGATACTGAGTAATAAAATCTTGAGCAGGACAAGACTTGGTTGTACTTGGAGTAACAACTGGAGTATCTATATAGATCAAAATATCAGGCTTTGCAGTAACATCTGGGGTCACTACAGTGGTCGGACATCCATAACCAATACACGGACCACCACTTCGACCACCTCCACCACCGCTTGTTGGAGGTACAACAGGAACCACCGGAGTCACAGGAACTACAGTGTTAGATGTAAATCCAAGAACGAGCGTAGAGGTAGTTGTACCATTAACACCCACACAATCAATATTAAAAGTTGTTGTTGCGGTTATACCAGTCACATTAAAAGTACCTGATGCAGCCTTTGTTCCAGACCAACCTGTTGAACCATTAGAAGCAATACAAGAATTTGTATTCATTGATGACCAGACAAGAGTAGAGCTACCAGTTCCCACAATAGGATTAACTGACGCTGTAAGTGGAACTATAAATGAAGGGGTTGTTGAAGCTGTGCCGCCTGGATTAAAAGCGATTACAACATTTGAACTTGAAGCAATCCCTGTTGGACCAGTACATGTAAGAGTATATGTTGTGTTTGCAAGAATAGGACCAACAACAAAACTACCTGAAATTGGTTTTGGACCAACCCATCCATTTGAACCATTTGAAGCGACACAAGAAGTTGTATTTGAAGTGACCCACACGAGAGTAGAAGTCGCACCTACACCAAGTGTTGCCGGGGTCGCTGTAAGAACGGTGTTAAATACTGGACCTGTCACAGGCTGTGGAACAGTGAAAGAGACAGAAGATGTAACTCCGTTTCCGCAGGAAAGTGTGTAGAGATAAGTGCCGGCAACCAAGGCACCAGTTGAAGTAGAAGTAATAGATGAAGAAGGTGAAATAGCACCGATATCAGTAAAAGGTGTCCCCTCTGTTGAGTTCTTTACCAATGAACAGCTTGTGCCTGACGGAACATTGCTAAATGACCATGAAAATAGAGCAGTTGCACCCACAGGAACTGTAGTACTTGCATTGACTGAAGTTCCTCCAATTGACGCACTGAGAACAACAGTAGGAATCACAGGATCTACTGGACCATCTGGGGTATTAGGAAGAGAAGACCAGAATTCAACAATCACAGCACCACCACCAGAACGATTCGTAAGTGCAACTGCCTGAGCAGGTGCTGGTAAAATTGATTTTAAATATGTATTCCAAGCACCCTCATCGTATGTATTACGTGCAGGGTCACCACTATACAAAACAGGCTTTATAACAGAAGACGCAACATAAGAAGATCCTCCAGTAAGGCCTCCCACGACATACTTCCCTGCTACTTCTTTGAATTTCCAAGCACCTTTTGTAAAACCATTTCCTCCCTCAACTGGCCACATAGGAATACCTAGTTTTACAGTCGCATCAGTTAATTTTTTATACCATACGTCAGTATTGGTCAGATAATTGGCACCACCCTTACTTGCCAAAGATCCTCCGTTTGAAAACTCAGCAATAAGATCATTCAGAAGTTTCTGGTTTTCGACAGCATCTATTTTACTGTTTATATATACTCGAATCTTTCCATCAAGAGACAACGCTCCGTTTGCAAGTGGCGCTCCAGCACCAGCAACGATAATTTCCTGCCCCTTAAAAGAAACAGTTGTACTTGCACCTGGGAATCCCCAAATATCGTTATTATCATGCTTTCTGTAACCACTGTATCCACCAAGACCAGGTGATACAACAAGCTTTTCACTTGGATTAATTTCAATCACACCTGAAACATAGGCACCGAAACCTCCCTGTGCATTTTGAGTAGGCACACCATCAACGGCATATGTCTGATTACTGTAATTATCATTTCCAAAAGCACCACCAGATGCTCCCCATGCTTTTATAACAGCATACTTCGCACCAACCGGAGCAACAATCTCATCTCCTCCCTGAGTGAGCCCATTTGAAGTAACCACAGCTCGAGACATGAGACCTGTGCCATTCGTACTGCTACTTATACTTACATTATTTACAAAAGCGGGCACAGGAACAACAACAGGTTTTGGAACGAAAAACTTTGCCTCACTAACAACTTCTCTTTGAGGAGTAGGTACTGCAACAGGCGCACTCTCTTGAGATGCTACACGATGCGTTTCTGCCTGTGTGGTAGTTGCAATTTCAGCACTTGATACAGAAGAAATGCTTGCGTCAACAGGTATTGTTGAAGTTGAAACAGATTCAGTAGTAGTTGCCTGAACTAATGGATTATTTTCTATAACAGATTCAGGAGTCGATGATCCAACAACTGGATTTGAAGTGGTGTTATCAACATTCCCACTCACGATATTTTGAGAAGCATCTACTGTTGAAGATGTAATTGGCGCAGGCTCAGTATTTGGAGATACAGCAGTCTCAGCAGGATTAGTGTTTTCAGTAACAGGAGCAACACTTTCAGGAACCACAGCTGGTGTTTCAGATACAGGAGTTTGTTCGACAACAGGTGCTGGTATAGCCTCAGATACTGATTCATCAGCAAAAACACTTACAGGAGCGATTATTTGTACAAAAAGAGACGACAAAAGAAGCATTGTACATGCTTTTTTGGAGATGTTTCTGATAGCTGTATCTTGAAACAACATATATTCATGACATTACTGCTTTTTGAACACATGTCAAGAATAAGAGGTAAAAAAGATGGCTTATTTAAAGGACATTTTGTTATTTAACAATATGTCCTTTAAATGTCTTTTATAAGACAGTACGGGAAAGGTGTGCGTGTATGGATAGACGAGTAAGAGACATTTATTACAGAAGGTATGAGGCACAAATAACCAACAGTGCATAAAGAATATCAAACCAGTATTTTTTCATTTTGTCTGCACAGAAGACAATTCCAACAAAAGGTAATAACACGAACCCTAGAATAAAGCCGAATACACCTTTTGGATGTTTTGTGGCAGAAAAAATATTTTCAATATCTTTGTCGCTCGGTATTGCGTGTACACCGATTGAAAATGCGATCCAGAGCAATATATAAAACATCAAACTACTCGGTGTTACATGTTTCAAAGTCTGTATCATGAAGAAAGAAACTGCTGAATTTATAAGAAGTGGACCGATTGAAATCATAAGTGCACTTATATATGTTCTTGGTTCGGCATGTACCACATACCCCATCCTCTCTTTATCAAAAGTAGCATACGCAGTTTTTATAACTGGTATACCAAAAATTTTACACATCGTCTTGTGAGACCACTCATGCATAATAATCCCCGGAAAAGTATAGTAACGAATAAGATGGTAACGAAAGCGATTCATGCTGAATATAATAACACACCAAATTTATACTCTCTTTTATTTTTTATACGAAAACAATGTCCCGAATCGCTTTGCGATTCGGGACATTGTTTTTAGTTCTCCGTTGTAAGTTATTTTTTGTTAGTTTCTGTCTCCAAATCTAAACACACAGAATTTAGACAATATCTCTTCCCTGTCTTTGTCGGTCCATCATCGAACACATGACCAAGATGCGACTTACATTTTGAACACACAATTTCAGTCCGATGCATTCCATACGTATTGTCTTCTACATACTCAACTGCGGAAGGCAAGGCCTGATCAAAACTTGGCCAACCGGTACCTGAATCAAACTTCGCGTCTGAAGAAAAAAGATCTTGCCCGCACGCAACACATTTATACATTCCATCTCGCTTCTCATGCACTAGTTTTCCACTAAAAGGAGCCTCGGTCCCCTTTTCACGTAACACCTTGTATTGTTCCTCAGTAAGCTTCTCCTTCCACTCATTCTCATTGTGAGGTAAGTTTGTACTCATATATATGTATTACAGTGATTTTAATAAAGAAGCATACTTTTCTTGAATCTTCTCCAGCTTTGGATTAATAACAATTTCACAATAAGGATTACCTGGATGAGTTCTGAAATAATCCTTGTGATAATCTTCAGCTTCATAAAAAACAGGCATCGGTTTTACTTCTGTAACCACAGGGTCACCACCCTTCGCGGAATTATTTAATTCTTTGATTATTGTTTCCGTTGCAAGCTTTTGTTCTTCATCGGAATAAAATACAACTGAGCGATATTGAGTGCCTATATCATTTCCTTGCCTATTAAGTGTAGTCGGGTTATGAGAACCAAAAAATACAGTAAGCAAATCTTCGACATTCACCTCATGAGGGTCATATACAATACGCACCACCTCAGCATGACCTGTCTTACCAGTACATACTGCATCATACGTCGGGTTTTCTACTGCCCCGCCCGCATATCCAGGATCGACAGATATCACACCTTTCATCATTTTAAACACCGCTTCTGTACACCAAAAACACCCACCGCCAAAAAGAATTGTCTTCATTTGTAAATTCATATCTTAAGTGTAACAGAAAAGACAAACAGCTTACACTGTTTGTCTTTTGAGTTTTGAAATCTAAGAAATAATTTACACAAACAAACTAGCCAAAAAACCAATTATAAGAAGTGTTACTAAGTTTGAGAAAATATCTGAAAAGAATTTTTTCCATGCAATAGATCGCTCGCAAGTACCCCACAATATAGCTGAACCAATTGTTGGTACTACAAACGCGAGCCAGTTTAATACCACAAAACCAAGAGCTCCAGCGAGAGTCATGTCATTCCTTAGACTCATGGTCACAATAAATACAACAGTAAATGAGGTAAGGAAAGAAAGGAACATCTGCGCGAGATATGTCTTCCACACAGTAGACTTAGCCTCTTCAATCTTTTGCTTTTGTTCCTCAGGAGTCAACTTATCAAAACCGAGATATTTCATATGAACCTTCCCCATTGGAGTTGCCATTGAATACCAAAATGTTCCAACAACCACAGCGATTACAGCACCAGCAAGAGAAAGTAGTAATATAGTGACCATAAAATAAAGGTAAATAATATAATTAATGAGAATTAATGTTTCGTTTCCCAACACATAAAGTTTAGCAGGAAAAAAATCTAAAGAAACCTAGATTAAATAAAGCGCAAGAAGTAATAAAACACACTACCTCAAACGCACCTATTTAATCCTGTACTTCATAGTCTTTTTAGCAATACGTTTTGGTTGTGCTACCCACTGCTTCCCTTGTTTTGTTCCTTTGTTCTTGGACCTATCTGTCGCTATCTTCTCTCCAACTGTTAAATGTTCTCGGGCTTTCCTTGGTAAATATCTACTCTCACCGATTTTACCTGTATACCCCCAATCTTCTTTTGCCCACTTTACCAGACTATTTTCTTTGGATTTTTTTCCTAAATACCCACCACCCCGTTCTTTGTAAAGCTTCACTGCATACTGCATTGCACGAGCAGAAAATTTACCCATTTTCTCAACTGCTTCATTTTTACAATACTCCCACAACGGTTGATTATCTCTTTTTGCAGATACGCCTTTCATTTTTTTAAAAAATCAACTAAGAATTGGTACCAAATATAAGACAAGAGAAGCCATAAGAAGCATCAGGATTGCAGGCAAAGTCTTTACAAAAGAATCCTTCACTTTCATATGCATAACCACTGCGCCACTCATGAGCACAACAAGCAGTGCGAGTGCTGAAAGGCCGAATGGGTACATAAAATGTGGTAAGAAAGCCACAACAAGCATAACCAAAGCAATTACAATTTTTAAAAAACCAACAATATACATTGACCACACTGGTAAACCATACGCAATGAATTCTTCTTTCATGTTTTGCGCACTACCGCCACGATATTTTGTAGCGCGTCCCTTACGTACAATCCAAACATTGATAAGACCCAAAGCTATTGCTACTTGTAATGCAGGCACAATCCAAGATAGTAGGTTTAACATTTTTTATATTTTAATCAATAAAATTTTTGTATCTTACCTATTTTATCACATAAGAAATTAATAAGGATGTGCTTTTTTTGTTGTATCAAATACAGAAAATTAAAAACCATCTCAAATGAGATGGTTTTTAATTTGTTGCCGGACTTGGACCAGGAGTATCTTTACCGAACCTTACAGGTTTAGTACCCGCAATTGGATTTTTACTTCATTAGCAAACTCGTAAAAATGCTCAATCGGGTTTCGGTTCCAAGTCGAAAGCAAAACCTTTTGCTTTCTTCCGGCAATAAAAAGTTTCGCTTTTTGTTGACCTCCTTGAGATAGAACCACTATTGGTTATACCCCACAAGGCTTTTATAACACTTCCAATCTTATCATGCCGACGGGTCTTGAGCGATGTAAAAAGTGACAAAGGTGACACAAAAACAGACACTTTGATTGTCACAATTTTATACCCCAAAATCCTCTAAGGCTTATCCTCAATGTAAGATTCAATTGATGAAATTTCAATAGGTACTTGAAAATACTCGATCTTATTATTTTTATAAGCAGTCTCAAGAAGCTCATTAGAGTAATAGGGTTGAACACCTTCCGCACAAGAAAGTGTTATGTGAGGAAATTTATTTTTTGATTTTTTATTTTCAACCAACAAAGCATCCCCTTTTTCATCAAAAGCCCTACCCAGAATTTTAATAATAGTTTTTCTCCCCACCTCAATTCCATCAAGAGTTTGCGGTTTAAAAGAAATAGTTGAATGATG
>JACCEA011195873.1_pt1 | contig 13253 bp, 9 predicted proteins | sample 7449851 | NCBI WGS metagenome assembly JACCEA01 (sample SAMN15323453, study PRJNA562643) | freshwater metagenome | isolation source: river surface water | place: USA:Blue River Watershed | collected 2017-08-18 | reverse complement strand
CACCTTTTCACCCTTACCAATTTTCATTGGCGGTAATTTTCTGTGGCACTGTCCCGCGGATTGCTCCGGGTGGGCGTTACCCACCACTTTGCTCTTTGGAGTCCGGACTTTCCTCGGTACCTTGCGGTAACGCGGTGATCCGGGCGACTCTTCTTAGTAAAGGATACGGCCAATCAGTTGAACAAGGAAATTATTTTTCCTCAGCCGAATGGTTGTGTTCAGCTTTCACGTCAGTCACTCGACCAGAGTGTGCATGAGCCTTTGGATCTCGCCTGACCTTGATCGCACTTGCGATTGTTGAGACGGTCAAAATAAAGGCAATAACCGAGAGGCTAACGAGGGTAGGGATCTTCGGTACTTCATACCAAACTTCATGGAGATAAGTCAGGATCAACTTAACGCCGATAAACATGAGGATTACTGAGAGGCCAAGTGACAAATAGACCAGCTTGTCTAGCAAGCCCTTGAGCAAGAAGTAGAGAGCTCTTAGCCCAAGTAGTGCAAAGGCGTTTGCAGCGAAGACCAAGAATGGCTCCTGTGTAACACCAAAGGTTGCTGGAATTGAGTCGAGGGCAAAGAGTAAATCGGTAGTAGCAATCGCAATCATCACCAAAAACATTGGTGTTGCAAAACGCTTTCCATTAATTCGAGTAAACATCTTCGAGCCGTCGTACTCATCAGTCATGGCGATGCGCTTTCGAACCATCTTTACGAGGGCATTGTCATCTGCTGATGGATCTTCATCCCAATGCTTGAAGAGACCAACACCGGTCCAGATCAAGATTGCTCCGAAGATAACGAAGGTGAAGCTAAATGCAGCCAAGGCTGCTGCGCCAACTGCAATAAATATTGTGCGAAGTACAAGTGCAAGAATTACACCAAACATCAAAATGCGTTGGTGATAAATCGATGGAACACTGAATTGAGCCAAAATAATGATAAAGACAAAAAGGTTATCTACGGAGAGAGATTTCTCGACGAGGTAGGCGGCGTAATACTCCGTACCGAACTGTGAGCCTGCGGTTTGCCAGACCCACACACCAAAGCCAACTGCTACGGCTACGTAAAAGATTGACATCGCAGCAGCTTCTTTGAAAAGCACATCATGTGCTTTGCGGCTAACGGTGAGTAGGTCTACAACGATGAGCACAATAATTGCGCCGACAACAACGGACCAAGTTAAAAGACTGACATCCATCAATACACCAATTTCGTTAAAGGGGCCTGGAGCCAAGGTCTCCCTCAACCACTATGTGGTCGCAGCTCCGGGATATTTCTATCCGTGTTGACGAAGATGCTGAACGAGGTACTCCCCTTAACGTGGGCTCATACTAAATGGAGACAGTTGACCGCGCAAACGCAACTTGGCAATTTATTGAATTAATCTTGTAATCAGGCTGCAGATGAGACAGAGTTCACGAATGCAAACGGGTAGAAGTTTTGTCTACGCTCGAAAGGGCGGTGCTGCAGCAAGCCAACCGCTGGCGGTGAGCGCTGCAATTGCAACCCTTAAAGAAGGCGGATCTTTTATAGATGCCGCGATTGCCTTGAGTGCGGTTATCTGCGTCGTCGAACCTGGGGCATCTCACCTAGGTGGAGATGCATTTCTCGTTACCCATCACTCTGCAAGTAAAACAAACTTGGCGTTCAACGGAAGTGGTGAAGCACCACGCAAGGCAACTCCGTCGGCATACGAAGGTGGGATTCCACTACACGGATATAAATCAGGAACCGTTCCGGGATTGGTTTCGACCTGGTTTGAAGCTCACCAAAGATACGGAAAGTTACCCTTTGCACAATTGCTCGAGCAAGCAATTGATTATGCTGAAAACGGTTTCCCCGCTAATTCTGGTTTTGTTAAAAGAATTGCTGGTCACCTCACTCTCACACCAGAAACATTGCTCTTTAGGGATATGGGTGTATCTCAAGATACAAAAGTTGGCGATCTTGTCATTCAGAAAGATTTAGCACGCTCACTACGTGAGATTGCTGAAGGCGGTCGGGATGCTTTCTACTCTGGTCGAATCGCGGAGCAACTTGTTAAGGGTTCGGATGGTTGGTTTAGTGCAGAAGATCTCAAGGCTCATACAACTCGGGTTTTAGATCCGCTTGCAATTAAGTATCGTGATTACACAATCTATGGGCAGCCACCTCCGACACAAGGAATGATCTTGATGGAAGAGCTTCTCATCAACGAACGCTTTGATCTTTCCTCACTCAGTGAAGCAGATCGCATTCATATTGGAGTCGAATCGAAGAAGGTGGGATTTGCAGATAGAAATATGGTCTTGGCAGACCCAGAATTCATCGATGTCAATGTAGCCAAGATTTTGTCGAGAGAGAATATTGATAAGCGAGTCGCTCAAATCTCAATGGATCAAGCATCAACTGATATCGCACCGGTGAGTGAAGGTAGTGACACAACCTATTTCTTAGTCGCAGATTCAGAAGGTAACGCGGTCTCGTGGATTCAATCGGTATTTCATGGTTTTGGCAGCTCGTGGGTGATTCCTGAGACAGGAATTATTCTCAATAACCGCCTGACAGGGTTTTCTTTGAATCCTGAATCACCCAACATCATCGCGCCGGGAAAGCGTCCAGCGCACACTCTCAATGCTTTCACAGCGTGCCGCTCAGATGGGTCGCTCTACCTTGTTGGCGGAACGCCTGGTGCAAATATCCAAGTCCAGACAAACTTGCAGTTGATTACCAACGTTATCGATCTCAAACTCAATGTTCAGGAAGCTATTGAAGCTCCCCATTGGCAACATTTAAATGCACCAGGAGAAAGTTCTGCAGAGGAATCTGGAAAAGGTGTTCTACAAATCGAGAACCGCGTATCGAACGCCGTCATCAGTGAGTTAAGAGCTAAAGGCCATGAAGTTCATGAGTTACCAGCGTGGGGACATGGTTCATCTTCACAATTGCTGGAAGTGCTCCCACAAGGAACGTTTGCTATTGGATCAGACCCTCGATCTGAAGGACACGCTGCGGGGATTTAACGAAAGTGGCCGCGCTCTGAAAAACTTCTCAGTGCACGCAATCCATCCGATGGCCACATTGAAATTGATGTAATCGAACAAGGTGTTGCATCCATATGGAAAACAGCGTCATGTGGAGCATGCAAGGCAATACTTACGGCACTCTTGATCACACCGTTATGAGTGACAACGCAAACTTTCTGTCCTGGATATTCTGCAAGTAATTTCTCCATTGCAGCTTCCACTCGTACGCGCGCTTGATCATAAGACTCTCCCCCGCCAGGTGCATATGCAGATGAGTTAAGCCAGGCCTGATACTCCTCTGGATACTTGGTGCGCACCTCATCATTGGTAAGGCCATCCCAACTACCAAACGAAAGTTCATACCAAATTTCATCAAAGACAATTGATAGCCCAGTAGCTGCCGAAATAGCTTCTGCCGTTTGGCGAGTGCGCTGCAGAGGGGATGCAATCAACACATCTGGCTTAATCTTTGCAATCTCTTTTGCGACAGTTGCAGCTTGTTCTAGGCCCTCTTCCGTAAGTTCTGGATTGAGTGGGCCAGTGCCAGAGAATTTGCGAAACGGTGTCAGGATTGTCTCGCCGTGACGAACGAAGTAGATCATCGTCGGGTCTTCATTGCTGCGAAGGCGATCGGTGAGGTAATTCTCTTGAATTGTGATTGCAGGTGAATCATCCTGTCCACCATCGAGAGCCTTGTTAGCTAAACGATCTGCATGCGAATTCTCATCTCGTGGAATCCATGAATAAGTCACTAGCGAAGCAGGATGAGCATCACGACACTTCTTTGCGAGCTCGCGCATATCGGCATGTTTAATCTGCCAACGACCTGACATCTGTTCTACAACAAGTTTTGAATCCATCGCAACTTGCACTACTGCAGTTGGATCAAGGGTATGAATGTGAGTTAAGCCAGCAAGTAATCCGCTGTATTCAGCAACGTTATTGGTAGCAATTCCAATGACATCAAAGAGCTCTGCAACGATCTTTCCATTTTCACTCACTACAGCGCCATAACCTGCTGGCCCTGGATTCCCGCGAGATCCACCGTCAGCGGTGAGTTTAAATGTGCGCGCCATGGTTAGAGATCACGCACCAAGATGCACCGACATTCTTCACATCGAACTACTTCATCTTCGGCTAGACCTGCGATGCGCTGCAATTCAATAGTGTTAATCGTGAGGTGACAACCTTTGCACTGGTTACCGACGAGGGCGGCAGCACCAGTACCGTTATTTGAAGCTCGAATTTTTTCGTAAAGGGCTACAAGCTCTGGATTCGTTGATGCAACAACAGATGCTCTCTCTTTTGTAGTTGTCTCTAATTCGGCTGAGATAACAGCCATCTCGTTAGCCTTCTTTATCTCAAGCTCTGTGATCTCCGCGGCAAGTGAACTCTCTTGCTCTGCTTGCTCTGCGATGCGCTCTTTAATGACATCTATACGCATCATGATTTCGAGCTCGATCTCTTCTAACTCTGCTCGGCGTGCTCCCAGTGAAATAAGTTCATGTTGGAGTTGTTCAAGTTCCTTTGGAGTACCGGTACCTGATCCGAGGCGAGTCTCATCGCGATTGATGCGTGTGACAATCTGCTCAACATCACCTTCGGCACGAGAGAGTTCACGCTTCACATCACTGAGTTCGGTCTCGGCCGCAATTCTTAGATCACGAGCATTGTTTGCCTTAATTGTCAGTGAGTGAATAGCTGCAATCTCTGGAAGGTTTGTTGCCTTGTTATTGAGTGTTGCTTGAGTGAAGTCAAAGTTCTGAATATCTAGAATTGCGCGCTGATCGCTGAGCGTGGCCTTCATGATGCCTCCTCGCGAAAGTGTGCGCTTATATGTATTTGTGAAACTGGTGAAACTGGTGGGCGGTGAGGGTTTCGAACCCCCGACATCCTCGGTGTAAACGAGGCGCTCTACCACTGAGCTAACCACCCGGGCCGTGCTTTCGTACTTGCGAATACTACTTTATATACGCGAAAGTGCGAAAACGAGGCGTTATCGCAGGCTTAATTAGAGGCTTGCTAGAGCGCTCTTGTACTCAACGAGATTACGGGCATCGCCGAGACCATTAACGATCTGCCATACCAATGTGCCGTTCTTATCGACTATGAATGTTCCGCGAACTGCACAACCACGTGCTTCATCGAATACTCCATAATCTTTTGCAGCGGCACCGTGTGGCCAGAAATCTGCAAGAACTGGGAACTTGTAACCCTCTTGCTCTGCAAAGGCGCGCAAGGAATACATAGGATCGCAAGAAATCGCTAAGAGCTGCACGTCATCATTTTGAAATGCTGCAAGATCATCACGAAGTGCACAGAGTTCGCCAGTGCAGATTCCAGAGAATGCAAATGGATAGAAAAGAATCACAACGTTCTTCTGGCCTTTAAATGAAGAGAGTGTGACTGGTGAACCGTGTTGGTCCATAAGTGTGAAATCTGGTGCTGCTGATCCAATTGTTAAAGTCATGCGAGAAACTTACCGCTTGCCAACCTTGCGTGCCACTAGACGAGTGCCAGCCCAATCTTGTGCGAGCGCAATTGTTGAAGTTTGACTAAGTCCAGCAATTGGTGCGGCATCTTGAATGTCACTTGACTCAACATGGCCATCGCGTCCGAGTTTGGGAGTAAGGACCCAGATCGGACCAGTCTCTGTGAGATATGTAAGCGCATCCATTAACTCATCGACAAGATCGCCATCGCCATCTCGCCACCAAAGAATTACTGCATCAACGACTTCAGTGGTCTCACCTTCAAGTAGTTGAGTTCCGGTGATCGCAACAATCTCACTACGCAAGACGTCATCACAGTCTGGGCCATATCCCACTTCGAGAATGAGCTCTCCGGCTGCAAATCCCATTCGCATTGACACGGGCTAAGTCCATCCCAGATGTGACCACTTTGACAAGGGTTTGAGCCAGATTTACTAGCCAGTTGGCCCGCGCAGATTTCCCCTGTGAGCGATTTAGCGCGAGAATATGCTCATGAGTGGAATTTTCGATACGCCAGATCAGAACGTTGACCAGCTTGTAGATATCGATCCGACAGAAACCGCCGAGTGGCAAGCATCCTTTGATGCCGCCCTCGAGCATGCAGGTCCTGTTCGCGCTCGTTATTTGATGCTCAAGCTTTTGCAACGAGCTCACGAAAAGCAGATCGGTCTCTCTTCACTTCGCAACACTGATTACATCAACACGATTTCACCTGAGCACGAACCAGCATTCCCTGGTGATGAAGCAATTGAACGTCGCATCCGCCAATACATTCGTTGGAACGCTGCGATGTTGGTACATCGCGCACAACGTCCTGGCGTCGGAGTCGGTGGACATATTTCTACCTACGCATCTTCTGCCTCACTGTATGAAGTTGGTTTTAACCACTTCTTCCGTGGAATGGATCACCCAGGTGGCGGAGATCAGATTTTCTTCCAGGGACATGCAAGTCCAGGTATGTATGCACGCGCATTTCTTGAAGGTCGCCTGAGCGAAACTCAGCTTGATGGTTTCCGCCAAGAAGTTTCACATCCAGGTGGCGGACTTTCTTCTTACCCACATCCACGTTTGATGCCTGACTTCTGGCAATTCCCAACAGTGTCTATGGGAATCGGACCGATCAACGCGATCTATCAAGCGCGCTTTAATCGTTATTTACATAACCGTGGAATTAAAGATACAAGCCAACAACATGTATGGGCATTTCTTGGAGATGGTGAAGTTGATGAGGTCGATACTCTCGGCGCAATTGGTCTGGCTTCACGTGAAGGTCTAGATAACCTCACATTCGTCATTAACTGTAACTTGCAGCGTCTTGATGGTCCGGTGCGCGGTAACGGCAAGATTATTCAAGAGCTTGAATCAACATTTATTGGTGCGGGCTGGAATGTAATCAAGGTCGTATGGGGTCGCGAGTGGGATCCACTGCTGGCTCAAGATCGCGAAGGCGCACTTGTTAACTTGATGAATACAACTCTTGATGGTGATTACCAAACTTATAAAGCTGAGTCCGGCCAGTATGTTCGTGATAATTTCTTCGGTCGCGATCCACGTACAGCGGCTATGGTTGCAAGTTGGTCGAATGATCAGGTGTGGGGACTTAAGCGCGGCGGACATGATTATCGCAAGCTCTTTGCGGCATATACCGCTGCTATGGAGCCAAATGGAAAGCCAACTGTCATCCTTGCAAAAACTGTTAAGGGATGGACGCTTGGTTCTACATTCGAAGGACGTAACTCAACGCATCAGATGAAGAAGATGTCACTTGAAGATATCGTCACCTTCCGTGATCGTTTGGGAATTCCAATTCCAGATTCGCAATTAGATAAGTACACACCTGCTTATTACCGTCCAGCAGATAACTCTGAAGAGGCCAAGTACATGGCCGAACGTCGTGCCGCACTAGGTGGATCGATTCCACGTCGTCGTGCGAAGTCAAAGCCGCTTCCAATGCCAGCTGACTCTGTATACGACAGCGTTAAGCGCGGATCAGGACATCAAGAGATTGCCACAACTATGGCATTTGTTCGCATGCTCAAAGATCTCGCCAAGGATCCAGGACTTGGTTCACGAATCGTTCCGATCATTCCTGACGAAGCGCGTACTTTCGGAATGGATTCACTCTTCCCAACAATGAAGATTTATTCACCACACGGCCAGAAGTACACAGCCGTGGATCGTGAACTGATGCTCTCTTACAAAGAATCAACATCTGGTGTCATTCTTCACGAGGGAATTAACGAGGCGGGATCAACAGCTTCATTTACCGCAGTAGGAACCTCGTACTCAACTCACGATGAGCCAATGATTCCCATCTACATCTTCTACTCAATGTTTGGTTTCCAGCGCACAGGAGATGCTTTCTGGGCTGCTGCCGATCAATTAGCTCGCGGATTTGTGCTCGGCGCAACTGCTGGCCGTACAACACTTAATGGCGAAGGTCTGCAGCACGAAGATGGACACTCACATCTTCTAGCTTCAACCAACCCAGCGGTTGTCTGTTATGACCCAGCATTTGCATACGAAGTTGGACACATCTTCAAAGATGGTCTGCGTCGTATGTACGGTCCCAACAGTGAGAATATTTTTTACTACATCACCGTTTATAACGAGCCTTACCTCCACCCAGAAGAGCCTGCAAACCTCGATGTTGAAGGCCTCTTAAAGGGTATCTACCTCTTCCGTTCAGGTGAGCGTCAACGCAAGAAGAATGCGCAAATCTTGGCATCTGGCGTTGCAGTCAACTGGGCAACCAAAGCACAAGAACTTCTCCAAAAGGATTGGGGAGTTAGCGCGGATGTCTGGTCTGTAACATCATGGAACGAACTTCGCCGCGATGGTTTGGCTGTTGATCGTCACAATCTCCTTAATCCTTCAGCCAAGAAGAGTGCCTATCTGACAGATCGCTTGAAGGATGCACAAGGTCCAGTAATTGCAGTAAGTGATTACATGCGTACTGTTCAAGATCAAATTGCTCCGTGGGTTCCACAGCAATTTGCCTCTCTTGGTACTGATGGATTTGGTCTTTCAGATACTCGCGGTGCACTTCGTCGCCACTTTAAAGTTGATGCTGAATCAATCGTTGTCGCAACTCTTGCTCAGCTCGCTCAATCAGGTGATGTGAAGGAGTCTGTCGTTCAAGAAGCTCTGAACAAGTACCGACTTGATGACATCTCAGCAGCAGATCCTGGCAATACCGAAGGATCAGGCTGAGTCTTCAGCTACTAGCATCGTGATCAATCGCATCCCCGTCACCGATATCTCGCCAGCGGTTTTCTTCGGTGGGGAGTTTGTGCCGGTTAAGGCGATTGCAGGCGAAGAGATTGAAGTCAGCGCCACAATCTTTCGTGAAGGACATGATGCTCTAGGAGCAGATGTTCTTCTCTTTGATCACAAAGGTGTTGAAGTATCGCGCACCCGCATGCGTGATCATGCCGATGGCAGCGACCGATTCAGTACGTGGATTCGTATTCCAGCTCGTGGGGATTTTTCCTTTCAAATTGAATCATTTGATGATCCGTTTGCAACATGGCTCCACGATTGCGAAATCAAAATCCCAGCAGATATCGATGCAGAGCTATCTTGCGCAATTGGCTTGAAGATATTTGAAGAAAAACTTGCAGAAGATCCATCATCAAAGAAACTCCTCTCCACTGCCATCAAGGCACTTGGCGATCCAAAACTCGCACCAGCCAACCGTTTTTCACAATCTTCAACTGTTGAGATTAAGGAGTTTTTCGGCCACGATCCGCTGCGAAAACTTCAATCACGATCTCACTCGATTCCCGTTCGGGCAGATAGAGATAAGGCCCTTGTTGGATCCTGGTATGAGTTCTTCCCACGAAGTGAAGGCGCAACGGTTAACGCAAAAGGCGACATCACATCCGGAACATTCAAAACTGCAGCCCTTCGAATACCTGCTGTTGCGGCAATGGGTTTTGATGTTCTTTATCTTCCACCAATTCATCCAATTGGAAAGACCTTTCGTAAAGGCAAGAACAACTCACTCAATCCGATTGAAAGTGATCCTGGAGTTCCTTGGGCAATTGGCGGCAGTTCAGGTGGTCACGATGCAATTAATCCTGAGTTGGGCACGATGGCTGACTTTGAGAATTTTGTTGCAGTCGCAAAAGAGCAGAAGATTGATATTGCAATGGACCTTGCCTTACAGGCTTCCCCCGATCATCCATGGGTAGCGAGCAACCCGGAGTGGTTTACCACTCGCCCAGATGGCAGCATCGCATACGCGGAGAATCCACCAAAGAAGTACCAAGATATTTATCCGATTAACTTTGATAACGATTATCAAGGAATTCTTAACGAAGTATTGCGTGTTATTAGATTCTGGGTATCTAAAGGCGTTCTTATATTCCGCGTGGATAATCCACACACGAAGCCGGTAGCCTTTTGGCAAGATGTAATGTCAACTATGAATTCTGAAAATCCAGATGTTATTTTCTTAGCCGAAGCATTTACTCGTCCAGCCATGATGCATGCACTGGGCAAAGCTGGTTTCCATCAGTCTTATACCTACTTCACATGGCGCACATCAAAGTCTGAGTTAACTGAGTATGCAACAGAAGTGTCTCGCCATACATCAGCGTTCTTTCGGCCGAATTTCTGGGTCAATACTCCAGATATTCTGCCGTTCCATCTGCAATCAGGAAATCCGGCAATCTTTGCCTTGCGTGCAGTTTTAGCGAGCACTTTGTCACCTTCGTGGGGAATGTATGCCGGATACGAACTTTATGAACATCGCCGCTTTAAAGAAGGTGGTGAGGAGTACATGGATTCTGAAAAGTACGAGATCAAGGTCCGTGATTGGGAGAGTGCCACAAAGATGCAGGTCACTCTTGCCCCTTTCATCACAAAGCTCAATGAGATCCGCAAGAAACACATTGCCCTTGCTCGACTTCGTAACCTTGTCTTCCATCACTGCGATAACGATTCGATAATCGCTTACAGTAAACGTGAGGGCGACGATCTCATTTTGGTAACAGTTAATCTCGATCCACTCAATGCTCAAGAAACAACAGTGCATTGGGATTTATCGGCGCTAGGAATTAAAGATTCTCGATTTAAGGTCACAGATCTTATTGACGGAGCACAATACGAATGGGATCCTCATTCATTCGTACGACTAGATCCCAGCCGCCCGGTTGGAAAAGTCGCTCACATCATGGCGGTGAATCTCTAGTGTCCCTCTTCTCGAAGTTCTTTAAGAAGAACCCAGAGAGCGCTCCTGCCGAATATATCTCTCCTGTTACATTTCTAAACCCTCACTCAACTTTAGGTGAGCTCGATTTTCACCTCATCGCAGAAGGTCGTCATGAAAGATTGTGGGATGCATTAGGTGCACACCTCATCCGAGATAATGATGGCAATATTCTTGGAACTGCCTTTTCCGTTTGGGCTCCTAATGCGCGTGCTGTGAGCTTGATTGGTGATCATAATTTCTGGGACAAAAATACTCATCCCATGGTTCGACTTGGTTCAACAGGTATCTGGGAGATATTCATTCCAGGAATTGGCGTTGATACTCGGTACAAGTTTGCTATTTGTACCGATTCTGGGTCATGGGTAGATCATGCAGATCCTCTTGCGCAAGCGACAGAGGTTCCGCCATTAACCGCCTCCGTTGTTACTGAATCAACGTATGTTTGGAAAGATCAAGATTGGATAACAGCACGCAGTAACTTTCAGCCGTGGCGATCACCAGTGAGTGTTTACGAAGTGCACCTTGGATCGTGGAAGTTGGGATTAAATTACCGAGATCTTGCAACTGAGCTCGTTGAGTACGTCAGTAAGCAAGGTTTCACACATGTTGAATTTTTACCTGTAACAGAACATCCATATGGTCCATCATGGGGATATCAAGTCACTTCCTTCTTTGCGCCGACTTCTCGCTTTGGCTCCCCTGACGATTTCCGATATCTCGTTGACACACTTCATCAGGCCGGCATCGGTGTAATTCTCGATTGGGTTCCAGCGCATTTTCCAAAAGATGAATGGGCGCTAGCTCGATTTGATGGCACCGCGTTATATGAGCATGCGGATCCTCGCTTAGGTGAGCACCCTGATTGGGGTACCTACATCTTTAACTTTGGCCGCAACGAAGTGCGTAATTTCCTTGTTGCAAGCGCACTTTATTGGCTCACCGAGTTCCATATTGATGGTCTGCGAGTGGATGCAGTTGCATCCATGCTCTACCTCGACTACTCACGCGAAGATGGTGAGTGGCTTCCAAACAAATTTGGTGGTCGTGAAAATCTCGAAGCAGTAGCGCTACTGCAGGAAGCGACAGCAACTGCTTATCGCACGCATCCTGGAATTATGATGATTGCCGAAGAGTCAACGGCTTGGCCTGGTGTTACCCGCGAGACTGCATCAGATGGACTTGGCTTCGGATTTAAATGGAACATGGGCTGGATGCATGACACGCTGCAGTATCTTTCGCATGAACCGATCCACCGCATGTATCACCACAACGAGATCACATTCTCAATTCTTTACGCTTGGTCTGAGAATTTCATGCTTCCACTTTCACATGATGAAGTTGTTCATGGAAAAGGTCAGCTTGTAAATAAATTCCCCGGAGATCGTTGGCAAAAAGTTGCAACACTTCGGGCGCTCTATGGATTCATGTGGGCACACCCTGGAAAGAAACTTCTCTTTATGGGTAGCGAATTTGCACAAAATGACGAGTGGAGTGAGAGTGCTGGCCTGCAGTGGTATCTCACCGAATATGACGAACACCGACAGGTTCAAGATTTAGTTGCGCATATAAATCAGGAGTACAAAGGCCATCCTGCGTTATGGGAGAAAGATACAAACCCAGATGGTTTCTCTTGGATCGTCAATGATGATGGTGCTGCAAACACATTGGCATTTACTCGATGGTCAGATGATCAAAGTCCGCTAGTCTGCATTACAAACTTTTCACCAGTCCCTCATGAGCGTTATCGGCTGCGCATGCCTACTGCTGGAGTCTGGCGCGAGGTGCTCAATACTGATGACCTCGCATATGGCGGTAGCGGTGTGAAAAATCAATCATTTGCAGTCGATGTTGATACAGATCTCTATATAGAACTTCGTGTTCCGCCCCTTGCGACAGTCTGGATTGAACGCGTTTAAAGGTCTTTTGCTACACGCGACATGAAGGCCACTGAGATCAACATCAGGCCAGGAATGATCATTGCAATTGCGATTGAACCAGAGAATTGTGCAGTCCAGGCGATGATTGTCTTCACAATCAAGACAAGAATTGCATTCACAACACCCATTTGACCGACAACGACTGCACTCGGCTGAGATGAACGTTTATTGGCCGCCGTGAAGAAGGTTGGTGAAAGCACGGCGGAAAAGAAGCCACCAATAGAGAATCCAATAAGAGTACAAATATATGCCGCCGTCTTCGAGTGATCCACCAAAAGTGAAGAGGCAAGAATGAATCCAATAAATCCGACACCACCAATGACGCTGCCATATTTAATCTGCCGTTCGAGTGAAACAAACGGTGTGATTCGATGTTGACCCAAACGGCCAACAATCATGGCGGTGAATGTAAGGATGTAGGGGATGGTGGCAAGTGACCCACGTACGCCAATTGTCTCCTTGGCGTAAATTGCAGACCAGTCAGCGGTCGCGAACTCAACCATAATTCCACAGACCAAAGCTGCTGATACCAAGTAATCAATTCGGAATGAGGTGAAGAGATCCTTAAATCCGAAATCATCTTCCTCTTCCGCACTTGGTT
>JACCEA010477967.1_pt1 | contig 13255 bp, 13 predicted proteins | sample 7449851 | NCBI WGS metagenome assembly JACCEA01 (sample SAMN15323453, study PRJNA562643) | freshwater metagenome | isolation source: river surface water | place: USA:Blue River Watershed | collected 2017-08-18 | reverse complement strand
TAAGGGTTTTACCCAGCAGTGCTGGTCATTTTTTATTTGTCCGTTTTCTGTTTTCTGTTTTCTGTCGCCTCGATTGTAATTTTTTTAAAATTTGCGCCCCGGGGATTTTTCACAAGAAAATTGAGTGGCGACAGCAGAGTTGGCGCCGCCCGCCGCGCCCACCCAACAGCAGCAGCTGCTGCTGCTGCCCTGCGGCGCTAGCATTGCTGGAACAAGCCCCACAGCAAGCCCCTATATATGATGGTAATAATACAATATGGAATATTGTAGTTATTTTGCAAGGTAATCCTGTACTGACTGGTGCTTTTAGGTTCCATAGTATGGTAAGGTGTTGACTTTTGAGATGAGATGGGGTGCTTTGATGTGTTGCCCGTTTGTGCCTTACTAATCACGCTTTTGAACATTTCCTGCGGGTTCCATCGCTCGGGTCATACATCAATCATTTCTCCATTTGGAAACCATCGCATTCACTTCATTAATCATTTCAACCCTCTTCAATATTCACAAACCTCTCGTAGATTGATTGAAATAGAACTGAGTGAGGGAGATGACCCACAGCGAGCAATGGAAATTTTTAAGAAGATATTTAAAAAATCAGGGGTGATGCGGGATTTGCGGGCTAAGAACTTTCATGAGAATTCGGTCGATAAAAAAAAGAGAAAAGTACAGCAAGCGAAATACAAAAGGAGAATGTTCAGAGTTAATGTTTACCGGAACAAATTACTAGCTGGGAAGGAGTATCCGATAAATTATGAGATTCCGCCATTTGAACTTTGACCTCTGCGAAAACTTTCTTACGTAAAGATACTTATGTATATACTAATTCATTGATTTGTGTATTGTAGTTACTTGTTTGACATCCCTTGCGTAAATTATCCAACACTTACAGAAAGTATGATTATTATCATAATAGCAACAATGTAAATATTGGTGGAAAACCTCAAGAATGAATATCAGCTGATTCTTCAATGCTGGACAATGCGTTTAAGGCACCCTTAACTACAACAGCTTTCGTTCGTTTTGCATCACTAACAATGTTTGCCGATGAAGCAATTTCAGATCTCTTTTTGCTACCATTCCGTCTAGAGTACGTATGCGATGGCGGGAAAGGTGGTAGGTGTGTTGGAATATGCTGATCATGAGCATTGAGTCCACCAGAGAGGATCTGATAGTCGACCATGTCGGAGACATTTTCTACTGGAAAACATTTGATGTCAAATGGAAACGGTTGTTTCCACACACCTTTCGCCTCATCATCCAATCCGAACTCATATAATTGTTGACATTCAGTTTCGAAGATCTTCAAACAATTACAGTTAGTATAAATAACTCAGAGTGCACTCAACTTACTGGGTCCTGATCAAGCACCTTAATAACATCTTGTATGCCCACACACACTCTACCTGCATTTTCAGCTTCATCTCTTGCTGCTACTGAAACCGTGCGTATATAATTTTTAATTATGTCAGCCAAAATATCTATGCAATCTGAGTTAGCAGTTTTGAAATTAAATGCAGCGCACGCTCTTGCAACAGCTTGCTTAGTGATCTCTTTGGCATATTCATTCTCCATTTCTACCACACGTATGGTACCACCATGAGTTTATTCGATGATATTCAAATAAAAACTTCTATATATGAGATTATCGTTTTTTCTGGGTTAGACTTTTCAACGACGAGCTAAATACTGTATACCTATTGAACAATTTAACGGAACTGACTGAACAGCTACAAATTCAATTGGAAATAGGGGATGATGTGGGATGCCAGATGCCAGATGCGGGCACGAGAAGGATGCGCCTAATGCTAATCAATAAGGCTTATACAATATTTTTGATTTTATAACCAGTTCAGTCGGCTGCTGTGCTCTCTTCTTGCGCCGAATTCTGCTCTGCTGCTGCTGTGAGCCTGCGCCTGTGTGTGCTGCTGCTGCTGGCTGCTGGCATTCCTCCCTGTGGCACACGGATTACGGAAGCCGAAAATAGGGATGCTTTTCGCAGTGCCATTTCCATATTTCGCAGCCACTATAGCTAACACAATAATACAATATCCCATAACAATCAAGCCAGTAAACCTTTCGAAACCCCAATTCACATCCCTATCTCCGCAATCTACTTGAAATGATAACTGCTGCTGTGGCTTCAGGTGCCACTTCGGCCGCATCATCTGCAGCCAGTTCCGCTTTGTCACAGGTGGTGATGAACATAGTTCTGGGAAGCTACAATCCGGATTACAACAAAGAGAACCGGAAGAGAATGCGATATATACAGCACAAATACTCTCTTGCGTACGACGGTGGTCAAGTTGGTGAAGATCCTTGTGCGATTATTCAGAAAATCGGTATTTATCGCACTGGCCATATTTGAATCTTTATTTCTAAGGTATTCAACGCAGATCCAAACTCCAAGCTACTAATGAATGCGACTGGTACAAAGCCGCTGAATCCATTTTTAGATGAAAGGGCCTTTGAAGACTCCTTGGTAATGAATTTTCACCCAGGTACATTCCTTCCCCGCTACAAATCAATGATTTGGATTTGCATTAGCATGAATGTTTTTTCTGTCTTTGTACAGTGCCTGGCCATCAAGGTCGCTTTGCAGGATCACATGCCATGTCATGCATTGGAACAATAATTGACTATCAAAACAATCGAAGGTATGATTTTGTATCGTATTTTCTACTGGTATCGCTCGTAATGTTCGTTTGTTGTGATTGTTCCAAATCTTTTAGACGCAGACCATGGATCCCAGGGGTTTCTTCCCCCGGAAAGCCTAACGACTACATCAACATGTTTTTAGAAGAAACAAAGATTTGGTTGAGAAATCAAATGACTTTGGATGTCATATCGGCCGAGGAACTGGGAAAACGCGAAAAGTACTACTCGAAATTGAAGAATGACAACTATTACTGGTAAGCGATATTCTCATGTTGCCAAGCGCTGGACCTCAAAATCTTCACAGGTGTTTTCCCCCTGAGACAGAAGCGAATGGAATACATAAAGTAATTGATTTTGTTCACGATAAAGTGAAAAGTGCTTTAGAAATAATACGCAGAGAAGAGATGAACAAATCCCTCCAAACATTATTCAAAGAAATGAATGATCACACAACCAACTCATTTGAATTTGGGAAGTTGTTCCTTTCTTATCTTCTTTTCTTTTCAAAAAAGATAGGATCTAATCTTACTTCAGCGAATGGATTTGATGGTAAATCTATTGAGTCTGGAAAATTACATTATTTGCTTGAGAAGACTACCCATGTTGTATTTGACACATTTGGTAAGGATATTGAGCTGTCTCAGAATCGAATAAACTGTGCGATAATTTCTGATAATGCATATCATGTGCCCACCAATATGATCGAGAATAACAATTCAATCCCATCAAGCCCTCAAAACGCAATGGCTGAAAAGTCAAGAAAGTCTTCCTCCGGCTACGATATCGCTATTCGAGGATATGAGGCAAGCTTGACATCCACGATATTCATTATCAAGATTGAAGATCCGAAAGGACATCAATGGATAGCAAAACGATCATGGTCAGAGTTTGAAAATTTTCACGCCTGTTTAGTAAAGGAGTTGTCTGATACACCTTCATCAAATCCATTGGTGTTCCCTGAGAAAAAGATGACACTGAACGCTGTAACGAATAGTACAGAATACTATACTGCCTTGGCAGCTCGTCTTGATGCTTATTGTCTTCATTTGTTGGACTTAATGCCAGATTTCAATACTCGCTGTCAGAATATTCTTGCTAAATTCCTTGACACCAAGTATATCATTATGTCCGGCAGTGATAGACTTCACTATGCTGAATCTATCCCAAATGCGTTCATTCCTATTCGGAACATTTTTCAAAAGCAAGTTATGGGACAGAAAGATTCTGCGGTACCTGTAGACAGTAACAAGAAATGGTTTGGAGTTCCACAAGTAGCAGGATCGAAATCTGCTGGTGTCGATGACAATAGAGATGAGTACTTCATAAATGGTATTTTGTCTGAAAAAGAACTTGATGAATTTCGACGAATTTGGGGGATAGAGTATTGCGTAAAGATATTTGAGTCTTATGCATTACTACAGCGTATTGCTACAGTGTTAGGTTGGACCCTGGAAATTAATCATTTTTTTATTTCCATGTTTGGTAACACTGTTACTTTTTCCCGTTTGCCCTTACGAGATATTATAGCAACTTTAAGGGAGCTACTCACAAAGTTTCTGGTGTTATCTAATGATATCTACAATTTTGCATGCCTATTAAATGCGGAATCTAAGTATAAATGGCATAAGAACATGCAAATGGCAGAAAATGAATTATCACGCCTTAAATTCCATGTTGAGAAAACTATGGCCGTTATTACTATAATAGAAACTGAGCATTTGGACTATGAGGCACAGATGCAGCGATTGAAGGATGTTTACGCCCGTTTTCAACCATTCATGAGTCGTGTTGGGCCAAGCTTAACTAACATCACTTCAGAATTGGGACTTCCTGCACCACAGTATACATTTTCCGTTAATCAGGATCACCAACTTTGTTTGGATAACAATTATCAAGATGATAAGGATGCCGTCAATATTTTCTCACGTTCGATATCTGAAACATCTCACCATGCAGGTGAATATGTAAACCCTTTACGCTCCACCCACCTTAATGATGATGTAAGAGCGGATGGGTCACTTCGCATTGAAGATATGAACGATTTACCAAAGCAAAATTCTCAAAATGAAGATTCAGTTGCGATCCGAAACGAAGAGAGCAGCGTTGTATGTGTCGTGTCATGAGACATCTGGTGAATACATAAGAAAAGTGCTATCTATGTTCTTCGGTTTATGTAGTGCTATTATAGATTATATATACTCCCTATCGTTCATCATCAAAATCCTCAGGAAATATATCCTCAGCAATGGAGACTTCGGTAACTTCTTTGAACAGGAACATGGTAATAGACAACAATACGGTGGTGGAACAACATGGTAGGTGATGGTGGACGAAGTGGACAACAAATTGGCTGGGCTTAGATGATGAAGCAGCACCAAAGATTACTCTCGAGACGGAACGGGCTCTCTATCAAATAAAGTTCGCAGATCTCCATGCTCCGCCTCAGATGTTTGATGACCCAACTGATCATACTGGTCTTTGGATTGAAGAGATTATAATGGAACACGGAAATGCGATTATTGCTGTATGTCCTCATCTCAAAAGTGCAGTAACAAATATAAAAGCAAGATTTGCTAAACGTGCAGCAAGTATTGCCGAGGTAATAGTTGGTAGTGGAGGATACCATGGTGATAATGGTGGCCGAACATACGGCTGGTTTTGTGTATATTGCTGGTAGCGACTATGCAATTACAAACATATAGCCAGGATATGCAAGGAAGGCAAAAATTAAAGAAAATTTGGAACATTTTCTGTCAACTACAATGGTGCTAACTAATGGACATATATTCTAGTCGTTGCTTTTGTGGAAACGGATTTGCAAGATGCAAGTAATTTTATAGATGCAACTTTTTATTTTGTTTTACAGGTTCTTTCATTGATCAAGCGAGATTCAATCTTGGGTCATTTTTATCTTGACGAGTCTTATCTGTGGTGTTGCTTTAAATCGACGAAACAATTCAATTGACACACTTCTATTGAATTAATGGTTCAACAGGGATAAGATAGCAAGCAGCTGCTGATGTAGATTCCTTGAATAGTGATAGATTGTATTAAATTAATTGAAGGAGAGGTTGAAGATGAACATGCATTATTGGGAATATCTGCTTCCTCACGATATATACATATTTTTAGATGTGATGTTTATTAATTGGAAATACTCTAATGATTTTTTAGTTCATACTCGTACAATACCATCCTCCGGGTGGAATTAATGTGCCCCGCAACTTAACCGGTTTATAACTCAGAAGGATGGCAAATTAGATGGTCAATTAGAACATAGAATGACCACATTATTACACCATATCAGAGGCAAATTTCGCTCGGTGGATTGATGGTTGCATTAGTTGGTAAATATAATTTGAACAAATATAGCACCTCATTAGAAGTGGTGGATGACATGTCAAACCGCTTGTTTCAGCAAGCTATGAAATCTGCTGGTGGATCATCGTCAAGTTCCACAATAGCCACCCTCAACAACCATGATACGCATTCACCAAGAAGCAAGGAAGAGCGACAAATCTATGTACCCCGTGGGAGAAGAGAAATGAATGAGCAGAAAGTAAAAGAGGGAGAGGGAAGGAAAAGAGACGAAGAACGAATGAGAGATCGCAAAGAACGAGAAGAGAAAGTGGAGCTAGAAAGGAACTTATTTCGCGCTGTGCAAGAGAGGCGGCGACAAGCATTCCTAGGTGATGATTCTACTGATGGTCGCTGTTCAATACATGCGAATCGAAGAGAAGAGTATTTTGATCCCTCGAGAGGGGATTATTCCCCAGCTTCATCTTCTCGAAGTCGATCTCCTATTCCGGATTATCGTGATATTGATGACGACAAATTGACAGCATGTTGTCTTCTTATCAGTGGGTTCCCAAATGATATGAGTGATCGCGCCAAAGAATCAGAAATATCGTCCTTCATAGATGCAGGTGCAATCTTGAAGTGGCTGGGACCACGGGACGTGGTATTAATTTTTATCAACGAGTTAGCCGCTAGAAAAGCTTTGAGTTTAACAACAAGAAGTAAACTAGTAGCACCCGTATTATTCACTGGAAGTATATACCATGATGGGCAAAATCTTTCGTGTGAGTTTGAATCTTGCTCTTGTTGTGATAATTTTAACGCAGCATTGACAAAATAGCTATTCGAGAGTTGCATAGCACACTTAAACCAGAGCGAGATTCAAGAGTGGCTAATCGTCTTATTGGGGCCGCCTTGGGTGTAAAGGTTCCAAAAAAACAATATCCTAAAGTTCCCGAGCCGGAGGTTGACAATATACCCGATGCTTGGGATGATTAGAAACTGCATTCAATGTTGCTTCATCATCGAAACTTTCCGCGTCAGACTACACTAGGAATCAACTGCAAGGATGTTGGAAGGTTTGTTGTACCTCCATCATTGTGTAGTCTTTTTGATACCGTTTAGGTTGTTTGAAACTAATCCTTATGGATCAAGTTGTAGAAGAATAATGCTTCTGTTGACATGACATGGTTGTTTATTGAACAATACGGAAAGAATGAGTAAAATACTATCGAATATCATCAATATCAATCGAGAGTCCTTCTTCTAAAGATTCGATATTTCGACGCCCTGCAAGAAAAGAGCGAAGGTCAATGATAAAATTACGGGGATATATGAAAATGCTATCAACCCATGCATCTAATGAATCGCTTTCTTGATAAATTGCTGTTGCATTAACAGCGTGTGAACCAGCCCCGAATATAGTTATCGTGGCAAAGCGCCTTGAGTCGACATCACCAAATATGGTGGGGAATCCGTTCAATCTCCATTCTCTTTCCGTATTGAATTGTTTGTAAACGCATAAAATGGTCCCAGGTAACAATACTGTCAAAAGCACAGCAATAGTCAGCAAAAGATCTTTGATGATGCGGCGATAAATATTTTTAAGTCGGAATCCTTCTTTTGACCAAAAAATACCATTATAGAGGCATGCAAAAATAATTGCTGCCATCAGAAATACAATCCGAAGAAAACCTTCAACCAAACACAATGGTTGTTCAATTAGAAGTGCACTGCAAATGGTGAAGCGCCGATAGTATTGTATCTCCGAGCTCTCCACATGTTCATTGTCTTTTTCTTTATCCACTTCCTCGCTGCTTGGCATGGAAAATGAGGACTTCTTTTCCTTTCTCTTCACCTTTAATTTCACCTTGGTTGCAAGGTGCGCGTATCCAGATGCTGAATGATTGACGTTCAAATCTTTCGAAGTAACATGATCAGCATCTTCAATCAATCTCGTTCTGTAATCATCATCAACTACTGTGTCTCCTCGTGAACTTCGATCATCCCAGTGAGTCTCACCATTAATGTGGTTATACCAGTAATAGGCATTAGCATCGCTATCAAAATATCTGACCCATTCATCTGTATCTTTGAATGACATCTGTTATGGTCGCTGAAGGCAACCACGGATTCGCCGGTTTGTATTTTATTATGATTGCGCATGCAATCTAGCAATGCTGTAGCGCCGCAGGCGCAGCAGGCGCACCAAAAAATAGCAGCGCCTGCTGCGCTGCTGCAGGACTCTCTCTGCTGTTGTGCTGTAGCAGCTTCTGCAGACTGATAGAGTTGGTGTTTTATTCTATTGTAGATTGTGCTCGCTCACATTAATTTATTTAGTTATAGAAGTATTTAGTACCTACAATACTCTTTGGTATATTGTAACAACTCTCGAATAAGAAAAAAGGAAGGCACAACACATACAATAAAGCTCCATCAATTTTTTAAATTAAGTAGATGAAGATGAAATATTATCTATTTCTGTTGCATTTCTCTTTGTTGGTGGCCATTGTAGTCTCAAGAAATGGACGAGTTCCTTCAAAGCCACAACCTAAAACGAAGCCAAAACCAGTAAAATTAAATGTGGACATCCTCCCTCCCATGCAAGATGTACTTGAACAGCTCGACTTGACTGGATATCTTCGAGATTTTGTTCGTATGGGCGTTACCGAAACTAGATTGTTGCTAAAATTATCAGCAATGGACTTCCAAATTATGTCTATGGATTGGAGCGATTTCACTGCAGAAAAACTGAACAAATTGAAGAAGCGTATTCAAGAATTATACGAAATGGCTGTAGTACCGGAAATAGAGATACGTCCGGAATTAGAGGCCCGAAAAAAGTTAACATATGGTCGCATTTATCTTCCATATGGGGTCCAAAGCTTTGAATATTCTCTTGCTTCCTTTGGAGGACCTCCTCCTCTGGGGCCACTCACTCTTACCCTGTCGAAAAGTCTCTACGAATGCAACAGCACTGGCACAGAAAACTATCATGGAAACGTAGTGCTTGTCAAGAGAGGAAACTGCACATTTTTACAAAAGGCATTGAATCTCAAAGCCAACAACGCCACGGGTATGCTCGTAGTTAGTACCGAAGATCGTTTGGAAAGTCCCAGTTCTGGATATGGAGTTGATAAAAACATCACTGAACATGTGGTAAATTCGTTAGGAAATTTTTTTGTCGTGCAATCTGCAAATACCACGTGGGGATCATTGCAACGTACTGTCGAATTCTATGCAGCAGAGCACAAACTTCCCACTTTTCACGTCGTACCGTTGCAGTGCCATACTGGTGGACATTGCAATCCTCTAACACGCGAGGAGCAAGCTCTGAAAGGGGAGGTGTCATGGGGGAGAATTCGAGTGCGCCGGGCATCATCCAAGAGTGAATCGAAAACTTTTGAGTTTCTTACATCAAACTTTGGAGCGCATTTACCGGTTGGAGTAGAATTGCCGGTCGTGAGGAGCAGTTCGCCATTTGCCTGTGATCAAGTTGAAAACATCTCCCCGGCGCTTTTGCATGAACATTCCGTGTCTGGTGTGGCGATGCTTGCCCAACGTGGAGAGTGTCGCTTTGACATAAAGGCATTGAGAGCACAGACAGCAGGATCTCGAATTTTGATCTTAACTGATATGGACGACAAACCTTTGCAACGTTTAGGTGGTATGTTGCCAGATCTACCTCATGTTGGTATTCCAGTGGTTCTTACCACATCCGAGGTTGGCCATTTCTTGCAAGATGGTGATTATATAGAATTTTTTCCATCTATGGATGATAGTGGATTAGAAAATTGGTTGCAGATAGCCTATACAGAATGGAATCAAGATGATCGAAGTCGATTAATGCAACTTCAAGGCCTGTTGTCGAAATTTCAAGAAACGGATAATCATGATATAGTCCGCTGGTTGCAGCGAAGAATCAACGAAATAGAATTTGGAACGAAAAAGGCAATCGACACGGATGAAAGCTGTAACGCCGAATAATTGTACTTTTCGCAGTATTGCTGTTTCTATGCATGTTAATTTCTGTATTGTTAAAATTCCTATATTCTTCATTATGGTCGACAATATGGTAGAAGTATTGAAATCTATCACACAATATTAACCTCAACACATCCACTGTCTCGCGGAAAATTCTCAACAAGAATTATTAAAGTATTTAAAGTACATACAACAAACTCTGTCCGGGAAGAGAATGCAGTGTTGGCACTGCCAAATTGTCAGCTACCTTCAAATACTGAGCGGACACATAAAACCTATAAATACAAACAAGATCATTGTAGAGTTATTACCATAGTAAATAAGACAAGCACGATTAAATAAAAGCGACTTACATATTTAAATCGAAAATTCCAGGTTTAACGACTTCCACGTGAAAATCCAATTCCACATCTTGTTGAGCAGGCAAGGTAACTTCTTCGTACGTTACTTTTCCTATCCAATTGAAACCTACATTATGTACACGATTGAGCGTCAAATCTCCACTCTTAGATTCAGATTCTTTGCGATTAATTTGAGCACGAACACCGACTCGTATTGATTGGTAGGACAAAGAGCGAATGGTAACTTTGACAGGAACGACAGCACTATTGTAAGGAGGGAAAAGATTCTCATCATACGCTTTCTTTGATAGAGTTACATCCCTCTGGTGTTGGATACTGATATGAATATTTGATATTGCATTCGCTTCAGTATGATGGAGACCAACGTGAGGTGTATGATGAATTCCCCATCGTATTTTATCAGCCCATCGGCAAACCCATATAGTAGCAATATTGACACAATTTTTCCGAAGCTCCAATTTTGCAACATCTGCCACACACCTTGGATTTGAAATTTGGACAACACCTCCCACATCGTCGTAGACTGTATCCCAATCTTCTGAGGGATTGTTCTTCGCTCGAAGTTCAAGCTGCCGTTGTCGGTCTCTTCGAACTTCTGCAATGCTGCGAGGACCTGCTGCATTGGCTTCATCTTCCGCCATCTGCACAGTTATCCTAGCTTCTTGAAGTTTATTGGAAAACTCATGGTCAGCATACCAAATGCACAAGAAACTCTCTATTATCTTATCCAAATGTAAATGCGAATTTGCCATAAATGCGTTGTCACAAGATTGCGGTAAGGGAATCAACCAATTACTTTGAGCATTCCCAGACTTTGCACCGTACACTTTCACCGAAAAGCACTGGACAACACGTTCCAATGGCGATGCATATGCACCTGAAACTTCATTGGCACTTTGGGACTGAGTACCATTAGAATACTTGAATGGTTCTCCACCACCTATCATCCACATTCCCACCACTTTCAAACAATTCGAGTCTACCTCCATAAATTCATCATCCAAGCTTCCCAGATCGATTTGACCAATGGTGCTTCGACGAGGATCATCTTCATCACTAGTTGAGGACCCTCTAAGAAAATTGGTGATTTCAGCAATTAAAGTGCAAACATTGACGGAACTGGGTTTGTTTGCAAGCTTGAGGGCCACTCCAAGTGATGGCAGACCTCTCGTCTAAGAAAATTCAAATCAGCAAAAAGAGAAACAAACATACAGATTTCCTTACCTGCACTGCTAGGAAACTTGTTCGGACATTGGATGCAGATTTAGTCAAAGGTATCGCAATATTAGGGGATTGGTAGGCTAGCAGTAGAGATATTCGCTGCAAACCTGGTTTAGTTACACGCAGCCAAGCTTCAAGTCGAATGTCTTCCCCAGGTAATATTTCAACCCCTTGTAAATATACAACAGTGGAAGATTGTCCAAAAAAATCTAAAATTTGTCCTTCTCGTGGTTCTGAATCATCTCCATCTCCCTTTCCATCATGTTGAAGATAGAACACAAAAGAAGGTTGACTCAGCTTGATGTAAATTTCAGTGGCCACGGCGGCACCCTTGTTTGATATGACAAGAGTCGATTTTAACAATTGGCCTTGTAATACTTCAGGCGACAATCCCTCAAATTGCAAATGAAGTAATGGACTTGCATCGATGACATCGAACTCGAGACTGGTGTCTCTTCCTCGGACGCATTCAGCCCGTTGTTCCAGACTGCGCTGTAATAACGGTCCCCGCTTGTTAATGGGTTGATTAATTATCAAATGATCACTCAATTGCCATCGCACACTTTGCAACAAAAAACTACCCAAAACTTGAGGTTCGGCCTGAAGAATAATTTCTTCGGTACGTTCAGCGGCGATAGAATGGTCGACAGGTTTAACTAAGAACGATTCAGGTGAGCTCATTAAAAGCCTCAGCTTACTAACACGAAGGTCTACTGGTAATTTATTATTGAATCGTATCTTTACTATGACTTTCTCTCCGAGAGGGATCTTGATTTTATTGCTTGACAACATATCTTGTTTTGTTTCTAACTTGTCAAAAAAGTCCTTTTCTGCTTTTACCCACATTTCTTCCAACGTCAACGCCATGGAATCCGCGTTACCTTGAATGGTATTCACATATTTCATTTCAACTTCCAATAAGCACAGAAGTAGATCCTTCTCGTGTGGATTGTTCAAAGTCAACTTAACAGAATCGTTGAGATTGGGGCCATTGATGGGTTCCAAGATTTCTACATGCTGAACATCAATTTCTGGAACAGAGAGACCTTCCACTTCTGTTCTAGACTTAGCGATGTCACCTTCCGTGATGTCAAGTGGATTTACTGGTACAGCACCCAGTAGAATATCTCGCGTAGAACAATTTTCCCACCCTTCTCTAACCAAAATATGTCCCCAGGGTCCATCACGAGAGAGTTCATTTAGAACTGCTACTGCATCAACAAGTGACCCTCCCGCCTCACTTCCTTCATCAAGAATCGCTTTAAGCATTTTCAACAGGAATATTAGAGAGCGCTGAGCTCTCTCCCGACCACCAGCCTTAAGATCTTGCGATAGAGCTTTCGACAATTTTGCTTTCGGATCATTCCAGTTACTCTTTTCCAATAGCATCATCGAAGACGCAAAGCAAACAGAAGCGTGTTGAGCAGGAACTGCACCACATTTGTAGAGTTTGTTCCCTGCCAGAACACAATGTAAGACATACTTCCTAACCTGGTTAGCTTGCATAAAGAGCGAAGCAGCTCGCTCAATCAACAAGCTACTCAAAACAGGATAACGCGCCAAACTACCACTTGCCTGAAGAAGTAGTCGTGCGGCATCCAGAGGAGCACGGCCGTAGCTGCTTGCCACATATACCTCCGAACATAAGAGAGCAAAGTAGGAGTGAGCATGAGCCACATCAAATCCTGCAACCATACATTGAGCAACAAATTCCAGATCTGCAAATATTTCCTTGT
>JACCEA012320960.1_pt1 | contig 13257 bp, 14 predicted proteins | sample 7449851 | NCBI WGS metagenome assembly JACCEA01 (sample SAMN15323453, study PRJNA562643) | freshwater metagenome | isolation source: river surface water | place: USA:Blue River Watershed | collected 2017-08-18 | reverse complement strand
TACCTCCAGACGCATTTAGAGGAAATACCTCGTTTAATGTAAAAAGTTTCTCTGTTCCTGGTTTAATGCCGACAGAAACACCTAAGTGGGACGATCAGGTATTTGCCAGTCCTGATGGTAGTATATTGCTGCCTTTATTTTCTATTTCTGAAGAGGACTCAAATCCTTTCCCGTTTCCTGTAGCCGTTAGCACACTAGACAAAAAAGTATTGCTTTATGATGTGGAAGGTAATCATATATTCCAGGACCTGGACGTATCTGGAAGGGTTTGTTTCAGTTTTATTGTAGATGGTATTGACGAAGCTTTGCCAGTAGGACAGTGCTACATCGACGTGCTAGTTGGTGGTATCAATAAGAGATTTATTGTTAACGTGCCAGATTCTCCATTTGCACTAGGTAATAATTCTGGCTACAGACAACCTACGACAGATTCTCCTTTAAGATTTGTAGTTAGGGGTACGGCTCCTATAGAAACCGGAACAGAATCTATATTCATACCCTATGCTATAAAATTTATAGCGGCTCCTTTATATGTTGTGGCTAAAGCCTATACAGCGGACAATACACCAGTGGGAGTAACTATGACTAGCTTCAATAGAGAAGGAATGTATCTCACATTTGATAGCACTACAGAACCAGTAACGCTTGAGTATATAGCCTGGTCGCTTAATACGCCTTTGATTATATCAGGCTTAGGAAGAACACTAGACGTGTTTCGTACAGATAATAATCTTGTATTAGGCTAACTCAAATTCAAAATCTATACCATTATCGTTATAGTAGGTATAGGCTTTACTAGTAAATTCATCCATAGGAAATTCCCGCTCGGATTTAGTCTTACTACTCCTGTAAACGGCTACACCTTTACTTGGTAATAGTTTAACGGTTTTGATGAGGTCTACTTTAGGAATGGCACTAAACAATTCATCGTATGGATCGGATGTTATTTCTACATTCCAAGGTATACCAGTAGCCTGTTCTATAACACTACTTCCTTCCAGTATAATAGAATTCATAAAACTAGAAGAGTTAACTTCTTTGACATCTGTTATACGACCATTAATTAATCCAGCTATTACGGATATCAGGACATAATGAAAATGTTTCGAATCTATAGTCTGTGTTAGCCTGTTGTTGAATTTTCTCTCAACCTCAATAGCTGGAGCTACTACTTTGTTTAAATAGTATTCTGAGGTATTTATAACTCCCACAGGAAAACCATGATTGTTTTCTATGATGCTTGACCTGTGGTCTGGACTTAGAAAATCTAGTTGTCCAAGACTAGCTAATAAAGAAGTAATAATATCATTTTCACTACTTGGTATCTTTATACCTTTTATTAGTCTATCAAAGAAATTTCTGGCTATAAAACCCAGCAAGATAGCATAGCATTTTTTTATACCATTATTTAACTCAATGGAGGTGTTATCTGCGTATAGTTCTGAAGAAATAAACTTCTTCATGAATTCAGAGTCTGGGTAAAGAATATTATCATCCTGAAAGTACCCTTCTTGAGTTATAAACCAACCAGGACCAACGTATTTAGTTTTCTTGAAGTCCCATCCCAAATATGACACACCTGTCTTGTACGGGCATCTAGAGGCCAAATTACGCGTATACGGGCTAATGAACTTCCTATAGTCAGTTTTGTTCATGATCATAGGTATAGCTTCTCTGCTATCACCAGCATGCGCGGAATTAATCCAACCATTCCTCACAGATTCTTCTACAGAGCTAGATGATTCCAACCCATCTACTGGTAACCACATAGAAAACTCTTTTTCTTTAAAGTTAACAATGACTTCAGACAAAACTTTTTTCTGCTCTGGAAAAGCTACATTCTTTATAACATCCAATGTAAAGTTAGTAATGGGAGATACTTTTTTATTAGTCTTACCAGAAGATAATTTATAACCATCAGAAGTCTGCGTAACACATGTATTATCCCCTAAATGAATTATTTTATTGGACAGGTGTTTTCTTAATTCATTAGCCTCTACTACAAAACCGGATAAAGTTAATTTGTTAATCAGATTAAGCTCTTGCGCATTACTAAGTTGAGCAGAGTCAACAAAGCTAAGAACGTTACCACTCAAACCATATTTTTCTATATTTCTTAATACGAATACTTCTATGAATTTATTCCAAGTGTAAGCAGTTCCGGTATTAGGGCAGGTACCCAAGCTGCCTATTTTGAAATCTTTACAGTCAAAAGCTAGTTCTGTCATTACCCCAGAGCTAAAGTCTGTTTTATTATCAAATAGATAGTGTACGTTGTCTGGGCAAAAATCGTAATCGAATGCACCTTTGTTAACTAGTACAGAAAGAAGAGGTATCTGATCGGTTATAAATACCCTGTTCTTAGCGGTAAGATTTAAAAAATTACTAAAGCTAGATGTGACCAGGTATGAGTCATTTGGCTTAGTTTCAAATAATAAACCAGCCCACATGTACTTTTTACTGGAGAAATAATGAATGACTGGTTTACTCATTTCTGGACTAGTGAAAAGAAGCGCCCCAAGACTTGAGTGCGATGTCATGTATGGAATAACCAAGAAATAAGGGTTATCTGGTATTACTGGCTGTTTCATTGACCCAAGCATACCAATATACCGCGATACTGTCTCTTTATTCCATATAACAGCAGCAGATTTAAGATCACTTAGCGAAATACCTTGTTTACGCAACCAGCCAGATACGGTTATATCCTCAAATGTACCAAGACTGTTTTTACTAGAGTTTACTACGAGTTGAAGAACCTTGCGACGAAGCGTTAGATCTTCCGCTATGATATTTTTTTCTAGCGGTAGTTTGTTTCTTGGATCAACAATACTTATATAATGATCTAAAGCATTACCTATATTGTATTTATATGATTTAGCAGCCAAGAATTCCAAAGGAGTAGCCACTCTCAATGAACAAAGACTATTTTCGCACAAAAATGCATTTTTTATAGTCCACATTCTGCTGCTGCATTCAGGACAAGAACTAAAATTATATTTACCCTTAGTATGCAACTCCGAACCGGTAGCTATGCATACGCTATTGGTAGCTGGGACTTTAAGTAAAATATCTGACGCTGTATTAAACATTAGGTTAGTTAAAACATATTTTACATTCACTAACCCACAAATCAAGCTATTTATAGCTATAAGCATATTTAGATTGAATTTAATTACCTTTAGGTTATAATTTTTCTTACAAATAATGAAAGATTATACAGAAAATCAAAATCCGACATACATTTACAAAGCTATTAGCGTTTTAGGTGATAAAATTCCATCAGAATTCGATTCTTGTGAGATTCCATCGAAAGCTACTGTAGAAAGCATGTCTAAGAAAGCATTTGCGGACGAAGATAATAAATTATTCCCATGCTACGATAAATTCTCTACTTTCCTGAGTTTGTGCAACGTATATGGAGAAGATGTTAAAAATGATGATATTTTAGAAACTTTAACAAAAAGAGCTTCGTTTTTTGGTCTTGGTGATCTAGTGGAGCCAATTTCTGATATATTTGCCCCACAAATCGTTAAAAGTGCATCTACGTCCGATGAAGAGTTTGCATTGGTTGTAGAAGAAGATGGAACCAAGCACGGCTATTGGCCTATTGCTGATGTTAACGAGCTAGATTCTACATTTGCTGAATGGACTAGAGCAAGAGTAACCGCTGCCGTACCTTCTGATATTCTGAAAGAAGCGGCCGTTAAAATAGTAAACGCGGCTAGCCGACTTGGTTGTGAGGACTCTATTCCAGCGGTATTAAAAATGGCGTCTGAAAACCGCATCGTAGATTTGACCAACGTGCAGAATCAGGTCAATCTACGTCTAAATCTTGTTAACGATCAGGAATCAAAAGAATTATACGAAAAAATGGCTTCTAGTGTGACTGATGAAAATGTTACCGAGTGGATTCAAACTATGGATCTCCTCGACCATGGATTGCTTACCCCACAAGACAGAAATAACGAACTTTACAAAACCGCAGCTGAAACTGTTTATTCTGGTATGGAAGTAGATAAAATTGAAAAAATCGCCTTTAGTACTCTTACTGTAGAAGTAGGAGATAGAATCATATTAGTACCTATGGATGATTTTTCCAAAATGGATGATACTTCCATAGATAAGACGTATCCATATACTACAGCAGAAGTAATCAAGCAAGCCAAGTATGCTGGAGATGGTGTTAAGGCCAGCGGTATCTTTGCTTCGTTGGAAGATGCGGATAAAGTTGAAATCCTGAACGATCTTAAACGCCGTGTTACCCAATAATTGGAATATCAATAAAAACGCAGCAGCTGATCTTCTTAGGAATCCAGATACATCAGCGTTGGTGCTATTTATCATAGCTGCTAAAACTATAGGAGAAGAGAATATATTTTTTCCTAATGAAGAAACTGGGTATACAGACAGTATTGATCCATTAGAATTATTTTCTGAATTAGAAGATGAATTTTCTGTGCAAATACCAGTAGAGGTAGAAAATAAGCTAAACGCTATTTTGATGCTATTTACTAGTCAAATGTATTTCGAGGATCCTATCGCATTCGTTTCCGTAAGCCTTGCTGTGGCTTCTGGAGATTTAGGAGAACTCATTAATGGTGTAATGGAGGAGCCTACTATTGAAGAGATTCTGCAAACAAAAATGGAAGTTGATCTTCTTATAGAAAAAGAAGAATTCTCTGATTCTGTACAACGTGTTATATCTGACTCCCTTAAAGACTTATCGGATGCAGACGAAGATGACGAAGGTCCCAGTATAGACCAAATCATAGAAGAACATCGTGCAAACATGATTTCTGAATTAACAGCTATTGGGGTGCCTGATCAGTTGGTTGAATTTGTCAAAGCATACGAGCTTTCTTTGTAAGCAAAAATGTATCATTTTGTGCTATATAATTATGAGCAATAGCTCTTTTATATATGGCGACAACCCTAATCGAAAAACTGGAACATTGCGTTCCGGAGGAGATGGAAATAGTATGCCTCGGGAAAGGCCCTCTTCCCGTAGGCACAGAATCATTCATTGGCGTAGCTGTCTTTGATGAAACAACTGATGAAATGGCAGAGCAACAATTGCGTACGTCAATTCGCTGTCAGCATAAGCTGTACGGAAACAGTAGAGCGGTATATTTCCGCATCCAACGCAAAGAGGCAAAAAAGCATTGATTTGTGTTATATAAGATTGTAGCAGTGGTGGTATGTCATTGCTGCAATCTTTTTTTCATTATGTTCCAAACCAAACGCAACCCGATTCGGGTCCACACCAGAGCTAGTGTCCCTGTAAATGGGTTTCTAGCAGCCGCAGCAGCGATTCCTTCCACAGCCCTGTCAAACAATGGCGCGGTAAAGTACGAAGACGCATTAGATCCATTTGTGATGCAGATGAAATCCGCTGGTACCTATCTAAAGCCACGGACGTTCGATCAAGTCACTAAAGACGTTACTTTGCTTAACGCGAGTAATACTATGGACATGATCAAAATGTCGTTCTACTTGAGAGCGGTAACCCGCCTAACCAACGTTGGTACGGAAAAATACCAAGTCACCGGAGAAGGGTTGAAGAACGAAGGAATTTTCCGTATGCTTTGGCTCGGTGTATACATGCCTAACAAGTTTCTCGAAAACCTGTTACTGTGGACAAAAATCGGATCCTGGGCCGACGTCTTCCGTATGCTCGAACTAGATATCGCCTATAACGGATGGGAGGGCAAGCAACTCCCGTGGGACGGTATCTTTGAGGTAATCAAAGAAGGACTCGCCGACACGCGAGTAATTGACCTTGTTAAAAAATACCTCCCGCAAATCAAAGCGGAAAGCAAGTGCAAAACCATAGAGGCCCAATCCTCAAACGTAGTGGCCAAGTGGTTGTGTGCAAAAATGTTTGGGGCAAAAGGGGAATCTCTCAGCCACTCCTACATGCAATACCGTAAATTCAAAACTTCCGGTACCGCACACCAGTGGCAGCAACATATTTCTCGACGTGACTACCAAGCAATCGACTTTGCCAAGGTAGGTGGACGTGCTCTAACTACGCTAGTGAAAAGCAAGACCTTCTTAACCAAGTCAGGTCTTCGTGAAAAATACGGAGCGTGGATAGGAAATAAAGCAGCCAAAGGTTTATCCGTAAACTATACTGGGTTTATCCATGAGTTGCTAGCACCACTAGAGAGTAGCTCGTCGATTGCCCCAGCCGAAAAAAATACTATCGCAGCTCAATGTCAGCGACTAGTAGAAGAATCTGGGCCAGCTATGGAGTCGTTTCAGTATATCGTAGTTCGCGATACGAGCGGCAGCATGGGCAACATAGTTCGCCAAGCTAAATGTTCCGCTGGGCATATTGCTAAGTCAATGGGCCTGATGCTTTCTGAGTTCTGTAAGGGTACATTCTCGGACCACTACATTGAGTTCGCGGATAAGGCCACCCTACGGCAATACAAAGGCACCAACGTCGTCGACCGGTATATCAACGACCGGCATAGCTTTATAGGCAGCACTGAGTTTTCTTCGGTTGTTGACCTACTTTGCAAAATGCGACAAGACGGAGTTCCTGAAAGCGAATTCCCAAAAGGCATTCTGTGCCTATCCGACGGCGAGTTCAACCGAGTCGGCAACAAAACCAATTTTGAATTACTCGAACACAAGATGTCCGCTCATTTCAGCGAAGATTTTATGAGTCAATTCAAGGTGATATTCTGGGACATCATCAGTAACCACGACGGGAACGTAAGATCTGAAACCTACGGATCAAGAAAAAATGTGTTTTATTTTGGAGGGTTCTCTCCATCAGTTATAAAGTTTATCATCGGTGCTAAAACCACTGATGACGTAGTTACAAATGCCTTGAATCAAGAATGGCTCAATCTTATCAAATAAAAAAGTAATGAAAACATACTTATCAATCCTACTACTCCCACTTATCACCCTGTTTGTCAGCTGCGACGAAAAACCACTCACTTCTGGTGGTTCTTCCGTAACCAAGAAAAACTCCCAAGTGACAGTCGACGAAGACGGCTGGACGCCGGAACAAAAGAATATCGACAAGCGTCTGCAGGTCGATACCACCCCGGGTGCAGTTAAGCACCTTTACATCATCTCCCCCTATAGTGGACAGACAATCCTCTACTCTACGGTTGACGTAAAAGTAACCTCGTCCGGAAAGCGGCTAAACCCAACTTCGGTTGGCGCTACCGACGGTCGATATGTCGCCGACTCCAATCGCGGTATCCCAGTAACCGTCAGCGGATCTACCAGGCGTACTACCGAGGTCCTCCAAGACGACGGCACATACGGCTCCTCATGTGATTACATCTACTGGTGGGACACAAGAGGACTTTACCATCAGCACTTCTTCACAGGCGGACAAATCATCCACGTCTCCGAAGAGCCGCTACCGGTAAAAGCGGTAATCATTAACCTCGAACAACAATAACGATGAACGGATTCAAAATTGCATTCTTCGCGGTACTTTGCCTAATCGGATTAGTTCTTTTCTCCTTAGTAAGCAAAGCCTGCTCCTGGGCAGGTAAAGCTGCTACAGTAGCAGAAGAACAAGTCGATCCCAGACTCCTATTGTCGCGATACGAATGGTTCAAAACCACTCTGTCGCAGCTGGATTCTAAACGGGCATCTATCGAGGTTTACGAAAAACGAGTCGCTTCCATGGAACGCGATTACATCGGTATCCCCAGAACCGAATGGGATCGCGCTGATAAAGAACAACACGCTCTATGGCAGCAGGAGTACGCAGGAATGGTAACTGGGTATAACAACCTAGCAGCCAGATACAACGCGGCAATGGCGAAAGCCAACTTCATATTCACTAACGTCGGCGATCTTCCCAAAGGAGCAAAAGATCCGCTACCACGAGACGTAGTGGAGTACAAGCTAGAATAAAGCACAAGATCCAAATACACCAGTGGCGGAATTGGTAGACGCCACGAGTTTAAGTTTCGTTGTCCTTACGGGCGTGCCGGTTCGAGTCCGGCCTGGTGTACTTGGTATTAAAAAGATGCGCGCAGCAATCAAATGTTCTGCAACAACATAAAAGCGCATCTGTATAAGGTTGGTTCAGCAAACCATAACTCTCTACTTTTAATAGACACAGTTAACCCAACCTGCCTAGCTAATATAATAAGATGGTTACCGCAAAACAAAAAAAATTGAGCCGTAAGTACAATAACAAAAACCATCTGTTTAATCCCCCCCAATAAGGTCAGTCCAGCAAACAATACTTTTCTTTGGACGAAAAAAACTCTGACCTGAATAATGAAAACTATGCGAGACATAACAATTCTGCTTTTTATAGCTATGATGATTTTTTCAGGTATAAGTTTTGTCTCTGGTGTGATCTTATTCAAACCAAGGACATTCTTCTACACAGGCTTAATAGCTTGTATACTATGGGTTTGCTTTCTGCTATCCATGTTTATACAAGTAGTTAAATAGGATGGAATCCGCAAAAACATTTACATCCAAATCGTAAAATCCATCCGTAACAGATAAGATGCACACAGCAACACAAAAAACAATTAGTCAAATTGAAAAAGTGCATCTGTATAAGGTTGGTTCAGCAAACCATAACTCTCTACTTTTAATAGACACAGTTAACCCAACCTACCACCAATACCAATCCTCAACTCACACACCTCTACCAATCGTGAAATACTATCCATAAAATAAATGCCCCGACTACTCATGTGGTCGGGGCATAAGTCTTTTTTATTATATACTACTCATTAACCACTGATAATACCATCGAATACACCAGTAGAAAATTCGTTATAAGCGGATGATGTACCCGAGTTAAATATCATGTTGGCTTGGTTTATGTCTACTACCATTTGATTTTCAACCAAACTATCACCTCTCAGTAATCTCGTAAGTGCGTAGCCAAAATTAACACTCATCAAAGAGTCATCTGGTTTGGACGCTAATTTGTGGTAATGGAAACTACGAGAAGAGCTATTATCTGTAAAAACACGGAATAGATTTAAGAACTCTTGTAGCCTAGGACCAGACTCGTCCCAATTGTAACAGCGTATTTTTTCTGTGCCTATTTTAATGTCTAAAAACAATTGGCTTAAGGATTCCGTCTTGTGTAGAGCAAAGTGGTTCGGAGCACCTTTGTCAAGCACACTAAGAAGCTTGCCAAAACCAACCAACGAAAACATGAAGAATGTTTGGGGGTTTAAATTCTGCTTCATTACGTAGTTATAAGCCATACCAACTCCGTAGTCCGAGGCCATAGCGGTACAACCATATAACTTATGCATACGAACAATATCCGCAGCAATAGTTGGGAAATCCATACCATCGTATTGTTGTATGTAAAGTATATCAATCGCGCCATCTGGAGCCAACCCAAGTATACTGTGCACTGTAAATGATTTTCTATTTTTATAGTTAGGAACATCATCAGAGCCACCCCAGTCACAAGCGCTGACTAGCATACTATAATACCCATTTTTAGCTTTCTCTAAACACTCTGCTGCCGAACCAAGAACACAAATATCTCGTAGGTTCTTTTCGGATATCTCCCGTGATCCCTCTTCTGATGGGATACCTCCGACCTCTTCTAAAAACTTATGTTTTTTAGGATCTCTACATTCAGTAAATGCTTTATAAATCTTTTCCCACTCAAGTACATCTTTAACCTTATCATGAATAATAAGCTGTGGTACATGCATTGATACAAAACCTAATTCACGACGTTTGTCAAATTTGTGAACGAGTTCTCCATCATGCACATTAAGAAGCTTACTCGTGTATGGACATGTCATACCTTCTGGTTTTATACACGAAAGTAATTCTTCTGGATCTGACAAGTCTAACCAATGCTTACCATCCATAGATCTAATCAGCCATTGCGCTTGACTTCCTTGTTGGTATCTAAATTCCAAAGGAGAATCAATCGTAGTACTAGTACCCGCGTAGACAGTCATCGGTGTATCACTAGCACTTTGGCATTGAAAGATATCAGGCTCTAAATCCATATTAAATAGCTGATACTCGTCATACAATATTTCATCAGTAGTTTTAGATCTGGCCTGGCTTACGTTTTCCAAACAGTTAACAATGTTAGTTTCTGACCCATTGTAATATTGTTTATAGTACAGGTTATTTCTTAAGTCTTTGTGTTGCTTTAGCAATCCCATAACAATAGGGCTAGCTAATTCCATTTCAGCAAATCTATTAGCGTAAGTCTTTCTATGTTCTCCGTGAGGGCATACATACATACTACGCATATTTGGGAATATGATAGATTTTATCAATTGTCGCGCTACAAAAGTAGTAGACTTAGAAATCTGTCTAGATCCCCTAATAGCCGTAAACCCGTGACTAAATATGTCAGTCATAAGAAAGCTAAAAGGTCTTCTTCTCGGGTCTAGTGGTTTACCTTTAATATACTTAGGAAAGAACATAGGTATTAAAACTCCCAAGTTATAACCGCAGGCTACTAGAAGATCCATCATGTAGGAGTCTCTTTTAGCCAATGCGCTAGAAGAACCGCGTAAATATTTTATGTCCTCCTCTTGAATACATTTTAGTATTTTGTTAATTTTGTCTATAAAATGGTTATCTTTCGTGATAAGCTTATAAAAGTCGACTTGAGGCATATGAATAGATTTTACGGAATGATTAAAAAGGATTTACCAAATACTAGCTTTGTTAGTCGTTCTGGTGTAACCAAGATTGAGACAATAGCATGTATTCACGAGATTGAGAAGGAAAAACTTCTTGACGAGATCAACACGATAGAAAACAACTTTACCGACAATGAAAGAACAGAACGGCAAGAAAGAAGAGATAGATTCAAAGGACCTGGGGAACAACAACCAGAGTCCTGCTGTGAATCGACAGGAATTAATACAACACCTACGGACAAGCATAGCGAGTATGACCTCGTTATTGACAACTCTGGAAAGCGACCAGACCTCAGAAACAGATTCAGTAAACCTAGCGAACCAAATACAGAAAGATAGCCTAAAGCTTCAGTATAGTGTAAAACTAGAAAGCGTGGAGGGAGTCATAGTCAACTTCAACAATACTACAAATATTCATCAAGCTATAGGTAAGAACCCAACACAGGCTGTAAGCAGGGTAAGCGGATTAATTACAGCGGAATTGCTGGAACCCCTAGTTCTATCACTGCAGGATTATATTACAGGTTTGTACGCTCCAACCGCTTTGCAATTATTTGGACAAGAAGAAGAAAGTACATCTGATGGTTTCCTTTCTCCTTAAACCCAACTTTAGCATAAAAGACACAAACACAACCCTAGGACACACCTAGGGTTTTTTATTAAAAAAAATTATGTTGATTGATTTCTACCTTGAACAAGAAGATAAGTTTATAGTACCAGCAATGCCCGTTACGTTACTTAATACCCTTAAAGAACGAGAGTGTTTTAACTATATATTCCTCTATAAAGACTCTGTACTAGATCCTATACCTGAAGCTAATTATCAAACTAGGTCCGAACGATATGATTACGGATATTGTTCTGTAAAAACGACAATCGACGACTCTAGAGCTGCGGTTGATATAGTTAATTTAGTACTAGAGTTAATGAATTTTAATTCTACGAATAGGATCATAACAAAAACTAATGGTTTCGTAAAAGAACGCAAAATAAGTATATTTATGTTAAATCTTAAGAATGAAGCAGAAAAGCTAGGACTTATCATGGAAACAATTATAGACACCCACTACCTCGTACTGGCGTTTACAGAAAACACCAAACGACTAACTACCCGAACAATATGCTTGTAGATTTTTTCAAGTTAACCAATGACAACAAAATAACACATGCTACCCATGTGCACGCGAAGTTATATGATAGTCAGGAGGATTCTGATGCTGGTTGGGAAGACGCTACGTACGTAGTAAACGTACCTGGTTTTGAATTGTCCGACGAAGCACTAAACCTAATGGAAGTAGATGATCCGGAGGCGTACATGGAACGCTATCACTTTCTTAATATAGAAGGAGGTCTTAGTGAGGCAAACTTATTAACAACTATAACTGCGTCTGTAAGGATGTGGCACGATATGAATTTTACAGATAGGTTAATAGTCTATATCGATGACGTGTACCGTGATGTATACTCTTCCACGTACCCACCTATACCGGATGATAGTATTTTTCTAAGCAAGAAGGAATATAAAGGTTTTTATTTAGATCGTGTATCATGCAGTAAGGATACCGTTCTTATTTTGGAATTAAAACGAGCTGAACCACTTAATTTGGTAAAAAGAACCTTAACCTTATGATATTGGACATTTTTGTTAAAGAACCATCAGGTTTCATACGTGGTATACTACATGAGGAATTAAACAGATTTGTAGATGAATGTAATATTAAACCTTACAGGAAGGCTTTGAACGGTGAGCCGGTGGATTGGGTTCTCTTAGACCCTTATTTTGGTAGCGTTAGTAATTATAGTGGTAGTAATTATATTGATCTTGACGGTACACCCCCAGAAGATATTTATAGAATTATAAAAGATAAAGGCCACAATTTCTTCAAGACAAGTGAGATATTTCTAGGTGGCTTTAATCTAACTAGACACGATAAGACAATAAAAGAACTAGGTGGAGAACTTATGCCACAACAATACAAAAATAATGACTTTGTATCTACCTTCCAAGTCTACTGCTTCCGAGCCAAGAAGCCGTTGATGAAAGAAAGAACAATAACTTTATGATGTTTGATTTATTTGTAAAGGTAGATAACTTCTATAAAGGTATAGATCACAAGATGAGTGAATTGTTCCTTAAAGTACATATACAGTATCCAGGTCGTTGGCATCAACTTCGTTCAGTTGGTCCTCTAAAATCCACAATAGCAGATAAATTATTCGGTAAAGAATGTTATAGTGCTAGTAGTCTGTTATTTATAGAATCAATTAATAAAGAACATGTAGCAATATTTCTGCATGAATTTTGTGAAAGAGGTCCTGCTTTCTTTGGTGGTGAACCTCATATGGTAATTCTGGAGGATGAAGTAATAAGGGGTTCAGTGGAATATAATTCTGTATTACCTAATTATTTAGACCTAGAAGAAACATGCGCTGATCAAGGAATTAAGTATATACTAGCCAAAGTAAAAATAAAAACTCCCATGAAAACCAGAACTATTGAATTATGAGCGTGGAAACCGTACTTAAAGATGAATTGAAGTCATTAGCTAATGGGCTTCACACCTACTACAAAACAGAAAGTAATACTGATTTTAAAGCGGGATTGGATTCT
>JACCEA011463245.1_pt1 | contig 13258 bp, 13 predicted proteins | sample 7449851 | NCBI WGS metagenome assembly JACCEA01 (sample SAMN15323453, study PRJNA562643) | freshwater metagenome | isolation source: river surface water | place: USA:Blue River Watershed | collected 2017-08-18 | reverse complement strand
TAGGAGTATTAGGCGCAACAGCAGTAGGCGCAGTAGCAGGAATCTTATTTGCACCTGCAAAAGGAAAAGACACCAGAGCAAAACTGAGAACACAAGCAAAAAATGCTCAGTCTAAAACCAAAGAAACGATGAATCAACTTTCTGAAAAGGCAAAAAGCAAATACAATACGATTTCAAACCAAATTTCAGAAAAAGTAAAAGCAAACAAAGAGCAGATTTTATCTTCTGCAAAGAGCGTGACTAAGGAAGTAGAAACAGAACTAGATGCTCTTAAATAAACACTTAAACACACACACCAAATAAATATTAACACTAAATCACAAAATTATGATCAATATTATCGCATGGATTATTTTCGGCTTAATCGCTGGAGCAATCGCAAGATTTTTAAAACCAGGAAATGACGCAGCTGGTTGGATTACTACCATTATCATTGGTATCGTAGGTAGCGTATTAGGAGGCTTTTTAGGAAGAATTTTCTTCGGAGCAGACGTAACAAATGATGTTTTTAGCTTTTATAGCTTAGCCATGTCTGTAGTAGGAGCCATTATCGTACTCTACGCTTATAATGCACTTTCTAGAAAGGCATAAACCACACTCACACACATCACATAAACACCAAAAACAATAAATTATGAAAAAGTTAGCAACCGCACTATCTATATGGAAAACGCTGGGAGGTAGCCGTGGATAAATCGAAAAATAAAACAGATATTCCACATGACTATGTGGAATTAACTAAGCCGATCGAAGCACGGTTTATTCGCTTGGTTAATCATCACATGGCAGCTGGAAAATTTGCCATCAGTGGTCTGCGTGTCTTCGGATTGGGTCATGGTGAAAGGCCGAAAATTGTAAAAGATTTAATTGTCCTTCGGGGTGATCATGATAAACGAAGTGCTTGGTTGAAGTGGGGACATTTAACGAATGCAACAGGTTATGTTGTTTATTCGGGGATTGCTCCGGATAAATTGTATACCTCCGTTCAGGTTTTTGGCGCGAATGAATATTATTTCAAATCGATGGATAAAGATCGGACCTATTATTTTCAAATGGAGGCATTTAATGAAAATGGGATAGGTGTTCGGGGTCCTGTCATCAAGTCGGAGTAAGAATTGCTTGTCCCACAGCACATTGAAGGCATTTCTTGGGATTGCAATAATTTCGATACCATTGAATGCAGGCTTGTGATTCGCGTGCCGTTTTGATGGGTAGTCCCATGGAGCTATAATAACGGGTGATTTGATTGTTTTCGCCCGCTAGTTCTTCCAACCAGCGTAAGGCTTTTTGCTCGTATTGAGCTTGATTTCGTTCTCTACTGTAACAGATTAACATGGGAATGAGCGTGTTGATGCAGATGGATTGAAAGGCGCTAGCTCCCAATCGAGTATGATGTGGTGCACTTTTCTTACCAAATTGGACATGCAAACCCCAATAGCCTTCCAACGGAATTTCAAAGAGTTGTTGGATCGTTTTTAATTCCTGCATTTCGAGTAGAAGGGAAATAAGGGCACAATTTGCCCGAACAATCTCCGCGAATTGAGCCAAACGAATCTGTGGAAAATTGGCAGGGCGGAGGCGCAACATTTTCCAATCTGATTTTTGTATGTGACTATCTGGCCAAACATGTTTTTTCTTCAAATGGATATATTCGCGTCTTAATTCATATTGATATTCATCTTGAATCGGCTCTTCCAATAATCCCGCAATCCCAAATAAAGCCGCCTCAATGCCCACGTGTCGATCACGATAGAGTAGGATAAGTTTAAGTGGTAGACTTTTGGCTAGTCGGAGCATTGGTTCCGCATTCAATGAGAATCCAAAGCTTTTTGCTAGGGAAAGGTAAAAGGCTTCTTCCCAATCGCCCCTTGACTCATAAACGAGTGTTCGCATTTCTTCGGATTTCATTTGTAAGCGTTCTCCGCTCGTTTTCGAAATCATTTGGGCTTTAGAATCTAAGGAAACCGACTCGAAAAAAGCATGGCATGCCAATGGATTTTCGGTTTCTTGATTTTCAAAAGATTCGTCCTGTTTAACCCATTGGGAGAGACAGAGCGTTGGAATGGGTTTCCCGATTTCATACTGAATGACTTGATTGTCTTCCCAAACGACATGCAAAATGACATTTTCATAGCTTTTATCTTCATCATGCCGATGCAATAGCCAATCGGAAGATTTTACATGCAATTCCACCGCACCGATCCATTCGAGGTCATCGATTCGGATTCGAGCATGCTGAAAATCTGCCCCAGCATGGGAATTTTCAATACCGGGAGAAATGATTTGAATATGTTCCCCGGTGCTTAGTTGGGGGTTTTGGTTGAATCGCCGATTTTTCCAAAGGATGGCCATGTTGAGTTCATTCATCGCGTGTTTATTTGATGAATGAAGGTAGTTCGCTTAGTTAAAAGTTAATTGATAATCGGGCGATCAGATTTCGATTATCAAGCTTTTGGTTTATTGACTAAATAAATTCCAGCAAGGAGTACGAACATGAAAAAGATCTGGGAGATGTAAATCGTCTCTCCGTCAACAAATCCCCATCCTAATGCAACTATCGGAATCATATAAGTAACCGAACTTGCAACGATGGCACTTGTCCATTTGATGATTTGGTTGAAGGCTAGCATACCGATTGCCGAACCGAAAAGTCCCAATGCCATGGCGGAGAGAAATGCCCAAAGATGTGCATTGTCAAGGGGTATTTCGAAAAAACCTGTTGCATACAGGAGTCCCAGCGCTAGTGGCCCCATCATCATAAAAATCCCCGCCGTAGAGGTTAAGGGATGTAAATCGTTTAATTTGGTCTTGACAATGTGCATATTGATGCCATATAAAAATGTTGCCAAAACCACCCATAATGCGTGTACATTAAAATCAATATCGAATCCCTGACCGGCAAAAAGTAAACCCAGGCAACCTAAAAGTCCTACTAAAATACCTGTCATTTGTTTCCAAATGAATGGTTGTGCGAAAAACAAAATACCAATACCAAGGGTAAATAGGGGAGTGAAGGCATTGAGCATGCCAGATAATGCACTTGAAAGGTGTTGGCCAGCGATAGCAAATAATAAGGCGGGGAGTAAATTTCCGGAAAGGCCTGCGGAGAAAAATGAAAGGCTATGCTTTCGCTCCATGTATTTGAATCGTTTGATGAATATGGGTAAGAAAAATAAACTAGCGGAACAAATGCGTAATGCACCTACTTGCAGCGCGGAATAATGTGCAAGGCTTTTTTTAACTAGGATGAAAGAACTTCCCCAAATGAGCGCTAAGCCTAAGATGGCAAGAAAAATGATGATACTTGGTTTTTTATTTTCCTGCATAGTGGATTGCAATGTCATTGAGGGTTTCTTTGATTTCTTCGAGCGAGTAACTCGTAACGAGTTTGGTCCGAAAAGGTTTAAAATGGTCCATTCCTCGGAAATAATTGGAATAGTGCCGGCGCATTTCGACGATCCCTCCGTGATTGCCTTTCCACCGAATCGAAAAGTCTAAATGGGATTCGCAAACGGCTATCCTTTCGGAAAGCGAAGGAGGGGCTAATAAATTTCCAGTGGCTAAATAATGTTTGATTTCATTGAAAATCCAAGGATAACCGATGGATGCCCGACCGATCATAATGCCGTCTACACCATATTTATCTCGATATTCGAGGGCTTTTTGTGGAGAATCGATGTCCCCATTCCCGAAAATTGGGATTTTAATCCGTGGGTTCTCTTTGACTTTGGAAATCAATTGCCAATCGGCCTCGCCTTTGTACATCTGTACGCGGGTTCTACCATGAATGGTTAATGCTTGAATGCCGATATCTTGTAAACGTTCTGCAACGTCCTCGATGTTTTTGGTTGAGTCGTCCCAGCCTAAACGCGTCTTGACAGTCACGGGTAAGTGTGTAGATTTTACGACGGCTTCCGTCATGGCAACCATTTTGGGAATGTCCTGTAATAAGGCTGCACCAGCACCTTTGCAGGCAACCTGTTTGACTGGACAGCCATAATTGATATCGATTAAATCAGGTCCTGCTTTTGTTGCAATTTCAGTACATGAGGCCATGGTTTCAATGGAACTTCCAAAAAGTTGGATGCCAATCGGGCGTTCGTATTCAAAAATATCGAGCTTTTGAATGCTTTTGGCCGCATCTCGAATGAGGCCTTCGGAAGAAATAAATTCAGTGTACATCAAGTCGGCCCCATTTGCCTTACACACCGCACGAAAGGGCGGGTCAGACACGTCCTCCATGGGTGCTAATAACAAGGGGAAATCCCCTAACTCGATGTTTCCTATTTTTACCATTCTGATTAAAAATTGCGTAAATTTACGAGCATTATGGAAGAAAACTATTATCAGGGGCCAACTCGTTGGTTGGGACTAAGTTCAAATCTCCTAAGTCTCTTGGGTTTTTTCTTGGTTGGAAGCTTTTTAGGTCAATTTTTTGGATTGTTGGCCGTTGTGGCATTGATGGAATTCCCGACTCAGAATATCGAGGCATTTCAGGCTCAAATCCTAGATTTTATGGCACATCCACAAAAGTATGAAGGAGCGTTTCATGCTTTGATGGCCTTGCAGTGGTTCTCTGCATTATTCACTTTTGTTTTAGGTGCATGGGCCTACTTAAGGTTTATCGAAAAGCGTTCAATTTTTGATTTGAATTCGGCGGAGGCGCCGGGATTTCAGGTGTTTTCTTGGGCTATTTTAACCGTCTTGGTGTCGATGCCGGCGATGGAATATTTGATCGAATGGAATCAGCATATTCAATTACCTGCTGGTTATGAGGCACTTGAAAAGGCGATGCAATCCTCAGAGAAAAGGATGGAGGAATTTACAAAGGTTTTATTGAATTTTAATTCTGAGATCGATTTTGCCTTGGCACTTGCGGTCATTGCTGGCATGGCGGCTTTGGGTGAAGAGATTTTTTTTAGGGGTGTTTTACAGTCGATGTTTGAGCGATATATTGGGAATAAACATGCGGCGATTTGGATAGCAGCTGCGATATTTAGCTTCATTCACTTTCAATTTTACGGTTTCTTTCCTCGCTTGTTTTTGGGTGCTTTTTTTGGATATCTCTACGTTTGGTTTCGGAGTATTTGGGTGCCGATTGCTGCTCATTTCTTCAATAATGCTTGGACATTAACGATGCATTATATGTATCAACAGAAAAATATTGATGTAGATCCGGAAAATATGAGTCAGATGATTCCTTGGTGGTCTGCTATATTGTCAATCGTTTTAGTTGGCTTTTATATTCGTAGATTGCATACCTATAGAACGGAATCGTAGATGGAAGGTTGGAAGTTAATCGGGCAATCGCGGACAGGCATTGATTTAGAAATGCAGAAGGCATTGTTGTGGGAAAAGGCCGGCATACGAGCGGTGGTAATGAATAAGAAATTAAGTGCTTATGACTTAGGAAATTGGGAACTTTATGTGCACCAGGATGATGAAGCAGAGGCAATCAACATACTAAAAGCTTAATTATGGGATTACGAAGTTTATCCAATTTGCAACAGCGCGTTATCGCGGCAATCATAGCCATTCCGTTTTTGTTGTTTTGCGTCTTGTACAGTGATTATACTTTCTTGGTGCTGTTTTTAGTGATTGGAGCTTTGGCCCAATTGGAGTTTTATAAATTGGTCGGTAGCATCAGTGATAATTTGCCTTTGACTTTTTATGGGACATTTTGTGGAGTGGTGATGCATTTATTGACCTTTTTCATTGAAAAGGGCGATTTGGCCTATCAAAATTATTACATCCTTTCGCCCTTATTAACGCTAATCTTTTTTATCAAATTATATAAGTCAAAGGACGAAAAACCCTTCAAAAACATCGCTTATACTTTTTTAGGCATTATCTATGTCGCCTTGCCCTTTGCCTTGTTGACCGTTTTAGCGTTTATCAAAAATGATACCTATGATCCAAACATTGTGTTGGGTTGTTTGTTTTTACTTTGGGCGAGTGATTCGGGGGCATATTTTGCGGGGACAAAATTTGGCAAAACGAAATTGTTTGAGCGCGTTTCACCTAAGAAATCTTGGGAGGGAAGTATCGGGGGAATGATTGCAGCTATGTTGGTTGCAACGATTATTTCGCGGTATTATACGAACTATTCAGCTTTCCAATGGTATTCCATCGGGATCATTATTGTCGTTGCCGGGACATATGGGGATTTGGTTGAATCCTTATTCAAACGAAGCATCAATATTAAAGATTCTGCTGATACGATTCCGGGACATGGAGGGTTTTTGGATCGCTTTGATGGCTTGTTGCTTTCGATCCCCTTTATTATTCCTTTCGTAAAATTATTTCCTTAGCTTTTCGTTAACGAATATTAAGAAATAGAAAGCTAAATTATTGCTTACTTGCGTCATGCTTCGAAAAAGTCTCTTTATCGTGTTTGTATTGTGCTTTTCTGCAAGTGCAATGTTATTCGCGCAAGGACAAGACAAGACTGTTTTATTCAATGCACGAATCATTTCCGCGACAAATTCTGAATACCTACCATTAGCCTATGTATACATTCCTGCGGCTGGACGGGGAGCATTGAGTGATAATTTTGGTTCAGTAGATTTATATGTTTTTCCTGGAGATAGTGTGGTGGTTACCTATGTGGGATATAAGCCTCAGTATTACCTTATACCGCGAACGACAGGGGTTGTGCATCAGGCAATTATAGAAATGAATGAGGATTCCCGTATGTTGTCGGAGGTCAAAGTTTTTCCTCATGCGAGTGAAGAGGAGTTTAAAAAGGCGTTTTTGAATTTGCGATTGCGGGATGAAAAACAGCGAGATGTGCTGGCAAGAAACTTAGAACAGTCGAAATTAAATGTTTTTGCCTTGCAGGCGGGCTTGGGGGCGAATGCCAATTTTCGAAATTTCTCCGATATGATGGTTTCCTCGCAGGCGAATAAATCCTTTGTGTCGAGTCCTTTATTAAGTTTAACGAATCCCTTCGCTTGGATGAGTTTTATTAAGTCGATTAAGAATGGGGATTTGAAGCGAAAAGATTGGAAGAAAGCGTACGAGTTGCAGCCCAAACAAGTGGTTTCTCCACAGCAATTTGTACAAGATCAACGCCGAAATTAGGGGCAGGCAGTTTATCAGATTCTTGATAAACAAATGAATCAAAAGCTTATTTTATCAGTATTGCTGAAGGAAATTATCAGTTTAATCGGACTGTTTCAAATTGACTTTGTGTAGCTTGGGGAGGTAACGCTGCCGGGGTCGCAGACCCCGGCAGCGTTTACCCCCTTCGCTGAAATCCTATCACCGCTAGCATCCTGCCAGTAATCCCCTTTTCATTCCGATGGGAGTAGAATAAGTCATTATTTTTCACAGTGCAGTAATCCGAGATTTCAATCTGAGATACGCCTATATCTTGTAATTGTGCAACATTCGTTGCTTTCAAATCTACATGCCAACGAGCCCCGCGCTTTTCCTTGAATTCAAATTGTTCTGCAACCTCATCGCCAACTTCAAAGTGTTCAAGGCTGATGCAAGGTCCTACATAGGCGAGAATATCATCAGGTTTAGATCCATTATAAACCATCTGCGCTACAGTCTTTCGAACGATTTCTTGAACCGTTCCCTTCCAGCCCGCATGAATCGCTGCAACTGATTGACGAACCGGATCGGCCAACAAAATCGGGCAACAATCCGCGATGCCTACGCCCGCAAAAATTCCTAGCGAATCTGAAATAATTGCGTCAAAACCATTTATATATCCTGTATGAGAAGCCTGCCAAATCTGATCCCCATGCACCTGAAAGGAGCGCGCGAGTGAACCTGGGGAAATTCCTAAATCGGAACAAAAAAGAGATAGATTTTGAGAGATGGCCGAAGGATCATCGTCCGTATGTATGCCTAAATTTAACGATCGATAGGCTTGAGAACTCACTCCTCCGGGGCGAGTTGAAATACCCGCCACGAGTTGAGGAATGTGAGAAAATATTTCGGGTCTAAGGACCCGACTAATTGTCATAACTTAAACCATGTTTCTTTAAAACATCATCTGGAACGCCATTCCACTGATTTGGGGTATTGCCCTTGTATTCTAAATCAGCAATTCCCATTTTGGAAGTATAGAATCCTGTGGCAGTTAAATTCCGCATCAAGCTAAAGAAATTAACCCCTTGTGATAAATGCTTTGGTGCCGTTTCTGGATAGGCGATGTCGTCGACAATTTTGATACGTTGCGCCGCTGTAATTTCAATGAATTTCTGACCAAAACGTTTGTTTGACTCCGTGTCCAACCAGCGTAATCCTCCTCGCATGGGCGTTTTGAATTCCGGCTTATCTTTCACAATGAATTCAATAAATGCGGTTACGCCGGATTGGGATGCGCTCCCTGATTTTTTATCGGCCGGTATGATAATGTCCGACAAGATTGTAATCGTCGCTAATTCATGTTTGTTTAAGTAAACCTCCGCCTGCAATTTGGCCTCTAATTCGGCCTCTTCTTGTGTCCGACCGTTTGGTCTTTTGACAGCAACTTTACTTAATTCTAAATTCTCAATCGCCTTTTCATCGGGATTGAAAACGGCTAGGCCCAACGAACTCAAGCCCATATTTTTTAAATAGTCTCTTCTTTTCATTATAGGTTGCCTTTTTTACGTTGATCAATGATGTATTCCGAGGTACGAAGGGATAATGCCAAAATTGTCCAGGTCGCATTCTTATCGCCTTGGGAAACAAAAGGTGCTGCATCAGCCACGAATAAATTCTTGACATCATGTGCTTGGCAATTTGAGTTTAACACGGATGTATTCTTGTTATCTCCCATACGCGCTGTTCCCACTTCGTGAATGATACGCCCAGGATCTGCCAAACCATAATTGTTAGCCGCATCTGGTTTTTTACCCAATGCCTCACCACCCATCGCATGAATGATTTCTTCGAAGGTATCCTGCATGTGTTTGGCTTGCTTGACTTCATAATCACTCCATTTGTAATTGAAACGTAATACAGGAATACCGTATTTGTCCACCACATTCGGGTCGATTTCGCAATAATTGTCTTCGCGAACGACAGGTTCTCCACGGCCTGCGAAGCCTACATAGGCACCATAGAACCGACGATAGTCTTCTTTTAGGGTTGCTCCATAACCACCCGCTGCTTTTTTCAAGCCATCGCGTGTGAAGTTTTCTTTGCCGTTAAGGCCTTCAATTCCCCAACCGAAACCGTAGTTTGGCATACCCATGCCACCACCGTATTCGATGTGATATCCACGTGGGAAGTCTAATTTTGCGTTGTCTAACCACCATGGGGTGTAAATGTGCATGCCACCCACACCATCTTCATTGTATCGTTTTCTGTCAAACAAGGAAGGGATAATTGCGGAACGGGATGCCCCCGTGGAATCATTTAAATATTTACCAACCACCCCGCTCGAATTGGCAATGCCGTTCGGGAAACGCGAACTTTTTGAATTCAATAATAACCGCGCAGTTTCACCCGCACTGGCAGCTAATACGACAATCTTACCTTTGACCGTATATTCTTGCATTGTACCAGTGTGAATATACGAAACGCCGGTCGCTAAGCCAGTTGCTGGATCAGTCAACACCTCACGCGCCATCGCGAACGGTAGCATCGTTAAATTTCCCGTTGCTGCTGCTGGTTTAATCAACACAGAAGACGATGAGAAATCGGCATAGGCAGAACATCCCCGATTACATTGGCCGCAATAAAAACATTGTCCACGTTCGTTGTTGATGGGTTTTGTCAGCATCGACATCCGGGATGGATACGTCGGGATACCCAAGGCCTTATTCGCCTTTTTGATCATTAATTCATGCAAACGAGGTTTGGGAGGAGGCAAGAAAAAGCCATCCGGATTATTCCGAAGGCCTTCATTGGTTCCAAAGACCCCAATCATTTTATCAACTTTGTCGTAATAGGGTTTGACATCGTCATAGCCTATCGGCCAGTCATCACCCAATCCGTCAATACTTTTTCGCTTGAAATCATCTGGACCAAAACGCAAGGAAATACGACCCCAGTGGTTGGTTCGGCCCCCGACCATCCGTGAACGGAACCAGTCGAACTTCGTTCCATCTTTTCTTGTATAGGGTTCACCTTCAATATCCCAGCCCCCATAAGCGGCATCAAAATCACCGAAATTACGTAATGAACTACTAGCGCCGCGTCGAAGTGATTCATAGGGCCACTTCAATTGGGTCATATCTTTCGGGTCAGCTGGATCAAACGGTTGGCCAGCCTCCAATACACAAACTTTGGCTCCTGCCTTCGTTAATGTATGTGCTGCCATTCCTCCGCCGGCTCCAGAACCGACAATCACCACATCGAAAACTTCTTGTTGGGATTGAATGTAAATAGACGAATTAATCATAGTTTGATGTAAAGGTTTAAAGAATGGTAAATGTATAAATTTTGACTTATTTTTGTCTTTATTAGCGACAAAAATTTTGGCCAAAAAAACACCCGATGGGCAAGAGCCTTTGAAAAAAGGCGAGACCCCACTTTCCCGACAGTTTAATCAAATAAAAGCCAAGTACCCGGGTGCCATTTTGCTGTTCCGGGTAGGGGACTTTTATGAAACATTTGGAGAGGACGCGGTGAAGGCATCCAAAATTTTGGGCATCACCTTGACTCGGCGGAATAATGGAAATGCGGATGATCATTTGGCTGGATTTCCACATCATTCCTTAGATACTTATTTACCAAAATTAGTCCGTGCGGGACAGCGTGTTGCGATTTGTGATCAATTGGAAAATCCAGCAGAGGCAAAGGGAATTGTGAAGAGGGGAGTAACAGAATTAGTCACGCCTGGAGTTTCATTTAATGATCAAGTGCTTGACAATAAGCGAAATAACTATGTTGCGTCGATTAGTTATCAGGAAAAAGATTCCCAATATGGTGTGGCCTTTTTGGATATTTCCACAGGCGAATTCATGTGTTCACAGGGGCCTTTGGCATACGTCCAAAAACTGATTCAAAGTTTTATGCCTTCGGAGATTTTATTTCCGAAAAAATATCGAACGATTTACCAGGAGAATTTTGGAGATCAATACCATTCGTTCTCCTTGGAGGAATGGATATTTTCACACGAATTTACGTATCCGCTGTTAACGGAGCATTTTAAGACAAAAAATCTGAAAGGATTTGGTATCGAAACAATGCCCTTAGGAATCATTGCGGCCGGTGTGATTTTACATTATTTGGCTGAAACGGAACATAAGCAAGTGGGGCATATTGCCACCATTCAGCGGATTGAGGAGGATAAATATGTGTGGTTGGATCGCTTCACCATTCGAAACCTTGAATTGATTTATTCGGTACAAGAGGGTGGAGTTCCCTTGATTGATTTGATGGATCAAACGATGACTCCCATGGGCGCTCGATTGTTACGTAAATGGATGGTTTTGCCTCTGAAAGACTTAGCAGCGATTCAAGAACGTCAAGCCGGAGTAGCAGGATTATTAGGTTTGGATGAAACAATGGACCAATTAATCGCTCATTTAAAACCAATTGGGGATTTGGAAAGATTAATTTCCAAAGTGGCTGCTGGTCGGATAAATCCTCGGGAATTGGTACAATTGAAACGGGCGCTCCAACAAGTCCCAACGATCAAAGAATTACTTGCAGCTCATCCCGCTCCGATTTTGCAAAAATGGGCCGATCAATTGAATCCTTGTTTGCATTTGGTACAAAAGATTGAATCTGCGCTGCGCGAGGATGCGCCGATGCTTGTTCATCAAGGAGGGATTGTTAAAACTGGTTATTTGCCGGAATTGGATGAATTGCATTTGCTTTCAACCCACGGCAAGGATTACTTGGCTGCGATGCAGAAACGCGAGATTGAGCGTACCGGTATTAGCTCACTAAAGGTATCTTATAATAAAGTTTTTGGATATTATTTGGAGGTGACGAATGCACATAAAGACCGAGTTCCTCCTGAATGGATTCGCAAGCAGACTTTGGTTAATGCTGAGCGGTATATCACCGAGGAATTAAAGGGATACGAGGAGAAAATTCTGAGTGCGGAAGATAAAATTTCAACAATCGAATTCGGTATTTTTCAAGACTTAGTACGTGAGGCCTTGGAGTATTTAGAATTGATTCAATTGAATGCATTGGGCATTGCGACCTTGGATGTGTTGATGAGTTTTGCACAAGTGGCTCAGCGTAATCAATATGTCCAGCCGCAACTACACGAAGGTGATTCGATACTGATTGAGGCTGGTCGTCACCCGGTGATTGAACAGCAATTGCCTTTAGGAGAGTTATATGTTCCTAATGATGTTTTTTTAGATACTGATTCTCAACAAATTGTGATGATCACGGGGCCCAACATGGCAGGTAAGTCGGCGCTTTTGCGTCAAACAGCCCTCATTGTTTTGATGGCTCAAATGGGTTCTTTTGTGCCGGCTTCGGCAGCTTCAATTGGATTGGTGGACAAAGTATTTACCCGTGTGGGCGCTTCGGATAATCTTTCCAAAGGGGAATCGACTTTCATGGTCGAGATGACCGAGACAGCAGCGATTTTGAATAATTTATCGAATAAATCATTGGTTTTATTGGATGAGATCGGTCGGGGAACCTCTACCTATGATGGCGTTTCGATGGCTTGGGCGATCGCGGAGCATTTACATAATCATCCAAAGAGTCGGGCCAAAACCTTATTTGCCACCCACTACCACGAGTTAAACGAATTAACAGAAGATTTTCCGCGTATCAAGAATTTCCATGTGTCCGTTAAGGAAGTAGGTAATAAGATTATTTTCCTTCGAAAATTGGTTCCCGGAGGTTCGGCGCATAGTTTTGGTATTCATGTAGCCCAAATGGCCGGCATGCCTACATCTTTAGTCCTTCGTGCCCATGAGATTTTACAGAATTTGGAGAAGGATCATGTGTTAGAAGACAATGTGGAGAAGCTCAAAGAGATGCCGAAAAACAATTATCAGTTGAATCTTTTTGGTGCAGAAATTCCAGAGGGTCTGAAGAAAATCGAGGAGCAATTAGGGGCATTGGATGTGAATACCCTTTCGCCGATCGAGGCGTTGTTGAAATTGAATGAGTTGAAGAGGCTTTTGTAAGTCCGAAGTCCGGAGGCCGATTCTTTTAACCCCAGACTTCAGTCTGGGGATCCCTAGGCTAAAGCCCAGGGTTACAGTGATTAGATGCGAGGAATTGCGTCTCAACACATGTAAGTCTATAGTCCGTAGGGCTGATTCTTTTAACCCCAGACTTCAGTCTGGGGATCCCTAGGCTAAAGCCCAGGGTTACAGTGATTAGATGC
>JACCEA010019055.1_pt1 | contig 13258 bp, 13 predicted proteins | sample 7449851 | NCBI WGS metagenome assembly JACCEA01 (sample SAMN15323453, study PRJNA562643) | freshwater metagenome | isolation source: river surface water | place: USA:Blue River Watershed | collected 2017-08-18 | reverse complement strand
TTTACTTTGGCATCACGTAGCTCTGAATCAATTTCATCAATGACAGTTTCCGTGTATTCGCTGCGCAACGGGTTGCGCTGTTTCACTAGCGAAACTATCTCTTCGTAAACCTTCGGATACAGCACCGAGAAACTGATGTCTTCCAGCTCGCTCTTGATCGTTGCAATTCCGAGTCTGTGTGCAAGGGGGGCATAAATCTCCAGCGTCTCCTGCGCCTTGCGTCTTGCCGACTCTGGTTCGACAAATCCCCAGGTTCTAGCGTTGTGCAGTCGATCGGCGAGCTTGATTACCAGCACTCGAACATCTTGACTCATCGCCACGACCATCTTGCGCATTGTTTCCGCTTGCGCTGTGTCGCCGAATTTCATTTTGTCAAGCTTTGTTACCCCATCAACTAGCAGACCAACCTCAGCGCCAAAATCAAGACGCAGTTGTTCAATTGAGTATTCAGTATCCTCAACCGTGTCGTGTAATAGTGCTGCTGCAATGGTTGCTGGACCAGAACCCAAATCAGCAAGGATCCTTGCAACCGCCAGTGGGTGAGTTATGTAGTCCTCGCCAGACTTCCGCTTTTGACCTTCGTGATACTTTTCTGCTGTCTTATAAGCACGCTCAATTAAGCCTGAGTCGGACTTTGGGTGGTTCTGGCGGACAGTCCTTATTAGTTCAGCTAGATCGTCGCCAACAGCACTGGAAGCCTTCGTGAAAATCCAGGGAAGTCTAGAGCGCAAGGAACTGGCAAGACTGTCAGACATCTCTCGCTCCTTGGCTCAGGTAGAGAGAAGTCTATTGGCGAGCGGCTAAAACTTTCTCGGCTGCTGCCTTTAGGGCAGGCTCCCGCTCGCGAAGGTGCACGTAAACCGGGGCAGCCAGGAAGATTGAGGAGTACGTACCGACGATGGTTCCAACAAATAGCGCTAGAGAGATGTCCCTAAGAGTTCCGGCCCCGAGTAACAACGAACCAATAAACAAAATGGCCGCGACCGGCAGAACAGCTACGACAGAGGTGTTGATTGAGCGAACTAGGACCTGATTAACAGCGTGGTTGACTGCTTCGCCAAATGTTCTAGTCTCTGATAGCTCAATATCAGCTGTGTTTTCACGTACCTTGTCAAAAACTACAACTGTGTCATAAAGCGAGTAGGCCAAGATGGTCAAAAAGCCGATCACGGCTGCCGGGGTAACTTCAAAACCAACTCCTGCGTAAATTCCAAGAGTGAAAACTAGGTCGTGGGCCAAAGCAATCAGTGCGGCCGCGCTCATCTTCCAAGATCTGAAATAGAAAGCCATGAGGAGAGAGACGATTCCGAGGAAGACGAGCAAACCAATCAGGGCCTGCCTGGTGATTTCTGCCCCCCAGTTTGGTCCTATGAAACTTGAGGCCACTGAGGCTGCATCGACACCATATGCTTCAGCAAGTGAAAGGCGAACCTGCTCTGATTCTTCATCCTCAAGCTGCTGAGTTTGAATCCGCAAGTCCTCCGCGCCAACCGTCGTGACTGTTACCTGTGCGCCTGGAACAATTTCTTGAATAGTGTCAACAGCGAGATTTTGAGAAAGAGACTGCGAATTGGTGAGTCTGAATTCACTGCCACCGCGGAATTCAATTCCAAAGTTAAAGCCACCGCGCATGATCGGTAGTGCAATTGACAAAACGACCGCAATAGCTGCGATTGTGTACCAAATTTTCCGCTTACCGATGAAGTTGAAGGAACGCTCACCTGAATAGAGCTGATGTCCAAAATCGCGCATCCTACTCATGGTTCTCCTTGCTCTGTTGTGCCTTACGTTCTGCAATTGTTTGGCGAATCTCTGCCTGCCTTGAACTCTTCTTTAGCTTGGTCTCTGGAACCGAAGGAGCGTACCGGAACTCTCCACGACCCTTGTAGGAAGCTTCGCGAGCAGAGAGATCGAAGCCGGAGAACCGGTGACCAGAAGCAAAGAACTTGTTTCTGGCAAGCAGTTGTACTAGTGGATGGGTGAACAAGGCCACGAGCAACAGGTTAATAAGAGTGGTGAGTCCGAGAGTGAACGCGAATCCTCGAACAGCGGCACTTGTTAGAACATACAAGATGATTGCAGCTGAGAAGCTGACAGCGTTAGAGGCAAGAATGGTGCGGAGGGCCCTTCGCCAACCAGCCTCGACGGCGACCTCGAGGCTCTTTCCTTCGCGCAGCTCATCTCGAATACGCTCAAAATAAACAATGAACGAGTCCGCGGTAATACCCACGGAAATAATCAGACCCGCGACTCCAGCGAGTGATAGTCGGTAACCCTGACGCCACGAGAGAAACGCTATAAACAGATAAACCAAGATGGCAGCCATAATCAGGGAGCCCAAAACGACAGTTGCAAGGCCTCGGTACTGAATTGTCATGTAGACCATGACCAACGCCAAACCAATCAGACCTGCGATTACACCAGCCTGGAGGGAGTCCTCACCAAGGGTGGCTGAGATGTTTTCCTGGCTTTGTACTTCAAAACCAATTGGCAAAGCTCCGTACTTAAGCTGGTCAGCCAGTATGGTCGAGGTTTCCTGGGTGAAATTTCCAGTTATCTGGGCCTGGCCATTTGTGATTACGGCCTGGGTCGCTGGAGCGGTGATGATGTAACCATCTAGGACAATCGCAAACTGGTTTTGAGGAGTGGTAAGGCCAAATAGTCGCTGAGTAACCGCACCAAATGCTGTTGTTCCATCAGCATCAAACTCAAGATTCACAGCCCAAGTGTTTGTGCTGGCACCAGTCTGAGTGGTAATTGTTCCGGCAAAAGCGTCAGAGATGTTCTCCCCGCGCACCTCGACTGGTCCCAGGATGTATTTGTTGAACAGAAAATCGTCGCATGTAACAAGTGGCTTCGCTGGATCATCAACCTGTCCAGGAGAGCGGAATGGCTGCGAGCAGTCAAGCTGATCGAAGTCCTTCTGCACCTTCTCTGTAATCCAGGCCAAATCCGAAGCACTGGTGGGAGGAGTGGCTGGAGTGTCATTCAGATTGCTGGTGTCAACCAGCTCTGTCCCCTCCGCAAGAGGCGTTGATTGAGCAACTGTTAGAACTGGCCTGAACTCCAAAAGGGCAGAAGCTTTTATGAGTTGCAAAGTGTTTGCATCTGGGGTTCCTGGAATTGAGACAACGATGTTCTCATTTCCCTGGACCGTCACGGTCGCTTCGCCAACACCAGAGCCGTCAATTCTCTGACGAATGATTTCAACAGCTTGTGTTAGCTGCTCAAGCGAAGCTGCCTGACCGTCAGCAATTGACGGTGTAAGAATTAGCTGAGTTCCACCCTGCAAATCCAATGCAAGCTCCGGCAGGAAGGTTGCTCCCGGTTGAGCAGTTACGCTTCCCCAGGTAATTAGAGCGGCGAAAAAGGCAGCAATACCACCTACCCAAGTAAGTTTTCGGCGGGCTGATCTAGCGGTAGTGCTCTCTGCCAAGTTTTACTTCTCCCCTGCTGAAATTACCTTGCCAACGGCTCCTCGCAGGACGATTAGCTTGCTGCCAGCGGATTCAATCTCGACCTCTTGGTCGGTGAGAGAAATTACTTTGCCCTTAATCCCAGCATGAAGGATTACCTCCGCGCCAACCGTGAGCGAGTTCTGCATAAGCTCAACTTCTTTGCGTCTGCGTCTGTTCTGCATAAATAGCAAAACGATTAGCAAAATCAGCGCAAAAAACAACAGCCAATCAAATGTCAAAAGCTTTCCTTACCGAATGGTCCCTCGAAATTATAGGCGGAAACTGCCCTCGGCCCCTAGGAAGCTAGGTGATCTATGCCCGTTTGGGTTATTTCTCGACCCCTTTGGGTACGCGCTAAAAAGCCCGAGCGAATCAGAAACGGCTCGATAACAGCCTCTATGGTCTCTGGCTCCTCGCCCAAGGCAACCGCCAGTGTTGAGAGACCGACGGGCTTGGCGTTGAATTTGGTGGCCAAAAGGCCCAGCAGCTCTCGGTCCACCCTGTCCAGGCCTCGCCGATCTACTCCAAACAGCTCCATTGCAGAGCTCACTGTCTCCACCCCTATTTCGGCATGCTGATTCACTGCAGCGAAATCTCTAACTCTTCTCAGAAGACGATTTGCGATTCTCGGTGTCCCGCGTGATCGGCTTGCCAGCTCACCTATTGCGCTGTGGCCTATTGAGATTCCGAGCTTGCTCGCTGATCGTTTCACCACCTCCGACAATTCGTCCTCGTCATAGAACTCTAGGAAAGCGGTAAAGCCAAATCGATCACGCAGTGGAGTCGGAAGCATGCCGCTGCGGGTAGTAGCGCCTACCAAAGTGAAAGGAGCGATGTCTAGGGAGATGGATGACGCACCAGGCCCTTTGCCAACCATTACATCGACCCTGAAATCCTCCATAGCTAAATACAGCATCTCTTCCGCAGATCTGGACAGTCGATGAATCTCATCAATAAATAAAACGTCGCCATTTTCCAGTGAGGAAAGAACTGCAGCAAGATCCCCCGCAGACTGAATTGCCGGTCCAGAGGTTAGACGAAGACTGCGTTCAGACTCGCGAGCAACAATCATTGCCAAGGTTGTTTTCCCAAGTCCCGGTGGACCGGCTAAAAGCATGTGGTCTGCGGATCTTCCATCGAGTTTGGCCGCCTTTATTATCAGCGAAACTTGAGAAACTACCTTCGACTGCCCTACAAACTCACTTAGACTCTCCGGCCTCAACTTGGCATCAAGTTCTCTGTCTTCTGAATCAAGCATCACTTACCACTGCCAATTAACTTAAGTGCCTGCTTTAAAAGCTCTGACTCTTCTAGTGACTGATCGAGCTGAGCTAACGCTTTTCGAGCTCTGGATTCGTCTGTGCCGAGCTGACGCAAAGCCAACAACACTCGGTGGGCAGTTGGCGAATCAAGCTGCTGTGTCTTTCCAGCTAGTGATATGAGGATAAGTTTTGCTGTCTTTGGGCCGATTCCTGGGATGTTTCTAAAGACTTGCTCGTCTTGATTTGAGATAGCAGCCGCAAAAGACTCGGCGTCTAATCCTGCTATCACGGTCATCGCGAGCTTTGGGCCTATTCCGGACACTGAACAAAGAAGATCAAATTGCTCGCGTTCTAACTTGCCATCGAAACCGAAGAGCGAAATTTCGTCTTCTTTGACGATCATTCTGGTATACACAGAACTTTGTTCGCCGACCTGCAGGTTCATCAGCTGCCTTGGCGCGAGAACCACTTCAAAACCAACTCCCCCCACGCTGAAAACTGCCGACTCTGGGCCAACTTCCAGTACCTGGCCGGTGAGAATTGAGATCACAGCCCTAACCTAGCTTTCGCTTGGCGGCTTTGCTTGCTTCAACCCACTTCTTTCTCGCTGGTGTTGATGCAATTTGGGACTTGTTACTGGCACAAATGGCAACCGCCAACGCATCAGCAACGTCAGCAGGTTTAGGTACTTCGGATAGTTTCAAGATTGCAGTAACCATCTGGGCTACTTGAGCCTTACTGGCTCTACCGTGACCCGCTACCGCTGCCTTAACCTCACTGGGAGTGAAGAACTCAACTGGAATGTCTTTCTTGTGGGCAATTGCCATGAGCGCACCCGAGATCTGAGCAACTCCCATCACGGATCGAAGGTTAGCCTGAGCGAAGACTCTCTCGAGTGCAATCAGCTTTGGTTTGTACGCCTCTACCAACTCCTCCAGTTCTAACGCAATCAGACCAACTCTTACCGCCGGGTCAGCTGACGCTTCCGATTGAAACAGTCCATGAAGCACTGATTTGTTAGATTCAACGAGCGCATAACCGCACCTAGTGAGACCTGGATCGACTCCGAGAATCAGGGCCATTGTTATCCCAGCTGAGCGAGAACTTCGCCAGAGAGATCCATGTTGGTATAGACCTCTTGCACATCATCCAAGTCCTCAAGAGCCTCAACCAGTTTTATGTTTTTCTCAGCAACCTCTTTATCGGCTTGAATCTTTAGCGATGAGACAAATTCAACATCTGCACTCTCGTAATCAAGTCCGGCACTCTGCAGCGCCTCTCGAACGGCGGTTAGAGCACTTGCTTCACATGTCACAACGAATCCATCTCCTGCTGCCGCGATGTCCTCTACAGCATGCTCAATGGTGGCCTCTAGGATTCTGTCCTCAGATACACCATCAGAGACAACAATCACGCCTTTGCGGCTGAATTGATAGGAGACTGATCCAGGATCCGCCAAGTTCCCAGAATTCTTGGTGAATGCCAAACGAACTTCGGCGGCTGCTCGGTTCTTGTTATCAGTTAGACACTCAACGAGAATTGCTACCCCGCCAGCCCCGTAGCCCTCGTAAAGAATGTTCTGATAGTCAGCACCCTCTCCGTTGGCACCAGATCCTCGCTTTACAGCACGATCGATGTTGTCGTTGGGAACTGAATTCTTCCTCGCTTTATAGACAGCGTCGTAAAGAGTTGGGTTTCCATCGATGTCGGGCCCGCCGTTACGTGCAGCAACTTCGATGTTCCTAATCAGCTTGGCCCACAACTTCGCCCGGCGCGCATCATTGGCTGCTTTTTTATGCTTAGTGGTTGCCCATTTGGAGTGACCTGACATAGTTCACCTAAACTATCGCTTTCTTACTTTCTTACTTCTTCTAAAAACAGACTGTGCAAAACTTTTGAGCCAGTTAGTTCAGGGTGGAAACTAGCCCCAAAGAGTTTGCCATGCTTAACGGCCACCGGCTCACCTTCGTACCTGGCAATCACGGTTGTCGATCCAGAATCCAGGATTTTAGGGGCTCGAATGAAAGCTACTCGCTCGTTCTTTCCAGCGATTTCCACCTCGGCTTCAAAGCTGTGAGTCTGCCCGCCATAAGCGTTTCTTGAGACCTTCACTGGCAGGACCGAGATTAGCTCCTGGTCAGGCAAACGGCCCTCGACAGTTTCACTTAATAGAATCAGTCCTGCGCAGGTTCCAAGAACAGGTTTGATCTTTGCAAAATCGCGAACTGGCTGAAGCATTCCAAAAATAACCAGTAATTTTGAAATTGTGGTGGATTCTCCGCCAGGAATTATCAGTCCGTCGACTTTAGCTAATTGCTCTGGGGTTTTTACTGCAATTGCGTCCTCGCCCATCGATTGCAACAGCTCGATGTGCTCACGAACATCTCCCTGCAGAGCAAGAACGCCAACTGTCAATTACCAACCACGCTCAGCAAGTCGATGTGGGGCTGGCAGATCGTTTACGTTGATTCCGACCATCGCCTCGCCAAGACCTCTCGACGCCTCAGCAACTACCTTTGGATCGTTGAAGTGAGTCGTCGCTTTCACAATTGCGGCTGCACGCTTTGCTGGATCTCCAGACTTAAAGATTCCAGAGCCAACAAAAACACCATCTGCCCCAAGTTGCATCATCAAGGCTGCATCCGCAGGAGTTGCAATTCCTCCGGCTACGAACATGACAACTGGAAGTTTGCCTGACTTGGCAACTTCTCTGACTAATGGATACGGGGCCTGCAATTCCTTGGCTGCTACATACAGCTCGTCTTCGCTCTTTGCACTCAGAGCTGCGATTTCACCGCGAATGGTTCTGATGTGCTTCATTGCCTCTGAGACATCACCGGTTCCAGCTTCACCCTTAGATCTGATCATTGCGGCACCTTCGGTAATACGGCGTAGCGCTTCGCCAAGGTTGGTTGCGCCACAAACAAACGGAACCTGGAACTTCCACTTGTCAATGTGGTTTACGTAGTCTGCCGGTGATAAAACTTCTGATTCGTCAATGTAATCAACTTCTAACGCCTCTAGGACTTGGGCTTCAACGAAGTGACCGATGCGAGCCTTAGCCATCACAGGAATCGATACTGATCTAATGATCTGGTCAATCAAATCTGGGTCGCTCATGCGAGCTACTCCACCCTGAGCTCTGATGTCTGCAGGAACGCGCTCGAGCGCCATCACAGCAACGGCACCCGCATCTTCGGCAATCTTTGCCTGTTCAGCTGTTACAACGTCCATAATCACGCCGCCCTTGAGCATCTCTGCAAGGCCGCGCTTAACTAGATCAGTAGCTTCGTTTTTGGGATTTGACATGCGCCAATTCTAAGGTCACTCGACCCAGTTATTTGCAATTGTTTCTCTCATCTGGCCCAGCAGAATCGGCATGGCCTTTGTTTGAGCGACAATTGGGAAGAAATTGGAGTCATTTCGCCAGCGGGGAACGATGTGCTGGTGAAGGTGAGAGGCGATTCCCGCTCCCGCGACTTCTCCCTGGTTCATCCCCAAGTTAAAGCCATGAACCTTTGAAACCGAGGAAAGTGTCTTCATGGCCTGTTGAGTCAGAAGCCCCATCTCGGCGACCTCGTCCGAAGTTGCCTTGTCATAGGTGTCGATGTGGCGATAGGGACAAACCAACATGTGGCCTGGGTTGTATGGAAAAAGATTCAACAGGACATAGCAGTGCTCGCCGGTCTTGACTACCAACCCGTCTTCTGCTGATTTCTTGGGCGCCGCACAAAATGGACAATCCTCATCCGCTGGCTGTTGGTGATCTCGAAGGTACACCAGTCGATGCGGTGTCCACAATCTTTCAAACCCGTCTTGCATCCCAGAGAATTCGGATAGAAAGTCGTCCATCTAGACCTGTTTCTTTTCAGTGATGGCCTCAAGAATCATCTGCTGCGCCTTAGCTAGAGAGATGTCGTTTTCCTGTCGACCATCGCGATAGCGGAAGCTGACTGTCTTGGCACTGACGTCACGCTCCCCTGCTAGCAAGATAAACGGAACCTTGGCCATGGTGTGATCACGAATCTTCTTCTGCATTCGATTATCACTTCTATCGATTTCAATACGGACACCGGCCTTGCGAAGATCTGACGCAAATTCCTCTAGATACGGCGCAAAGTCATCAGCAATCGGAATTCCGACCACCTGCAATGGAGCAAGCCATGGCGGGAAATGTCCCGCATAGTGCTCTGTCAAAACACCAAAGAATCTTTCGATAGAACCGAACAGCGCTCGGTGAATCATGATTGGTCGATGGCGCTCGCCATCGCTTCCGACATACTCAAGGTCAAAACGCTCTGGCAAATTAAAGTCAAGCTGAATGGTGCTCATCTGCCAGGTTCTGCCAATAGCGTCCTTAGCTTGAACAGATATCTTTGGTCCGTAGAAAGCAGCTCCTCCAGGATCTGGAACAAGCTGCAATCCTGAATCTTCAGCTACTTTTTGCAAAGTTGCGGTTGCACTGTTCCATATTTCATCGGAACCTACGAATTTCTTGTTCTCTGGGTCGCGAGTTGATAGCTCCAGATAAAAGTCATTGAGCCCATAGTCACGCAACAGGTCCAGTACGAACTTGAGAACGTTCTTGAGCTCTTGTTCCATTTGCTCTGGAGTCACGAAAAGGTGAGCGTCATCTTGCGTCATTCCGCGCACGCGGGTTAGTCCGTGCAAAACACCGGATTTCTCATACCGATAGACGCTTCCAAACTCAAACATTCGCAACGGTAACTCTCGATAACTACGGGCCCTAGAGCGGAAAATCAGAATGTGGAAAGGGCAGTTCATTGGCTTGAGGTAGTAGTCCTGACCCTGCTTGCGAACTTTGCCATCCGCATCAAATTCCGCATCCAGCTTCATCGCTGGAAACATTCCTTCCGCATACCACTGCAGGTGACCACTCGTTTCAAACAAATTAGATTTTGTGATGTGAGGCGAGTAAACAAACTCGTAACCCGCTTCTTCGTGTCGCTTTCTCGAGTAGTCCTCCATGACCCTGCGCATGATTCCACCCTTTGGATGGAACACTGCAAGACCTGAGCCAATTTCATCTGGGAAACTAAAGAGATCTAGCTCTACGCCTAGCCGACGATGATCGCGTTTTTGAGCTTCTGCTAAGCGTTCAAGATATGCATCGCGTTCTTCGACTGAAGGCCAAGCTGTGCCATAAATCCTTTGTAGTTGCTTGTTCTTCTCGTTTCCACGCCAATAAGCTGCAGCAACCCGGGTGAGTGAAAATCCTTTTCCAATCAATCTGGTATTCGGAAGATGCGGTCCGCGGCAAAGATCTTGCCATGCGACAGAGCCATCAGGATTGATGTTCTGATAAATGCTGAGTTGACCCGCCCCTACCTCAACCGAACCCTCTCCTACCTCACCGCCTTTGAGGCCAATCAGCTCGAGCTTGTATGGCTCGTGCTTCAGTTGCTCTTTCGCTTCCTGGTCTGATACCTCTATGCGAACAAACTTCTGTGACTTTCCAACGAGTTCCTTCATTCGCTTTTCAAGTTTTTGAAGGTCTTCAGGCGTAAAGGGATTTTGGGGATCGAAATCGTAGTAAAAACCGTCCTCAATGGGCGGCCCTATACCGAGTTTGGTTTGTGGAAAAAGCTCTTGCACAGCCTGAGCTAATAGATGAGCTGTTGAGTGGCGAAGAATACTCAAACCCTCAGCGGAGCCTAGTTCAACGCCTTCGACGTCATCAGCTGGATTTAATCGATATGCAAGGTCTTTGAGTTCGCCGTTTACTTTGAGCGCGATGATGTTCCGGTCTTCAAATAAATCAAAGCCGGTGGCACCCTCACTTACCTGGTGAGTTTTCCCGTAGAGCCTTATTTCCACTCTGCTCCTAACTCGGCCAAGTCTAGTGAGTAAGGCTTGCCTTGCTAGATATGAGCTGTTGTTTCTAGCAAGCTTTTCGCTATGACATTGGAAAACAGACAGTTGGACATAAAACTGAATTGGCTACGTGCCGCAGTTTTAGGAGCCAACGACGGCATCGTCTCCGTGGCAGGTCTGGTGATGGGAGTAGCTGGTGCTGGTGGGGATCGAATAACGCTTTTATTGGCTGGATTGGCTGCGATGGTGTCTGGGGCAATTTCCATGGGCGGTGGTGAATACATAAGTGTTAGCGCTCAAAAGGACACAGAAATTGCCGCAGGCAGAGATCGCTTACACATAACCGCCCATCCGTGGTCTGCCGCACTGAGCTCCGCATTGGCGTTCTCTTTAGGTGCCTCGCTTCCGCTTCTGGCAATGCTTGGACCCTGGCCGCAGGGCGAGATAGTAACTTTCGCCTCAGTGGTTCTTGCTTTGTCGCTGACGGGTTGGTGGGCTGCGTGGGTGGGTAATTTCTCAGTGCGCAAATCCGTGTTCCGTAATGTTGGAATTAGCATCCTGACTATGGGCCTCACCTATCTGCTGGGACAAATCTTGGGCGTCACTGTTCTGTAGCCACTACCCTTGTAGCGTGCCCGAAAAAGAAAAGTATGACTTTGCGCTGGTTGGCGCCGGCATAATGTCTGCCACTCTGGCGACCCTAATCAAACTGGCCAAGCCTTCAGCAAAGATTGCAATTTTTGAAAGACTGCCGGAAGTTGCGATGGAGTCATCCGATGCCTGGAACAACGCGGGCACCGGTCACGCGGCACTTTGTGAACTGAACTATATGCCTGATAGCAAAGACGGATCGTTGCCCGATCCAGCCAAGGCGATTGCTATCAATGAGCAGTTTCAGCAATCTAGAGCTTTCTGGGCATTCTGCGTCGATCAGGGCATCTTGCAAAATCCACAGTCCTTTATTCGAACTGTCCCCCACATGTCTTTTGTGACCAGCAAGCAGGACATTGATTACCTCAGGCGCCGGCATCAGGTACTGAGCAATCAACCTCTTTTTAGTGGGATGGAATTCTCAACCAGTAAATCCAAGCTAACCGAATGGGCTCCGTTGATTATGGAGGGCCGAGAGGGCAAGGATTTTGCGGCAAGCTGGATTGAACAGGGCACAGATGTTGACTACGGGGAGATGACTCGCCAGCTAATTCAGTGGCTTGAGGCAAAAAAAGTGGTCGTTGAAAGAGGCGTCGAGATTAAAGCGCTGTACCAGTATCCATCTGGTTCTTGGCAGCTTTTTTTGGGAACCTCCAGTGATCGATTGATTGTCGCAGACAAGGTTTTCGTGGGTGCCGGAGGTTGGGCTCTAAAGCTTTTGCAGTCAGCGAAGATTCCTGAGATTCGTGGCTACGGCACATTTCCAGTCAGTGGACATTTCTTGCGAACAGACAATCCAGCGATTGTTGCCAAGCACCAAGCAAAGGTTTACTCGCAGGCAGCGGTTGGTGCTCCCCCGATGTCTGTCCCTCACCTTGATAAGCGGGTGGTTGATGGCAAAGAGTCCCTGCTGTTTGGACCATTCGCAGGAATCAACCCTAAATTTCTCAAGCACGGTTCACTGCTTGATCTGCCACTGTCTGTTAGACCAAACAACCTTCTTCCATATTTATCAGTGGCGATTGAGAATTTCTCACTTCTTCGCTATCTGATTCGTGAGATTACGAAGTCCAGAAAGCAGAAGATTGCTCAGCTGCGCGAGTTTGTCCCGACCGCTGAGGCAAAAGACTGGGTCTACTACGAGGCTGGCCAAAGAGCCCAGATCATTAAACCAAGGGGTCGCAAAGGCTCTTTGCAGTTTGGCACCGAGGTCATCTCATCCTCAGATGGCACCATCGCAGGATTGCTTGGAGCCAGCCCTGGGGCATCGGTGTCTGTGGCCGTGATGTTAGAAGTAATGAAGAAGATGTTCGGACAGGAATCAATTTCGAAGATTCACCAACAAGTTTCTGGACTAGACGGGAACTTAAACCAGAGTCCTTCGGAAGCCAAAAAACACTTATCGCGTACAGCCGAGGTTCTTAAACTCAAGGCATAAAAAAGAGGGAGGGTTTCCCCTCCCTCTTTTTTATGTTGGCGCTACTTGATCACTTTGAAGCGACCATCCAGCTTCATTTCCGTTACCTTGCCGGCAGCAGCATCGGCTCGAAGGGCTTCCACCAATACATCAGCATCAAGGTCACGAACATTTAGCTTGGCTACATCAAACATGTTGTAGCCATCTCCGCCCTTTGCGACAAAGTCAGTAAGGGCGAGCGTGTACTTAGTTCCATCCTTTGGAATTGCCTTGCCAGTTAGGTCGGTCATCGAAACAACTCGAGATCCCTTTGGTTTAGTCACATCAACGGTTACCTTCATACCGCTAACGTGAGGCCATCTTCCATCGGCTGGATAGTTGGAGACACCATTCTCCAGAGCTGCCCAAAGCTGGGTGCCTGTGACTTCAATCGTGCTAAACACGTTGCCGAATGGGTGAATGGTGTAGACGTCCCCGAGCACGATGTCATAAGGCCCAGTGGCTCCCGAACGAACAAGCGTCTTGTCTGCTGGCGCGTAAGTAGACGCTGGGAAAGTTGAGCGGATACCGCCACCATTCATTAGGGCGAAGTCAGTGCCGTATTTCGCACGAACCACAGCCGCCGACCAGTTTCC
>JACCEA010486975.1_pt1 | contig 13266 bp, 10 predicted proteins | sample 7449851 | NCBI WGS metagenome assembly JACCEA01 (sample SAMN15323453, study PRJNA562643) | freshwater metagenome | isolation source: river surface water | place: USA:Blue River Watershed | collected 2017-08-18 | reverse complement strand
TCTGCTCTTGTCCACCACTCATCATAACAGCAATAGCAACTCAGGAGAAAGAAGCAACCAAAGTTAATTATGAGATGTGAATTATTAGGATTGTTGGACTTACAATACCCGGGAGTCACTCCCATTTCTCGGCTAAACAGACATCCGGTTAAACCTTAAGTCCTTGTTTTCGGATTTTCGGGATTTCGGTTAGTATGTTACATTCTTAGACATAGAGTATTAATAGGGTTAGGAAGAGGTTTTTTGACATCTTTTTTTACCACTAAGTTTTCGTGGTGGTCAAACGAACAAGAGTCCCTAAAATTACTATCAGTTGTGCGAACAGTCGAATATTTTGTTCGTATAACTTCTCGTAGAACGTCAACATCAATCTGGGATAGCCTTAACTTGGGCTGTTTCACATTGTTGGTGGTATTGGAATTATTTGATGGCATTCAAACTAAGACAAGATGTCTAAAGATATCTCAACTCATGTCTAAAGATATCTCAACTCACAGTTTTAAAAGGCTTGAGGCTGAAGAAAGTCTCGGAATAAGGCTTCTATAATTAAAAATTAATGGGAATCAATCCTTACCTTGCTGTTTTTCTTGTTTCACATGCAACAACTTCTGTTGAGCCTTCCCCAAAGTAGAAATAATATAGAATCTATCAACCAATTCCGCTGCCTTCTCTTCAGTCAAATATTCCTTAGCTTTGCACAAATTCCAATTCATCCGTTCTTTAGAATTTTTAAATTCAAACGAAGGAATGACAACAGATTCAAGAAATTCTATTTTCTCGTCATTTGAAACTACAGGTAAACCCGACATTTGAATTTATGATCAAAATTGTACGACAACTAACGAGATGACAATATAGAATATACCGCGTACCGCGAGCCTAGGATAGTAGACTCTCCGATCAAGGTGTTGTTAAAATATGCTTCCTACCTACCCACAACCTACATTAAATTGTTTTTGCAGTAAATTAATTTCATTATATCGGTGATGAGGGACTCTGACAATGCATTTTCAAAATTTCCCTCGGACTTTAACCGATATAAATCCATGCGTTTGTGCGGAAAGCACTCCGCAGCCATGGCCTAAGTATAGCCACCATATAATCGCCAATCGCAAAAATATTATACTTGCATAAAAAAATCCCATCTGCGATCATCCCCTCATCTTTCCGCAGATTTGTCCGCATTGTTCAATTATGGGTGCTGCCACTTCCGTTCATCGCCATCAACATGATGAAAGCGCTGGAGCTCTACCTCTTGCTGAACATCTCCACCCTCTCCATTCGTTGAATCTCGCCATTACCGAGCATCATCATCGCGAAAGTATTGGGGATATGAGTTTGGACAACTTGTCTGATGTAGAAATTCAGTCCCTTATCAAGGCATACACTGCCCACCATACAGCTCTCGATAATGAACAAGGTCTAACAATAGGAGACAGCAAAGATGAGTTAGCACGCAAATCAATGGAGTTGTCTCGATATCTTAACCGACTAGCTCAAGCTTTAGTGGCAAGTCAACAAAACCATTAACTAATAATATCATAAATTTAGGTTGATAGTTTGTACAGTCATTTTAAAATTACCACGTGCAAGTATGAAACTTTTTTTAAATTGTCGATTTGTGGCTGTAATCTATTTTCAGATTGAAAACATTTAGTTTCTTTTAAGTATGTACCTTTCTAATGCGCAGTGATGTAGTATGACTGTTTCCGTGGGTAGAATTAGAAATGGCAATGTATTACGTATTCGTTTATTATGCATACATTTTTTGCAGCCATTGTTTCTTCCTTGATAAATTAATCGCTGGAAATGGAATATTATTATGTTCGTGCTTTTTGCTAATCGATCCATCAAACACTCTGCATTTTTAACTAGTTAAATCAATATAATACAAAAATTGAATTAACACTTATCCAAAATTGCTATTCTATATGTTCGTGTTGACAGTTGTTCATACCGATAACAATTCAAAATATCACCACAGTTAGAATGGATAGAGGGGCACAAGACAAATGCTACATGTAGCAAAGTCCTGCTTCTAAAACCTTTCAGGTCCTCATTCTACACACAACTCCAACTACAGGAAATGCCATACCACAATAAACAGATATATTCACGCAAGTCAAACAATATCCAAACAAAAAAATTCAAATCAAACAAAAATGAGCACATTATTTCTTGTTACCCTTCACTTTGAAGCGAATCATTATTGGGCACTGAGAGGAATCACAATACCAATAGTTTAATTCACAACACATCCACAACAAGAATCTGGAACATCGATATTATGGATAGTCGGATCAATTGCACCAACCAAAACCTTCATCACGTAATCACCATAAGTAAAACGATAACTACGTCCACGAGTACGGCGGATATCACGAGATTCACCACGATAGTCTTCGCTGACATCAACACCAGGAACACCACGCCCACGTGTACGAGTTTCTAATCTACGGTATCCACGTTCAATCTCTTCATCATCGGTACACAAAATAATTGAAATGAAAACCTTTGTTGGAAGCGGGCGATTACGAATCCAGTTGGCCAAACCAGGGAAATCTTCCCTACCATTAGCTGCAGTAGGATGACCATCAGTAAAGATATGAATAATTAATGGTTTACCCATATCAACACCAATACTATTAGCTTGAATCATTTGTAAGATATTCAACAAATTAGTACCACCTGAAGGTTCACTTTGAAAATATGGTGCAACTTGTGCCCAATTCATTACACTGCGGATGTATCCACGATTGATGAAGTAGATATCAAGTGGAACATTGAGTGCTTCATGAGCATCAATGACAATACGTACAGTCTTCTTTAATTCTTCCCAACGAGTTACTGTTCCACCAACATCAGGATCTGCTAATTCACGCATAGAACCAGAATCATCACAAACAAGAATTGTGGTGTAATTACACAATTTGTAGATCAAAGGAAGATAGTTTGGGTTCACTTCATGTTGATCACGAAATTGCTGAACGTAAGGTTGGCGATCATAAGGTGAAGATGCAGTATTAATGGTGGTGAATGCGACTTGGCCATTGGAGACCATGGGATTGTCACTCATTGGTTGATTGTTCATTAAAGGAGCACTTGCCATTTTTCCTAACAGTTCGCTTTATTCGGTGGAAAGAAGACGTGAATGGCAAGCTGGATCTTTGTTCAATTGTTTTTAAATGCACTGATTGATCTTCCTCTCCCGGCGCCCTTGCGCCTTTTGATCTTTTTTAAGATTTTAGAAGAGGATTTAGGTGGTTAGAAGTATGTTAAATTAGCAACTAAAATAGTTGTCATTATCAAAAATGAAACCGTTAGTTTTGCACCCCACCAAAGCAAATGCTTCCATTTCACAACGCATCTTATTGTCTAGCGTAGTGCTCTCTATTTGTCTTGGAAGAATCTCACGTGTGGACCCTCAATCAAGTTGAACGTGAGGGCAATATGGCGATGCGATTAAACAAACTTCAAATGAGTGGCGAGCATCAACTGCACGGAGGGAAATCTGAGAGCACACTCCAGCTTGGCAGTATTAGTGCTGGTGATGCTACAACAGCCCCAGGTAGTGGTGGTGCGATCTTATACAAATTTGGCCAAGAAATGCCTCCAAGTAGTGGGTCGCGCGGTGCTAAAGGTATGGTCAACAACAATAACAATAACGGACTGCAGCCTTCTGCATCAATGCCATCCTTTGACTTGCGAGATCAAAGTATGAGCGGTGTTCAAGATGAAGAAACTGTTCTGACTTATCTAACAGGAGCAGCAAATAATAAACATTTATCTCACAGTCGATCTATGAAACTGGTATCTGGTTCACAGTTTCGATTGACTTCTCATGCTAAAGGGATGATTCCACCACATTGTGAACAATGTGACGGATTAGAAAAACTCAATAAAAAGAATAAAGAAATTATTCGCACATTAAAGTTACAATTGACGCGGATGGAAGAAAGTTATCGTGATCTTAAATATTCCAAGACATCCTCATCATCGAGCTCAGGTGCTGATCAACCAGAAGCCAATGGCACTAAGGACAGCATTGGTGATGTTGGTGTTAAAGAGTCGAATCTTCGTCGTAAATGTGAATACTTGGAGGACGAACTAAATAAGTTCAAGAAAATGCTGACATATGAACGATCGATCAGTGATCAATTGAAACAAACTTTAGAGGATGAACGAGCGCAGTATAAAACTTTAAATGAGACTTTGCAACAGGATAATGAAAAGTTGAAGCAGTATATCGCTCATTTAGAAGCAACCAATCAACACTATAAGTATGGAAATGAAGATTTGCAAGGAAAATTATTGGCTTACAAGCAGCAACTCGAAAAGACTGAACAGAAATTGAACGAATCTTTAGAGTAAGTAAACCTTATTAAATTTGTCAGAATATGATTACTTACATGAATCTGTATAGAAAACTCACTGCGATTGATCAAACGATTGTCAAGCAGCACGAACAACGAACTAACGCTGAAATTGAGAAGTTGAAGAAGGAAGTTGAGAAGTTGGAGTCGAACAACAAAGGGATGCAGTTCACTATTGGTGCCAAAAACTCTACGATTTCTCAACAAGAGGACCAGATATCTGAACTCAATCAGCGGCTGGCAGAATTAGAAGAAATGATCACTGGTTTGAACAATGAAGTGAAAGTTCTTGGAGATACAAACAAATCATCACAAGAACAGTTGATAGCTGCTAAGAAGAGATGTGACGTGTTAGAGAGCACAGTCAAGGTGAGCAATAGATGCAAAGTTTTAATAACCATCGAAATTCTAAATAGCTGTATGTCCCATTTAGGCTACTATTCAAGAACGTGATGCTGCAAAGGGATTGCTATTCGATCGAGATAGCGAAATTAGCAATAAGACACGTAAAATCGATGTTCTAGAGGCAGATATCGTAGATTTGAACAACAAACTAAATGGCGTATTGAGCAAAGTTGGTGCAGAAGCAGATACTCACAAAAGAGCCTTGGAGAAAGCTATTACTTCCTCCGTGCGTCTATGTGTTGTAGCTCCCACAGTAAATGTTCAAGTTAATGATCTCAAACACAAATTCAAGTCAAAGTAAGTTAAAATTGTCTGTTCCTCGAGCTGCTTCTTAAATATAATTTCTGTGATAGGATTTCAGAGAAGTCGTTGAAGCAATTTTTGGATGCAGAGATATTTGAACGTTATTGCTTCTTATTCAAGCAAACGGCAGAAAATGCTGGCCCAACAGCTGGTTCATCACTAGAAAGCTGGTTACAGCGAATGTTAGCACAAATGCAGACTTCAATAGAAGCGCATGTTAACAACGCAATGGAGGGTTCTTCAGTATAATTTATTTTACCAATCGATTCAGTGGAATTTTGCATGAAGTTCTTTGTTGAAGTAATTCTCTCTTGTCCATACTCAGTATGTATGTTTGATATGTATGTGATGTTGAGCTTGATTGTTGTTCTATGCGCTGAATGTTGCTGAGTAATGTGACGTAGTTTGTGTGTTTGTTGCACCATTCCTACGATAATCTTTTCGTCTCCAGCAGTTTGTCGATATTAATGTGTGTGGGTGTTGTACCGTTATTTGAGAGTATTTTATGTTGACTAATGGGGTGTTTTTTTTTGTAATTAATAATTCAAAAAGTTAGATTAACACCTTCAATAGATTATGCAGCAAATCTATATCGAAAGATGGATCTGCATGTTCTTTTAATTTAACAAATTCATCGGTGAGAATGGTGTTGACGCCTCTCCACAAAATGCGCTATTCCAACAACACAGACAATTATTGAAACCATCGAAATCAATTAAATTATATTGTGCAGTTAAGTTAAGTTTGCTACTCAATCCAACACTAACTATACTATATTATCACAGTAAATTAAGCATCCGAACGTCTCTTCTTGTTTCTTTGTAACTTCAGAATTTCTTGTTTACATTTTTCTAACATATCGCCAAAATCTTGTTCTTCATCCCATTCACTAGCGATTAAACTATATTCCAATTCTTCTATCCCTATCGCTTCAGCTTGTTCAGTGAAAACACCCATCACTGCATCAATACCATTAGGAGCACTCTTATCTTCACGTATCTTGATATATGACCACATACCAATATGAGTATCATAACACACTTCAGCAATAATAGGTCTTGATTTATCAACATTCTTACGTCTATCATCATATTCTGCCAAAAGACGAAATGTATCAAATTTACCTAATCCAACATTTGTATCACCACGCTTTGTACAATCAATACGTTCAGTACCACCTTTCGCACACCATAAATGAATATTTTGATTGGTAATAGATTGACTATTACCACATATTAAATGATCATTCTTGGTATCAGCATCATCAATCTTTTGTGGATGAAAGACAATAGCAACACCTAAATCAACTGAACGCATATCAGACCATTTCCATTTATATAAATCATAACAACGTCCAAATTCATATGGTAATAAAGCTGGTTGGAAAATAATTCCATCAGTTAAATGACTTTTTTTACCATCAACGTCAGTGAAATAGCGTTCCCCTGTACCATTTCCTGCAGTACTCGTATCAATTTGAAAACAACCAATTAAATCAGTAATTTCATTTTTAGTAAAATAACGTTTAACTTTTAGTACAATCCCTTTATTATTAGTTACAATATCAATATCTTGTTGTATTTCATTTAATACATCATCATTTAAAAAATTATTTAATGCATTTAAACGATTAGAAAAACTTGATGTTATCATACAATCAAAATTAATTAATAAAACATCAAATATTAAAAATACATAACGTTCTAATGTTACATTAAATACAATTTCACCATCAAATATACATCCTGCACCAAGATATTTTGTTATTATTTCACCACCTGGAATAGTAGAAATTAAACAATCACGATTTAATAATACAGAATAATTTGTTGTATCAATTGTTAATGTATATAATAAATAACGTATACCATCAGTCTTTTCGGTCATATAATAATCAGTATTTTGTACATTTTTAAAACTTTTACGATATAAATTAATTGGCATTGAACCTAAAAATTCTAATTTATTCATTGTAGTATTCTCTTTAGTATTGGCATTCATATTGATCATCACTTGTTTAATCGATGAAAATAAGGAATTACCTTGTAGGATATCATGCTTTTCAAATTTCATATTGGCATGATTAGCATGCGATGGTATTAACATATTCACTAATGATAGTAAGGAATTCACTAATTCGCTAGTCATTTTTTGTAAACGTTCAGGATTTTTTTCATTAATCCATTCCATTTTAACATTAGGTTCCATTTCAAACTCTAATTCATATTCTATTTCACCGTGTTTATTACTACCTGTACCTCCACTATGACTACTACTGCCATAGTTGTCGTCACTATCAGTCAATGGTGTGGTTATCACTTCAGTAAAATCAATTCGCCATAATCTTGCAGCAAATTTACGATAAAATGTAATACGTTTCTTTGTACGTGTGCGATCACATACAAAGCGTTCACCTTCAATTGTTTGATTATTACCATCTAATACAGTAATTTCTGTATCACGCGATCTTTCTTTTGCACCACAAAGACGTAAATCATAATCAAAGGAAAGCATTGCTAATTGTAAATCTAACATACGAGATTTCTCTTCTTCTTTAAATATTTTCTTACCTTCTTCACGATTATCTTCAATTAATAAATAGCGTTTATTACCTTTACCTGTATTGGATGCACTACAATAGACGATTTCGGTTGGTTGTACTTGTGAGATGAATTCCTTTGTACTTGTTAATAAGCGATGACGTAATTGACGAGCAAAGCTTTCATCAATACCAGCTTGAAAGATTGCTTTAGCATCTTTACGAAAATTTTCACCCGTTGATAAAACAGATTTATTCTTTTCATAACGTCCATATAATCTTCTACTCCCTGTTACTATCATACCTAGACGTACTTCAATTTCTATCTCTTCAGCTTTCCAATCTTCTGGTGGTTTTGACCCGCCTTGTAAAATTGTTAAAACATGTCCTAATCCATTATAAATTGCGACTCCTGTATCAGGTGCTGTATCTTCGATATTATGAGATTGTTGTCTCGCTGCTGCTGCAGCTTCAGCCATTTGTTGTTCATGCAGTAGACGATGAGCATTGTTAGTCTCCACCATTGCGACCACATTCACCTTATTCATAATTTTATTGATGCACTATGACGGTAACTAAAAATAAATGTGACCAATAGAACTGTGCTTTGTTGCGAAAGAAATTAATTGGCGGAGTGGCATGAAGACGAAATAAAATTGTGATCTGTTCTCGCGGAAGGCGAAGCCAGATTTGCTGTGGAGGATGAGGACGCACTCATGCACACATAACATAACTGAATTGCAATTGACACAACACAAGATGTTATTAATTGGTAGATATTAAATCCGTTTATTCCCCTACATAGATTGCTTGATTCGTTATACGTTAATCAACTTAAGTGTGCGTTCTATACAAAACGGCTGGTGTTGTGTTTTCTGGCAGCACAACTTTAACTAAAAATATTATACTTCTATACGCCCTAACTAACAAAGCTAATTATTACAACATCCATCCATCGCTTTGCAATATCGCTATCGTTTCTTCCATAGTTTGCTGATCCCGTAACCATTCACCTGGAGAGCGACAAAATATCAACAAAATTACTAAGCAGAACCACTGATAACATCACTCACCTAATTCCTCCATGGCTTGAATATCATCATTGCAAATATCAGCCGGTCGGGGCAATGATTGAGCGATATTGTATTTGTTAAATTGTATTTTGGGGAGGGTGGGTTCTGGAACGGATTGCAGCATACCAGATGATTTTCCCGTCAAGGTCGATCGAATAGGACTGACACCAGGAGGAGAATTCTCTGAAAATCGACTTTGACTATCAGCATTTGCGCTCATGGACATAGAGGCCAAATATGGGTGATAGACCTTCACCGAATCATAAATAGATCGATAAATTGTTGTTTGCTCAAACAATTCATCCATATCTGGTGATACTTCCAAGGACATTACAAATTGTAATGACCCTTCTAGATTAGCTAAGTTATAGGAAATGTCACCTTGATCATCATAATCTCCATAATGTAAAAGGATATATAACAGCATGTGAATATTTGGAATATCAGAATGAATTAATACCAATGTAAATAAAGGTACCATCAAATCAGCACCAATAATGCTACGACTGCCTGATATGTCAATAGCGTCACGCAGAATCCATTTGCATGCTAGTGTTAGATAAAAGATCATTTCTCTTGGAGTCATTGCAGTTGCTATCCATGACATCACACGAGAAGACCTAACATACGCTGCTCCATAATGTAAGAATGCTAATTGGCTCATTGGCGTCGTTGCAGATGGTGATAATGCATGCTCGGTGCAGTTCTCATCAACATTAGGAGTAATATTTGATGATGATCCGCCAACATGAAATAGGGAGTTTGACTTCGCACCTAATGGATTTCCAATCATTCGATTGACATCGCTTGCATGGTGGAATGCATGAAATCGTTGTAATCGGAGACTTAGGGAAAATGTCATGCAATATGGACATCTGCAAAAATACGCTGATGATGATGGAGCATGGGCAGGTGCTGACGGAGCTGAAGACCCATTAACAGAAGACGATGAAGGAGAAGACGACATCTTGCCTTTGGATGTTGAAATGCCGGATGTTGAAGATTTTGCCGCTACCACTGCATCCGTTCCATGAGACGGATTCGCCTCACTTGAGGGTGGAATCGGCGTACCTGCATTTGATAGAGTAAACGATGGTTGTTGTGGAGTATCAACATTAGCATCATGTTGGTCAGGAATAGGGGATGATTCCGCTTCTTGGCTCATAGTAGATTCTTGTTGTGGTTTTAGATGTGCAGGGGTCTTCATCTCATCCATCAGCTTTTGCACCTTTACTGGAGTCATGCCTTCCTCATAACAAGGCGGGGTTTGCATGGAAGATGCAATCACTACGCTGGATGTCTTAGCTGGAGTCGTGATCGGCTCTGTTGGTGCTAGGTGTGAAGATGCTTGATGATCTTCATCAGCTTCAAAGAAACCATAGTCATCACCATCATCGTGATGGGACAAATGGGTCGTTTCGACAGGAGAACTTGGGGTATCTGCGGCCACCTCTTGTCCTACAGCATCCTCTAGTTTGAGTGCGATGTCTTCTGAGGGTCTCATAGCATTAGCGACAAATTCACTACTTGAGAAGAAGTCACCGTACACTGGATTGCCAGTAATAAGTTTTTCATTCATCAATTTTCCATCCGCACCGTCTTCCATACTTGGCGAATTGGTAGTTTCCATTTCATCTTTCGTTTGAGGAGAAGAGAACTGTGAGCTTGCCTCCACCAACGGAGTGGTGACTTGATTATTGGAAGAAGCCAAAGGTGGTGAACCTATGAATGACGCTAGATCTAAATTCATATTGGAAGGCGACTTTTTCATCAAAGTGGACATTGGAGTTGGTGGCAACGCTGCATATGCTGAAGATGCAGCCAAATTATTTGAACTTTTTGAGGTCTTCATGGAAGAAAGCTTTTCGGTTATCATTGCAAGGTTACTACTGCTAGTATTAGGACGGATACTGCTACTAGCGCGACGACTTGGAGATTCACTTGTACCGGAACTGGCACTATGCTGACTATCACGCATCAATACATCAACAACTTCAGGGGCATCTTTCTTGGCACTTTCCTCCGCAGGAACTTCATCATCATCACTATCTTTTGCATTGTGTTTCGCTGCCAATGATTTTTGTAATTCTCTGATCATCAGTGGTTTATAATACTCATCAGGCACATGATAATTTGTGGGGTCGATATAACGACACTTTTGAGTATGAAATCGCCAATATTCATCTTTTTCACGATGCGACTTGTCGATATATCGAAAAACATAAGTACTAATCCGTCTACAAATATGGAAATTATTTCAACAGCTGCATCGAATAAGCACACAGAAATCTTACCGATAAAATAGGGATTCTGTTAACGCAATATTGGCATTGACATAATCTTTAGGAATTCCATACTTCACACCCACAACATCAGTTGCAAAATATCGAACAAAGGCTTTGATACTGGTAGGTGTTACTTTCAGCGCAGCTAATCGTGGCTGTTCTGCCTCATTGCCGTTGGTAGTTCCACCATCTTTTGGTGCTTCATCACGTCCATTGAGCATTCCAGGCATAGGACTGATCATTTTATGCTCTTTCCCTTTGTTGACCATGAGCATAACGGAAGTGTACCACCGGAAAAACAATCTAGAAGACAGCATTTATGAAAGATAGCAAAATTTCGGGATCCCAGACTAACCTTCCTTCCATTTCACGTTGATCTTCAATGAAGTCCGAAAAATCTTGTTCAATTAATTTTAGCTTTTGCATTCTGACTGCAACCCTACGTATATTTATACATTAGTCATGAATGTAAAATAATTTGCAACAAAACCTACCATTTGCAAAAGGTGCTCCATGAAAGATCTGTTTCAATGTTAGTCAATTCGATTAATTTTGGCAAAGTGTTGTAACTACGAGACGAGCTTATTTTATCAGATGACGATAATAAGCGACATAGCTTTACCTGTTCAAAATCTTAAATAAAGTTCTTCGCCTCTGTTTGTGATCTTTCCAAGCAAAGTGTGGCTCCAGCAGACTGAGCATAAATTTCAATGAGTAACTTTGAAAAGGGAAGTTAGTTTCAACTCACATAAACTGTTTTGTTGTAACTTGACAAAGCATATCATATTGCCGTAATCGTTCGCTCAGTGAAAGTAAAGTATAATCAGATATCATCAGCACATCTGGGGCCTATAAAAGGACAGATCATATTAAAGTGAAATAAAACTCAAGAGAATACTCACTTGGCAAAACTCTTCTGTTGCCCGCAAACTGAATTTTCCAGCGCGGTTCTTGCTCTCTTCAAATTGTTGCAATAACATCACCGCTTTCTTTTGTCTACCATTCAATAATCTAGAGAATGCAAGAACCTAAGAGATGTGTTGGGATGCAATGGTACATCAACTTACGATTCAAGCTCAACACATGTTTCCTCTTGCAATCGACACCTAGCCAATCGAAACCATGCCTGCAAATGAAATTTCGGCAAGGCTGCTTTCAGCCCCCATGCTATTAATTGTTTTTCTTGCTTTTCAAAATCTAGAACTTGTTCAATAATTCGTCTTCGATGTTTCACTACAGCTTTTGTGATATACTGTAATTCATGAGTCAACCTAGCTCTATAATTCTTCAAAGCAGATCGAATTTCTCGTTCCTATAGAGCAGCATGAACTTTAAGATACAGAAAATATTACCTAAAATAAAATGATTCCAAACCTCTGCAGATTCCTTTGTAAACCAACTACCAATGGACCTCGCCATGTTGGATGGAGGTTTCGGCACTATCGCACTTTCTGCAGGTGTTTTACCAACTAAACGATCATACACACTTTTAGATGTACTTCTATCAACAGAAACCTTCCTTTTCAATGCAGTTGGGACGGGTTTAGCTGAAGGATCTGCCTTGCTACTGGGCTTGCTTTTCGCATTCGCCGGATTGTCAAACAATGACTTCCTGTTCTGATTCGATGATGATTCAGATGACCCTCCACTAGGAGATTGATTATTGGTGTCATCACGCCGTACAGGACTCTTTGATGAGCCACTGCTGAAAGGGATTCTATTTTTCGGTGGTGATGATGGTGCTGAAGCGGGTTGTAGCGTGCTGGGCGATTTTCTGGAATCTTCGATCAATTCATCAAACGCGGTTAGTTGTCCAGAATTTACTTTCCCTCCATCGATTCCTTGGGCAAGTCGCATTGCAACACGATTACTCGGGGAGGAAGACATTACCACTTCATCATCTTCCTCGTCAAGTTGGAAGTCATCTTCGTTCAGTGGAACGATACCTTCTTCTTCGGCCATCGCTTCCCTATTGCGATAATAGTTTTACGCGCAACAGATTACAAAGATCGATGGGAAGGAAGTCGAGACCGACTACAAATAGGAACTTAAAACTTTTGGTATGCATTATTGTTTCCATGTTTCCAACACAGATGAAGGATCTTTGAAGAGAAACGCGTTTCCATTTGCAAAAACACTCTCAACAAACGGCCGTTGCTTGGAAAAGCAAAGATAAAAATAATAAGCCTTTGTGCCCAGATTCTATTTGTCACTCTATCTATCGATCCAAGGATGGCAAACTATCAAGTGGGTGATCGTTATTGGATCCCTGATGATGATCATGCATG